>Ga0209828_1002160_pt1 | contig 16630 bp, 10 predicted proteins | sample MaitaG_FD_187429 | JGI IMG/M metagenome (GOLD analysis project Ga0209828, IMG submission 187429) | Marine algal microbial communities from Maine, USA - Maine_Asex2 metaG (SPAdes) (version 2) | ecosystem: Host-associated > Algae > Red algae > Unclassified | place: Maine, USA | collected 2015-01-05 | reverse complement strand
TAATAATTAATTTTTCAGATTGGGGTTTCCAAGTATCCCAGATATCTTTTACAAATGCTGTACCTACAATTAAAATAACTGAAGCTAATGAAGACATCCCCGCAGCAAATAGTCCAGCGACACAAATGCCACTAATCAATTGATTATCCATTTTTTGGAGCATGAACCCAACGACTTCATCAGTATTATTAATTAAATGTGCTGCTTCTTCTTGACTTGCCATGCCATGTACTAATGCACCTAATCCCATGACACAAACTAATGACACACCTAAAAAAATTGGAGTCCAAATCATAGCGAACTTCATACTTTTCGCATTGTCTATTGAATAAAAACGAATCAATGATTTTGGATCAGATAATTGTTTCATCCCAATCGACATGCCAATTCCAAGTATGTACATGAATGACACCAAGTGTCCAAAACTAACTAAACCGCTTTCCATTGCCTCGCCAGATCTTGTCACATGGTTTGTATTAGAAATGGTATCCATCAGTTCTCCTACTCCTCCTACATAAATGAATGGCAAACTCACCATTAATATCGCCACTCCAAACATAATGATTCCTTGTACGGCATCAGTCCATAATACACTGTACATGCCACCCCAAATAGTGTATGCACATGTAATTGCTAAAATCAAAAAAGCGCCCCAAGCATAGGGAATGTCTAACACTGAGTCAAGTACATGTGCACATCCCTTTGCAATTCCAATCATATAGAATACTGTCGCAAAAAGTATTGTCACTGCAGACAGAATACGAATGCTTTTAGATAGATTGCTTTTATATCTGAACTGAAAATAATCGGGCACCGTAAATGCTTTGAGAATAGCAGATTGATTGCGCATCCTTGGTCCTAGGAACAACCAAGCAATCACACAAAAGATTGCCCAAATCAGTCCCACCCAAGCCCATGACAAGCCATATTGAAAAGCTTTGCCGGCTTGTCCAATATATGTATTGGTACTCGCTGAAGTAGAAAAGAATGCCAGTGAAATAACCCAGCCAGGAATTTCACGTTTGGCGATATAGTATTCTTGCAGGCCTGACGCTGCCTTATTTTTAAAATACCATCCGATATATAGACAGAAGCCGATATAAGCTAATGTCAATAAAATGATAAACCAATGATCAGAAATATAATCCATCATTCCTCTTCGTCTTCAACGACAATATTCATTCTGGAGACAATGAGCGCATTTAGAATGACGAGAATCAATATTCCCCAATAAGGGAAGCTTGTTAAAAAATCCATATCATTAAAAATACTGTTTAAGAATATGAATATTGGAAATTAGTTAAGTCTTTTTGAAATCTACTTTTGAATTTGACAAATAATATTGAACCATATAGATACATAGAGTACATAGATTTTGAACCATATAGAATGATAGAACCATAGAAGAGTAATCATTTAATAAACGATTACTAATATTTGTACAATCGTTAAGAAATCACTTAGCAAATTATTGTAAACTTGTAATCACTCAATGATTGGCTTAATACAATCGTAAAACTAACATATGGATAAAGCTGCTACTGTCTTTCTAATTCTTATTCCAGCAATTTTCATTTTAATTATTGGTGAGGCAATTTATGCCTATGCCAAAGGCAATTTTAATTTTCGTGCAATGGACACGATTTCCAGTTTGAGTGCTGGCATGACAAATACGATAAAAAGTGTGCTCGGTCTTACAGTTGTGATCATTGGCTATACTTATATGTTTGAGCATTTTTCACTAGTCGAAAGAGAGACAAATTGGTTGACTTATCTGTTGGCTTTATTAGGTTTAGATTTTGCCACATATTGGTACCATCGCTTAGCACACAATGTCAATATATTTTGGAACCGCCATGTCATACATCATTCAGGTGAAGAGTTTAATATGGCAACAGCTTTAAGGCAGTCTATTTCTAAGTTTATCAATATTAGTGTTTTCTTTATGTTGCCAGCAGCATTGTTAGGCGTCCCTCCGATGATCATTGCAATCGTGACTCCTTTTCATTTATACATTCAAGTGTGGTATCATACTATCCATGTTGGCAAATTAGGTTTTCTAGAATACATCATAGTCACTCCATCCCAACATCGTGTACATCACGCGATCAATAATATATATATGGATAAGAATCTATCGCCTGTGTTCTGTATTTGGGATAGGCTGTTTGGCACATTTCAAGAAGAACTTGATGAAGAGCCTTGCGTATACGGAGTCACTAGACAAGTCAATACTTGGAATCCAATTAAAATTAATTTAAGCCATTTGTGGTTAATGATACAAGATGCTTGGCGGGCAAAGAGTTGGTGGGATAAATTAAGAATATGGTTTATGCCAACTGGGTGGAGACCTGCCGATGTAAAAGCTAACTTTCCGATAGAGTCTGCAAATCCAGATCAATTTACAAAATACGATACTGCAGCATCTACCTCGCTTAAGTTATGGTCTTGGTTTCAATTCGGAGTATTGCTTGCTATGATATTTCAATTATTATTTCAGATAGTAGACATTGGCACTCCGCTTGTCTTTATCTATGGCGCATTTCTATTTTACATGGTCTATAGTTATACGACTCTGATGGATAGAGATCCAAATGCATTTTGGTTAGAATCCATCAAAGCGATATCGGGATTGATGATCATTTTCAATACTGGCTCATGGTTTAGAATAGATGATATTATTCCTGGAGGAAGTTTTATTATTGCTGTATATCTGATCATCTCTGCTTTAGTCGTTGCATATTTCGTTTTCAAAGATATCGGATGGAAAAATCAACGAGAAAAAAGTCTTTTAGAAACCCCTCAGGTCTTAGAGACCTAACAGGTTTTTTAACCCTAAAGGGTTACTTCCTTGGACATTTTGCATGTATAGACAAACTATTATCATGCAAGCATCAAATGTAAAACCTGAGAGTATCCAGTTCTACGCTAAACAATTAAAGGAGCATATTCCAAAAGAAGCTTTTCAAGCGGCAAGCTACAAGTTGCTTCCCATGTTTTTTCATGTCATACTTGTGTTTGTAAACTTGTGTATGATTAAATACTGTATCTCCAGTTCAATTGTCATTTTAAGTTGCTCTATTTTAATGGGTTTATCAATTGCATGTATTTTTTTATTTAGTCACGAATTAACACATGGAACGATTGTCAGGTCTCAACCTCTCTTATACATTCTGGAATTGTTTTTTTGGGCGTTTAGCGGTCTTCCTCCGACGCTTTGGAAGCGAATTCACAATATGACTCATCATCAAACTATGAATACATATGAAGATCCAGATCGAAAGGCATTCAGATCAGAGAGCAGTACTTTAAATAATGTTTACAACTTATTTATTTATCCAAATAAGCGTCTGCGTTATTCCTTGACGGTAGGATTTGCGATGATATTTTATTCACTCAAGCATATTATAGCAGTTTTTTATAACCCAAAAAATAAACCTGCTATTGTCACAATGAGGCCAAATTATACTCCAAAGGAAATTCAAAAAATAAAATACGAATTATTGTATATCGTCATGTTTTGGACAGCTATTTTATATTTTATTTCTTCTTGGCTTGGGGTCATCGCTCTATTCATTTCTTGGATGACATTTAGTGTGTCGACGATAACTTTTATTATTACACAACATTTAAGAAATCCAGTTTTTATTGATGTTCCAGATCCATTATTAACGACGACATCAGTCATCATTCCTAGATGGCTAGATAAATTAATTGATTGGCACTCTTTTCATGTCGAGCATCATATTTTTCCAGGCATTAATTTTGATTATTATCCGATGATCAGCCAAAAAATTAAGGAAAAATTTCCTAAAAAGTATCAGAGATTGCCAATACTTCAAGCGATTAAAGAATGTTATGAACAGGATGTGCTTATTGACGATCCTTTAATATAAATTTAGATTATTGACAATGCTTTAGATCTCAATTGAACATGCTGATGATCAATTTGTGCTGCTTATCACTTTGTGAGCATTCTCATTCTCATTCAAAATAAATAGTAAGAAGAATGATTAATAATCAGTCTTTATATTTTTATCAAATGGCACTTTAAATTGATACCATACATCTTCATCACGTGTATCATCTAAAACATCTAATCCGTAGACTATTTTTTTAGGATCATCGTATACAAGAGTACCGAATACTCTGTCCCAAATTGAAAAGATGTTTCCAAAATTAGTATCTGTCCAAGGTCTTTCAAAGTGGTGATGGAACTTATGCATATTCGGCGTTACAATTACATAACTCAAGGCTCTGTCTAATCCTGTTGGCAGTGAAATATTCGCATGGGTGAAATAAGCAAAAAAGACTGATAATATTCTATAGAATAAATAAAATGCGATCGGAATGCCAAAAGCGATGATTGCAACTAAAGCAAAAACTTCTCGCATGACATAATCGCCAGGATGATGTCTCGTGCCTGTAGTTGCATCTACCTTAGAGTCACTGTGATGGACCATATGAAAGCGCCACATAAAACCTACCTTATGTAAGAGTCTATGAATAACATACTGTGCCATAAAATCAAGAAATAGAACAGCTATGAATAATTCCACCCAAAGTGGAAAATTAGTATAGTGCAGTAATCCAATTTGATTTGTTGCTGACCATGAAAATATACCGACGGTCAATAATCCAAAAATTATATTTATCGACAAATCTGATATCAAGAAAATGATATTCTTCCCTGCATGGCGCCATTTCTTATAGTTCATTTTAAAAAGAGGCGAGCCTGCTTCTATAAGCCAATTCAAATTGAGACAAATAACAATCCAAAGAAGTTTTTGCCAGCTAGGCATAGTTTCAAAGAAGCTGAGAAAGTTTTCCATACACAGTTTTATAAAAGAGTAAGATATGATATTACCGAGTATTGACTTATAGAATCTAATAAGTTTTAAGGCAAGAGTGTAAGAAGATATTCGAAATCTGCTATGCGAAAATTAGAAAAAGTATATAGAACATGCTCTTTTATCGATAACTGTCTCTAGCATAGTGAATTATAATAGCTCTACAGCTAGAATAGGCTGTAAACTAGAAAATGTGGAAGTTTGGAGGAATCGCACGTTGTTAATGTAAATCGGGGTAACTTGACGATAAAGTTCAAGATTTTAAGCTAAAACTTGCTATTGTACCTACTATTGGTATAATCCACTTTCCCAGCGGTAAGTTCTAGCTTCCCAGAGTTTTGATCTTTACACTAACTTTTGTTCCATAAGATGCAGAATTCGAAGAAATTGTATATCCATCACCATCATATTCATTGATATGTTGAAGTCGTTTTTGCGTGATTTTCATACCCATAGAATCCTTCTTATTTGCCTCCAAAGAACAATCAAATCCAGAACCATTATCTATAATCTCGACAAATAGAAATTCCTCCTTTTGATTCAAATTTACTTGAATGTGCGAATTATTTTTAGTCTGATTGATTCCATGTATCACAGCATTCTCGACAAATGGCTGAATCAAAAGTGGTCCAATAAAAGTATCAATTTGGTTTATATCATCATGAACAGAGATATCGAAACTAAATGCGTCCTTGTGTCTGAGTTGTTCTAATTCCAAATAATTATGAAGCATCGACACTTCTGCCGCTACTGATACTTTCGCATCTACAGACGCATTAAGATTTTGTCTGACTAATTTTGCAAACCTTGACAGATAATCCATTGCCTTATCCTTTTCATTATCCATGATAAAGTTCTGAATGGAATTCAATGTGTTGAATATAAAATGAGGGTTCATTTGTGCTTGTAATGCAGACCTTTCTAAAGCTCTGACTTCATCTTTTATTTTATTTGACTTCCTTATAACATAGAAACTTTCAATAATTAAAAATCCAATTAAACATAGCAGCTCGACTACCTGACCCATCATGGCACTATACTTCGTAAAATCGCCATAATCGACAATACCCAAAAAGGATAAAGGCTTAATCATAAACCCTACAACTAAAAAGCCATAACTAAATAACAATAGTCGATATAAAAATGGAGTCGTTTTATAAAAGAGAGCTCTGATAAAAACGAAGACATAACAGCAAACTCCAAACAACGATAGACTTTCATAAAAAACTGCAAAAACACTTAAGTTGATATCATAAATGTTTGTCAATAAAATTAATATCATAAGCACTGCAAAACCAATGATGGTAATATGAGCACCATGAAAAAATGCATGATACTTTCTTGCAGGTGATAATACATGTGACAACCTAACCAAAAAAGCGAGTCCCGCGAAAACAGAAAAATATAAGAGCTTTTCAGAAATGGTAAACGGAATACTGACTCCTTGTTCGGCTAAATGAAATAAATTAGAAAAAACGATATATCCAGATAAAGCTAAATATATACTTCGTCGAGAAACAAGAAAAGATCCAAGTGAGAAAACTAAAAATAAAAAAAAAGCTCCAAAAAATAACCCTGTGATAAACTTATGCCTTAGCATAGCCTCTTCATAATCAATCGATTTATAAATGAATGTTGGAATATTATATTGAGGTCTATTTTTGATAAAAACTTCAAGGTTAATTGTATCGACAAGACTGATATTTAATTCAATATAATGTTTGTCATGTCTTCTTAAATTTGAAATGTGAAATTTTTTATAGAAGACACGATTTTTAAATATGTCAATTGATAATTCATCAACAAATTTATTTTCTAATACTAATGTGTATTCTGAAGAAACAGAATTATTTATAATAGATGTATAGTATCTGTCTTGATTGCCATATTTTTCAGAAATTAAATGAGATATTTTGAGTAAAGTATCTTTCGACTCTTTTTTAAATATGATTTCTTGTTTTACAATAGTGTCTTCAATAACATTTAATATCTCGACAGTCTTCTGAGATATACAATCAGCGTGTAGCCCAAATAAAATACTAATAATTAAAGCAATCTTCATTTTACAAGAAGCCAGATATAATTGCGATAAGCAGGACATTATAAGATTTTTAATATCTCTGCCTTCCTTCTCCTTGCTAATGGCACTACAGAATCATCCATCATCAACAAGTATCCACCATCTTCATTTATATACTTTTTTAGCTTCTTTAAATTGATCAAATGAGATTCATGACTTCTGAAAAAATGGTATGGAGCTAATTCTTCATCTAAGATTCTAAGAGGCTTACTAACAGTCAACTTGTGTCCTTCTTCCATGTAAATAGAACAATAGGATCGAGCTGCTTCTAGTCTTATGATTTGATCGATTTCAACAAATTCTATGCCTCCATTTGAATGGATGGTTAATCTATTAGGAAGTGCTTTTTCTCCAGAAAATTGATTGATCAATTGGTGAATTAAATTTATATCTGACTTCTTTTTCTTCACTCGGGTTACTGCTTCGATGACCGTTTTGGGACTGTAAGGCTTGAGGAGATAATGAATCGCTTCATAGTCAAATGCTTTTAACGCATACTCTTCATAAGCAGTTGTAAATATGATATCGAAGTCTATTTCAGTGAGACTATCTAGCACGTCAAATCCAGTGCCTCCAGTGATTTGAATGTCTAAAAATATAAAGTCTGGCTTGGATTTTTGAATTAAAGAAATAGCCGACTTCACTTCCTTAGCATGCCCAACAACATCCACTTCGTTACAATATTCAATAATAATTTTATGTAATAATGACTGTGCATCTTTTTCGTCTTCTATAATAATTGTTCTCATATTATTTTAATCTATCATTCTGGTATTCTGATTTTATCACCGAAAAATAATCCGTTTAAAAATAATTTATTTGTCCCATACCAAGATCCTCTGAAATTAGGATTTTCGGCAAAAAGAATAACTCTACCACTACTTATTTTACTGACTATTATGGAAGCAGATTTTTTTAATGTTTCCATATTCCTATCCGTAATAAATCCATCAATATGTGGGTCTTCTGTATATAAGCCTACATTTGAATATGGATTTTTACTTGGTTTTATCCAGACTGTACTATTTCTATATACTGGAACTTTAGACTCTCTATATCCATATGCCAATGGATGTGTCACATCTAAATCAATTTCCAAAATAATGCCACCTACTCTACTTTGTCCCAGATCTTCTGCAGCATGAACATACGGTTTTCGCAAAATAGGGTTTTTAATCGTCTTACTCTTTTCGTCACTCATTTCATCTATTTTAATAAGCTCTTCATTTACTAACTTTTTCTTTATTGCCCACGAAGAGGCCGTTCGAGTTGTAATAAGTGTATTTCCTTTGGCCACCCAATCCTTGACGTCACTAATATTATTGGAGTCAAGTAAATTATAATTACCAGACACTAAAACCATAGTGTTGTAATCATCTAAAGTGATGCGATTAAAGTTTGACTCAGGTACTTTTGTGATTGGCATATGGACTCTTTGATCTAATAAATGCCATACTTCTCCTGCTTCATAAGAACTTGTACTACCGTGAGTTAACATCAAGACTTTTGGCTTCGCAATTGGGTCTACGTATCTACTGCCTAAATCTATCCCGGCGCTCGCATATCCTGTATGAATAGACATGACATCTAAACCAAATCTGTTGGATTCGGATTGTAGAACATTATATAATTCCTGAGCTCCTAGTCTTTGTGATGCTACGGGAATAACGAGTGCGCCATAATTCATCGAGTGAGCAGAATCTCCTTTTCCGATTGTAAACGGTTTTTGCGCCACTCTCACCTGAACATCCTGATCCAATAGAGCATATAAAAATGCAGGTGCATTATAATCATCCCATGAGACCAAGTATGCGTAATTACTTTTTTCAAAGCTCGTGGATTCATTTTTTATATCTTCCCAACTGACTCTTTCACCTAGCGAAACATTCCCTTTTGATTCTGAATAAGACATATTGTAGAAGTTGGCTAAAGACCAAGCCGATGCATCATAAAATACACTGTCTTGAAATTCATCATAAGTTTCAAACATCGTCTGAACCATTCTATATTGACTTTGATTAGTCGGCACATAATATTGGTCATTACGATTAGAATTTGTGTTCTTTGTTTTAAATACTTCAATCTTGTGCAAGAGTAATTTATCTAGAAAAGCATTTGTGCGATTTATATCATATTGATCACCAAACACATATCCGCGGACTTTACTAGACTTTGATTTCGACAATGCAGAATTAAAAAAGTCTCTTTGATATTTTTGCAAATAATCTTTATTCTCAACAGAAGCCTTCACTGTTCTGATACTTGAAATGAATTGATTCCTAATGGTAAATGCAAATGTCAAATCACCTCTATCTCTTGTTTGTTTGTGTCCTCTAGAACTTGATTGCTCAAATAGGATTCCGAGTCCTCCTTGTAAATCTGGATAAGAAGAACCATAGCCAGGATATGTCCCATCAAAAACTTCTTTTGTAAAATACAGCGATCCAACTTCATCAAGTCCTTTTTTAAATTCATCGGCAAACATCTCGTTCAATGTTGTATAATTCTCAACTGGCATAATTGGATCTTTTGATCCATTCGCTTTCATCGGCTCAAAAAAGAAAGTCGAATTTGTTCCCATCTCATGAAAGTCAGTCACTACATTTGGATACCACTGATGATACCATGTGAGCTTGCCTCGACTTTCCGGATTGATTCCTAGTAACCAGTCTCTATTCAGATCAAACCAATAATGATTCGTTCTTCCTCGAGGCCATGCTTCATTGTGTTCCACATCAATTGGGTCTGCTACCACCGGTGATCCCTTATACATATTTGCCCAATGCGAATGTCTATCACGACCATCTGGATTAATTACTGGATCTATAAAGATAACAGCATTATTTCTATAGTTTTCAATATCAGAATGTTGTGAAGCGACCATTGTATACGCTGTTAATAATGCAGCTTCTCCACCTGACGGCTCATTACCATGGACATTATACCCTAAGTTTATTAACACTGGCAAATTAATATTTGCGGTTTTTGATTGATTAGATGTTATCTGGGCGATATGCTCTTGGCGGATGGTTTCAAGTTGATTTAAATTTTCTGGAGTTCCAATCTGCAGCATCACAAGTTTACGATTCCCAAAAGTAGTTCCATACTGGATCAGGGAAGCGTGATTACTTTCATCTGCAAGTTTTTGTAAATATGCGACCATTTGATCATGCCTTGTATGATGATCTCCAATTGAATATCCCAAAAACTCCTCAGGTGTTGGAATGGAAGAATCAAAAGGACCATATGATTTATAAAAGTAATCTTGAGCAGTAATACTGATGGCCAAAAAAAGATTGAATATTAGATGAGTGAGTTTCATTCTATTAAAGTATCAACATTTCGAATCTTATTAAAATAGTAGCTCGTATTTTTATATTTTCATTGACATTTGGCTAGTTATTTTTATGTTCTACTTTTTTTGAAATTATACTCAGACATTTGTAAAACGAACCGGAAATCCATATAGATCCTTTCATTTATCTTGTTGATTTACCAAGAATTACCATTAGGGTAAACTTAAATCTATTAAGGGTTTCACCTTAGACTTACTCAATCTTTAAAGTCTATTTTTAAATATCTTTTAATATAAATAAACCCATGCGGTTCATTTGTAATCTTGTGTTATTTGTATAATTGATGAATCAATATCATAAATTACTTTATGAAGTATCTAATATGGAGTATACTCTGTATCTCTGGCTTGCAAAACAATCAAGCCCAATCTTATTTAGGTGCAGGCAATGTCGATGGCATCACTATTACTTCTAGTAGTGAATTTCAGTCTGATAAATGGTCTGACTCGGCAAGTGCAATTAATGTTATTGACGGATCTGGATTAGATCATCAGCGATTTATGGCCGCCCGTTTTCTCGAACAAAGTACCATTGGTTTTGAGCAACATGACATTGACGATGTTGTTTCAATGGGTATTGAATCTTGGATTGATCAACAAATTGGTCTTCCTATGTCCAGTATACTATCAGCGACGGAAGCCATTTTGGAAATAACCAATGATTCTCTGATCCAGAATGGCGACACCCCGCAAGTGAGGCCCAATGACCAATTTTTTCATTTTGCCTGGTGGGAGGTCAATATGACAAATGCTGATTTATTACGACACAAAGTAGCATGTGCACTTAGCGAGATAATGGTTATTTCTGGAAAGTCTGATCTAAAAGGATCTGGTTTTGCACTAGGATCTTACTACGATGTACTTTTGGAGCATGGCCTTGGAAACTACCGTGACCTACTCTTCAATGTGACCATGCATCCTGCTATGGGTTACTATCTCAGTCATGCTAACAATCCTAGATCAGATATCGTTTTAGGTAGGTTTCCCGACGAAAACTACGCTCGGGAAGTCATGCAACTATTCAGTATTGGCCTGTTCGAACTCAATAATGATGGCTCAAGGAAAAAACAGAATGGAGCAGATATTCCAACCTACAACAACGATGATATCATCGAATATGCAAAGGTTTTTACTGGTCTATCTTATGGTGCAGTTGCTCCTGAAACTTCTGCTGAATTAAAATTTGGCTTAAGACAGGATCAATCGGTAATGACAGTCCCAATGATCATGTATGATACAGATGACCCTAACACCCCTGAAAACGAAAACTATCATGAACCTGGCCCTAAATATCTTCTTAGAAACCAAACGATTCCAACTGGTCAAAGTGGTATACAAGACATTAATGATGCTATTGATAACCTTTTTAATCATCCCAATGTTGGGCCTTTCATTTCCTATCGATTAATCCAACGGTTAGTTAAATCCAATCCAAGTCCTGGATATATATCAAGGGTAGCCAGTAAATTCAATAATAATGGAAGTGGTGTGAGGGGAGATATGAAAGCGGTCGTCCAGGCAATCTTACTTGACCCCGAAGCCAGAGATTGTTCTTTTATGGAGCAAGACCAAAATTCTCGTCTGAAAGAGCCACTCTTTAGAATTAGTCAGTTTGCAAGAATGGTAGATAAAGAAGTAGAAAGTCATCTGTGGGCTAGCAATCTGGATTTTCTCCGACTGACAGGACAAGCCATTCTCAGCTCACCAAGCGTCTTTAATTTCTATCTGCCTAGCGATGCACCAAATGGTGAAATAACTGACAGAGGCCTGGTTGCGCCTGAATTTCAGTTGCATGATACTCGATTGAGTGTGGGTTATTTTAATCAGGTCTTTCAAATGACCAAGTATCGTAGAATTTTTGATTTCTCTCAACGGTATTTTACGGATGGAGAAACACGCTGGAATTATGATAGTCTCCTACCGATTGCTCTAGAAGTCGAGCACTATATTGACTGGTTGGACCATCATATCCTACATGGAAAGATGACTGAACATACTAGAATAGTTATGCGCAGAGCCATCAATTGGTTTTCTCCTGGCCAAGTAGATTATTTGGAAGAAAGAGTTGAAATAGGTATGTACGTCGCTTTGATTTCTGCAGAATACAACACAAATAAATAGAGCTATGAAAAGTAAATCCTCGAGGAGATCATTTCTTCATCAGGCAAGTTGTGCTGGCATGGGATATTTTACATTCGCCAATACAATCATGAATTTAAAAGCTCTGAAAGCGGCATCAATCAGCAACAGTGCGGTGGCAAGTGCTTCTGATTACAAAGCGATTGTTTGTGTCCTATTGGCTGGTGGCAATGACTCATTTAATATGTTGGTCCCTTACGATACAACGGAGCATGGATATTATGTTGACGCCCGAAATGGCTTATACACAGATGGAGGCCCAGGTTTGGCACTCCCTCGTAACATGTTGCAAAATACCGTACTCAATTATAGCGAAGGAGATCGAGAGTGGGCACTCCATCCAACTATGCAAGGGGTCAAAAACCACTTCGATACGGGACGAGCAGCCATGCTAGCGAATGTTGGTACTCTTGCTAGACCAACGACTGTACAGGACTATGATAATGATTTCAGATTGCCACTTGGTTTATTTTCGCATTCGGATCAAATAGAAGAATGGCAGACCAGTCTTCCAGATATACGAAGTGCCAAAGGCTGGGGAGGGAAAATGGCAGATTTAATCAATGATTGTAATAGCAATGATAATATCTCAATGAATATTTCACTCAATGGAAGCAATATCTGGCAACGTGGCAATGGCATCGTTGAATATGCCATCGATGGTTCAGGTGTCGCTGGCATATCAGAATATGAACGGGAATCTACCAATTTTTTTGAAAGAGTACGCACAGAGGCCATTGATGGATTACTCGCTCAAGAGTATTCCAATGTTTTTGACCGAACCTTTAATAATGTGACGAAGTCAGCAGTAGATGGATTTATTGAGTTTGACGAAAAGTTACAAAACGCGGCTACATTCCCTACGGGCACCTTCCCTGATTCAGATTTTGGGGCATCACTTGAAATGATCGCTCGGATTATGAGCATTCGAGATGATCTTGGATTTAAGCGTCAAACCTTTTTTGTAAATGTCGGAGGCTGGGATCATCACGATGAGGTAATTGACCGACAGGCAGGAATGTTGGGAGGGGTGAGTGCGGGTATCTCAGCTTTTCAGGATGTGTTAGGTACTGGTGCAGGAAATCTCAATATTGAAGATGATGTTTTGACTATTTTTATTAGTGAATTCGGCAGAACGCTATCGTCCAATGGTAATGGTTCGGACCATGGTTGGGGTGGAAATACAATGGTGCTAGGTGGACCCAATCTGATTGATGGCGGTAAGCTGTATGGTAATTACCCAAGCCTTTCTTTATCAAACCCAGATCCCAATTTTATTGAGAAACGCGGTCGGTTTGTGCCCTCTTTATCGACCGATGAATACTTTGCTGAAATCGCTCGATGGTTTGGGGTGCCAAACACAGATCTTCCACTTATTTTTCCAAATATTGGCGAGTTTTATGACGTCTCTTCAAGCAATAATCCGATCGGATTCATCAAAGCTTAATTTATGAAAACCAGTATCTATATACTTTTACTCCTGTCTCTTTCCTTCGAATTAAGTAGCCAATGCTTGGTAGATCGCCATACGACTAGTGCCATCGATGGTTGGTTGTCTTGCGAGACAACCACAAATCCAAATAGCATACGTGGCACGTCACATTGGCTTCATATAAACCTCGGCTCCATCAGAACGGTGCACGATCTGCAGATCTGGAACATGAATCATCCAGATATGATTGAGAGTGGTATGAAGACGGTTATCATTGATGTATCAGATAATGGCAGCAACTGGATAACCGTCGATACATTTACTTTTGGTAGAGGCAGTGGCTCTTCCTACTATGAAGGATTTCTAGGGCCAGATTTGGGGGGAATTTCTGCGCGCCATATTCTTCTAACTGGTTTAGACAATTACGGTGGTGGTTGCTATGGGCTGAGTGAATTGCGCATTTACACCGGAGATTTCCAAGCGAATGAAATGATCCTTGATCAGGTCATTTGTGAGCGTGACGGAATCTTTAAGAACTTGCAAGGTGGACTCGAATTCAATGGTAGATATTCAGGCATTGGAGTGACTGACAATGGCGACAATTCATTTGATTTTGACAGTGATGAAGCGGGTCCAGGTCAACATGAAATTAATTATCAATATTCAGGTGGCTCTGCATCTGCATTTTTGGAAGTACTTCCATGCAATTCGGCTGAATGCTCTGGATGCCAAGATTGTTCTACCTATGATCAGGTTTTGATAGATAGTAATCCCGTTCCAGAAGGAACCTATCAAGGATTCGAGCTGCAGTCATCAGGAACTGTTGATCAGGAATCCGTCATTTTTTTTGGAGGGAATTCGGTCGAGTTATACACGGATTTTGAAGTAAAGGAGTCGACACAGTTTTTGGCAGCTATTCAAAATTGTTATTTAAATTCACTACAGAATCCAGGCTTCGAAATGGACCTGCCGCCTTGGAAATTCCAAGCAAATAGTGATGCCTCTGCAGTCATTGATTTTGATTACCAATCACCCTATGCAGGTAGTCAAGCAGCTAGAATCACTGTGACTGGAATTGGAAATACGGCAAGCGATGTCCGTTTACAATACTATGATCTTACAATGAAAGCCAACAAGACCTATCTGTTATCTTTTCGAGTTAAAGCCGACCAATCGAGAGAATTGGAAGCACGCCTTGTGGGAGAATCTAACCCATATACCACTTATATAAGTCACGGTATAAATGCTGAGCCTTTCTGGAAACGTGTAGCGATGACCATGGCGGCACCCGAGGATAGAATCGAAGATGTTAAACTTATGTTGTATTGTGGATTGGAAGTCGGGACATATATTATTGATGATGTGGTTTGGACCGAAGTCAATTAGCTGAAATTTAAGTCAACTTGACTTTAAGGTGTTATAATCAATAGTAATTTTTTTTATTCAAGAACAATGAGGAGAAATGGTCTATTGCGTGCGTGAAATAAACTCAGCATACAATATTTTTTAATTGATAAAAAGAATCTTCTTACTTTAATAAAAAATTGTAAGATGAAATATGGTATTCTATTGGGCTTATCTTTAGTTGTGATTGTTTCTTGCAAACAAGAGGGATATCAAAAAATGATTCCTACTACAGAACTTTTTAGTCATGTAGTACAGACGTCTAATAAAACTGTCGGAGTTGGCGTAGAGCCAATACCAGGTGCACAGCTATTATTCGATGGAAGTAAAGAAATGTTAGATGAGAAATGGACCTATTGGAATGGGCCAAGATTAAAAGCGAGTCTGCCTATCAAATGGAAAATTCAAGAAGATCCAAAAGGATCAGGCAATGCCATGAACACTAATGATCCAAGTTCTGCAGGAGGTTTATACGGAGCAGCTGACATCGTGACTAAAGAAAAATTTCAAGATTTTAGATTGCACGTAGAATTCCTAATTGAGAAAGAAGGTGGTAATTCTGGTGTGTATCTCCAAAATAGATATGAGATTCAAGTGCTCGATGGAGACTCCACGTCTCATGGACTAGCAGCTATGATCAACGAATCAGAATCTCCATATTTTGCTTACAATGGATTAGGAGAATGGAATAGTTATGATGTCAATTTTAGATCAGCAAGATTTAAAGAAAATAAATTATCAGAGCAAGCGATGGCCACATTATATTTTAATGGAATAAAATCACATGTAAATCACGCCATAGCTAAAGTATGGGGAGGGCCTAATTCCGGACTTGATGGAGGAAATGACAATGGTAATGGCATTACAGATAGGCCTGGTGGCATAAAACTACAAGCAGAAGGTCATGATGTATTGTATCGCAACATTTGGATTAAGCCACTGGACGACCTAATAGAGGCCGATACTGACTTTTAAAAAAGGGCTACGAGTTGGCAGCTTTTTATTCTGAAAATAACAAGAAAATGAAAGTAGTAGGCTCAAAAAAGCCTCTCGGTTTGGAGCAGCTAGATTTTTAATTTTATGAGATGGCTCTCCTGTTTTCGACACCTATTCAAAACATAGGCTACAACCTAGTGTTTATGAAGGGTTCATTTTGAAAATGGGTGTCCCGTTACTAAATATCATCATGTTTATTCGCAAAAATAAATGGGGAGACTAAAACAGTAGACCTTAATGAACGTTTGTTCAAATGCTCAAATAGTTTTCAGTTTTTTACATGAATGAATGATTCTGCAATGGCAGAAATGGATTGACTAAATGTCAATCAATAATGAATGAACCGAAATATCAATTTCGGCTAACACTAAAGT
>Ga0209828_1002158_pt1 | contig 16649 bp, 17 predicted proteins | sample MaitaG_FD_187429 | JGI IMG/M metagenome (GOLD analysis project Ga0209828, IMG submission 187429) | Marine algal microbial communities from Maine, USA - Maine_Asex2 metaG (SPAdes) (version 2) | ecosystem: Host-associated > Algae > Red algae > Unclassified | place: Maine, USA | collected 2015-01-05 | reverse complement strand
ATAGAATAATTGTTATGGATGCTGGCGAGATTGTAGAACAAGGCACTCATGAAGAGTTACTTAAAGTAAAAGATGGGTATTATAGAAACCTTTACGAAGTGCAATTTTTAAAGGCTGATGTTGCTTAAATAATATAAAATTACGAAGTCAAAACTTTAGAAACAATTGCAATTACAATTCCAGCAATTATTAAAAGAATAAATGTAACAAGCAAAACCAATAAAAAAACCATTGTTTTTAAAATAATTCTTTTCAAATTTAAATTAAAAATACGCTTAAAAACATAAGCGGTATAAATTATCTGCAAAGGAATGATTGCCATTTCAGTAATACTAAGTGGAACACTTAAAAACATACAAAAAAGAACTATAACACTACCTAAAATTGAAAAATGAGCAGATGAATACATGTTTACAACTAAATGCTCTGTAAAATTATATTTCTTAATATTAAAAAATACAATTTTAGAAATCATAGCGTATAATGGTACAATGAGCATATATATAATAGATTGAAACTCCTTTAAAAACTGAATGTAATTAGTCATAAAAGCCTCATTACCTTTTTGAGCAAAAGCACTCATATCCATTAATTCTGGATAAAATTTATTATTGATATAAAGCTGAAATCCACTTAAAGTAATTGCTATTGTAAAGTAACTAATAACATTAACATACTTTTTTCGCGTGCCATTTATATAACTACCTATAACAGCTTCTGGTTTAGTAAATAAATGACAAAAAGTGCTTAAAAACTTATTATCGTAGTTTAAATACCTGTAAGCAAAATCCTCAAAAAGATTACGCATCGTTAATCTATTTCTAATCACTTTTGCACCACAACCATTACAGTAGTTTATTTGCTGCGGTAATAAACGTTTACAGTTTTTACAAATCATTTAAACCAAATCTTCTTTAATAATCTCAATTAACTCTGTCGAATCTTTAAAATCGACAAACATTCCAGTTTTAAAACAAGAAATCTGTCCAGTTTCCTCACTAACGGTTATAGCAATAGCATCTGTCTTTTCTGTAATACCAACGGCTGCTCTGTGTCTTAATCCAAAACGTTGCGGTATGGTTTTTTCGTTATTTACTGGTAAAATAACACGTGTGGCTTTTACTATATTATTTTCAATAATTATAGCACCATCGTGAAGCGGACTATTTTTAAAGAAGATACTTTCTATTATTGGTTGGGTAACTTTAATATTCATCTCGTCTCCTGTAGAGACTAAAAAATCAAGATTATTCTCACGTTCTAAAACAATTAATGCGCCTGTTTTTGTGGTAGACATTTTGTTGCAAGCTGCAATAATAGTTTCTATATCTGTAGAAGAAGATGAAACACCTTCGGTTTTTAAAAACTTTATATGCTTTAAAAAACCACGTTTGCTTGCGAAGTTTGTAGAACCAATCATTAATAAAAACTTTCTAACTTCTTGTTGAAACACTACTATTAAGGCAATAAAACCAACACTTATAAATCCTCCAAGAATTTTAGTAAGCAATATCATTTGTAATGCCTCGACTATTAAATAAATAAAATAGATAAAAACAATACCAAGGAAAATATTAATAGCTACTGTTCCTCTAACTAGTCTATAAACATAGTATAAAAGCAAAGCAACTAAGAAAACATCTATATAGTCTTTTATGCCGAAGTTTAAAATAGTGTCGAAAATTTCCAATATGAAAGCGGTTTTTGGTAAAAATAGAAATTTTAAAAGATTATATATTCAATTGATTGTATAATTTCACACATTCTACAGCTTCCTTAACATCATGAACTCGTAAAATACTAGCACCTTTTTGTAAAGCGACCATGTTTAAAGCTGTTGTGCCGTTTAAAGCTTTGGTTGGAGAAGTTTCTAGTGTTTTATAAATCATAGATTTTCTAGAGATGCCCACTAAAAATGGTAAATGTGTTAACTTAAAATTTTCTAAAACAGTTAACAACTCAAAATTTTGTTCTAATGTTTTTGCAAATCCAAAACCTGGATCTATAATAATATCTTTAATGCCTAATGCTCTTGCGGAGGTTATTCTTTCAGAAAAATAAAAAAGAATCTCTTTTAATATATTGTCATATTTAGTTTGCTGCTGCATGGTTTTTGGTGTACCGCGCATGTGCATTATAATATAAGGCACTTGAAGATTTGCAATAGTTTCCAACATATTTTCATCTAAATGTCCTGCAGAAATATCATTTATTAAAGCCGCTCCTTTACCAATACATTGCTTTGCCACTTCTGCTCTAAAGGTATCGACCGATAGTATAATATCTGGAAATTGGCTAACTAGTAATTCTATTATTGGAATGATACGTTGGAGTTCTTCATTTTGAGAAACTTCATCTGCATTTGGCTTAGAGCTATAAGCACCAATATCTATAAAAGTGGCACCTTCATCCAGCATTTTTTGTACTTGATTGATGATGTTAGATTCTTTTTTATAAAATCCGCCATCATAAAAAGAATCTGGAGTAACATTAAGAATACCCATTACTTTTGGCGTGGATAAATCTATAAGTTTGCCTTTACAATTAATAGTCATTGTTACCTTTAAGTTTGTTGTTTGTAACGCATTTAAAAAGTATAAACACGAAACCTTGAATTTTAAACAATTTTATGCGAAATTTACGGAAAATTTGAATGTAATGGCTAAGGATACTTTAAAACAATACGATGCTATAATTAAAACGTGTCGTAGTCTGTTTATTAATAAAATGAGTGACTACGGAAGTGCGTGGCGAATTTTACGTTTACCATCGCTTACAGATCAGGTCTTTATTAAAGCGCAACGCATTAGAGGTTTGCAACAAAATGAGGTTAGAAAAGTTGACGAAGGCCAGCAAAGCGAATTTATAGGTATTATTAATTATTGTATAATGGCTCTTATTCAATTAGAAAAAGGCGTTGTGGAGCAACCAGATTTATCTACTAAAGAGGCCACCATTTTATACGATAAAAAAGTAACCATCACCAAACAATTAATGCAAGACAAAAACCATGATTATGGTGAAGCTTGGCGAGATATGCGTGTAAGTTCTTTAACCGATTTAATTTTACAAAAGCTTTTAAGAGTTAAACAAATTGAAGATAATGCAGGCAAAACCATTGTAAGTGAAGGCATTGATGCTAATTATCAAGACATGATTAATTATGCTGTTTTTGCGATGATTCACTTGAAATAAAAATAATTGTCAGTCCTGCACAAACGGGAATTTTCAAATTAAAATAAAATATATGAAATACTTAGTACCTATTTGTAGACTGCTCGTTGGAGGATTATTTATCTTTTCAGGATTGATAAAACTTAACGACCCAATTGGTTTTTCGTATAAACTGCAAGAATATTTTAGTGCAGATGTTTTAAATCTGCCTTTTTTAGATCCTCATGCTTTGGGTATTTCGGTATTTGTGGTTGTTTTAGAAGTTGTATTAGGTGTTTTTCTATTAATAGGTTACAAACGTAAATTTACAGTATATATGCTTTTAGCTATGATTGTGTTTTTTACATTCCTAACTTTTTATGCAGCTTATTTCGAAGTTGTAAAAGACTGTGGCTGCTTTGGAGACTTTTTAAAACTAAAACCGTGGGAGAGTTTCTGGAAAGATATAGTTTTACTTATTCTAATTCTTGTTTTAGTATTGGGCATTAAACATATAGCACCAATTTTTGGCAAATTCCCAACCACAATTTTAGCCCTTTTAGGTTTTATTGCTAGTTTATGGTTTGGCTACCATGTATTAATGCATTTACCAACGTGGGATTTTAGAGCTTACAAAATAGGTGCAAATATTGCAGAAGGTATGGTTATACCAGAAAATGCACCAAAAGCTGTGCAAGAATACACTTGGACTTTTAACGTTGGTGGAGAAAATATAGATTTTGTAACCAATGGCAGTTACCCAACAGTAGATGGAGAATATGTTGGTGTAGAAACCAAGATTATTGAAGAAGGTTACGATCCACCAGTAAAAGATTTTTCCATAGAAACTAACGATGAAGATTTTACCGCTAAATTTTTAGCCAAAGATCATGTAGTTATGGTAATCTCTTACAACCTTGAAAAAGCTAATAAAGAAGGGCTTAAAAAAATAAAGAAAGTTACAGACAAAGCTATAAAAAATGGCTATACGGTAATTGGTTTAACTGCCTCAGGAACCGAAGATAAGCAATATATAAAAGAAACTTACAATTTAGATTTCGACTTCTATTTATGCGATGAAAAAGCACTTAAAACGGTAATACGCTCCAATCCTGGAATTTTAAAACTTGAAAAAGGAACAGTAATACAAAAAGAGCATTTTAATGATGTTGAAGATTTAGATTTACCAAAAGTCGAGCAAAAACGGGAGCCTGCAATTATAGAAAATACCGCTTACTTTATTAACGAAGTAGGAGTAACAAAAGAAGAGGTTAATGCTTTAAATCCTGAAACAATAAAAAGTACAATTACTATAAAAGAAGGCTCTGAATTAGAAATTCTTAACTCTGCAACTTCTAATAATTATACAGGGTTAATAAAAATTACTTTAAAGAAAGAATAACTTAAATTCAAGAGCTTGTAAAATTTAATTAAAATGCATCAAGAATAAATTATCAAAATAAATAAACAAATTGCTTAAATACCTTCTAAATAAAACATGTTATGCACTACTCACCTTATTTGGAGTAGTTACAGTAATATTCTTTTTATTTAATGTTTTACCTGGAGATCCAGCACAGATGATGCTAGGTCAAAACGAGGATAGCCAGCAATTAGCCATCGTAAAAAAAAAATATGGATTCGATAAATCTATAGGTAAGCAATACCTATATTATTTAAACGACCTCGCTCCTATTTCGTTTCACTCTAACACAGAGAACGATTATACCTTTTTAAGAGACAACAAATATTCGGCAGCAAAATTATTTACTATTGGTAAAACTACAACAGTTATAAAATTGCCCTATTTAAAAGAATCGTTTACTAAACAAGGTAAAAAAGTAAGCACAGTACTAGCAGAAACGTTACCAAACACTTTTGCTTTAGCCATTTCAGCCATTAGTATTGCACTGCTTTTAGGCATAAGTTTAGGTGTAATTTCAGCATTAAAAAAAGACACTTTTTTAGACAAAGCCATACAAATTTTAAGCACCGTTGGTATGAGTGTACCCTCGTTTTTCAGCGCCATTTTATTTGCTTGGTTTTTTGGCTTCGTGCTTCATAAATACACCAATTTAGAGATGACGGGTAGCTTATACGAACTAGACAATTTTGGTGAAAAAGTAAACATTAAATTAAAAAACTTAATCCTTCCAGCATTAGTTTTAGGCATTAGACCACTAGCAGTAGTTATACAATTAATGCGAAATTCATTATTAGAAGTTTTTAACCAAGATTATATTAGAACGGCACGAGCAAAAGGATTGAGCGAATTTCAAATTATAAAAAAACATGCTATAAAAAACGCTTTAAACCCAGTAGTTACAGCAATTTCTGGTTGGTTTGCCTCAATGCTTGCAGGCGCTGTTTTTGTAGAATATATTTTTGGCTGGAACGGGCTTGGAAAAGAAATAGTAAATGCACTTAACACATTAGATTTACCAGTAATAATGGGTTCTGTATTAATTATAGCGCTACTCTTTATAATTATCAATATTTTTGTAGATATAATTTATGCTTGGCTAGACCCTAAAGTAAATTTAGAATAACGCAATTATTAAAAAAAAACACCTAGAATATAAAATTAGAGAATGAAAAAAGCCATTATATTATTAACCCTAATTTTAGCAATATTATCATGCAAAGCACAAGATGAGCCTAAGGTTTTCTCAGAAAAAGCATTATCAGATATTTTTGTAGATCAACAAGGCAACGCTATTGCCTTTTCAAAAATTCTAGAAACACACAAAGGCAAGCAAATAGTTATAGATATATGGGCATCTTGGTGTAAAGATTGTATACAAAGCATGCCAGAAGTAAAAAAGCTCCAAGCCAATAATCCAGAAACGCTTTTTCTATTTTTATCGCTAGATAAAAGTGAAGAAACTTGGAAAAAAGGCATCGAAAAACACAAGGTTAAAGGAGACCATTATTTCATGAAATCTGGGTGGAAAGGAGACCTTGCAACCTTTTTAGATTTAGATTGGATTCCACGCTATTTAATAGTAGATAAAAAAGGAAACATTAAATTATTTAGAGCTGTAAAAGCAAACGACAACAAAATAAAATTAGCATTAAAATAATAAAATATAGCATTATGAGAAAAAATATAGTAGCAGGAAACTGGAAAATGAATAACGATCTACCAGCAACCGAAGCATTAATTTCAGATTTATTAAAGCAAACACAAACCTCTAATGCCGAAGTTATGGTTGCTCCAACCGCCGTTAGCCTTTACCACGCTTTTAATTCAACAAAGAATTCTAATATAGAAGTTATAGCCCAAAACATGCACTTTGCAGAAAGCGGCGCGTACACTGGAGAAATTAGCGCAACTATGTTAAAAAGTGTTGGTATTAAAACCGTTATTTTAGGGCATAGTGAACGTCGTGCATACTTTAATGAAACAGACGATTTACTGGCTAAAAAAGTAGACTCAGCCCTAAAAAACGGCATGAGAATTATCTTTTGTTTTGGCGAAGAATTAGCAGATAGAAAAGCAAGTAACCAAGAAAAAATAGTAGAAAGTCAAATTAAAAACGCACTTTTTCATTTAGATGCTTCCGCCTTTAAAAACATCGTTTTGGCCTACGAACCTGTATGGGCAATTGGCACTGGCGAAACCGCAAGTCCTGAACAAGCACAGGACATGCACAAGTTTATTAGGCAAACACTACACACCAAATATAGCAGTCAAGTTGCAGAAGACATGAGCATTCTTTATGGCGGGAGCGTAAAGCCAGCAAACGCAAAAGAGATTTTTGGAAAACCAGACGTCGATGGCGGTCTTATTGGCGGTGCAGCATTAAAAGCCACAGATTTTATAGAAATTATAAACGCATTTTAGAGTAATAATTAGTTGGACGTTACCAAGTCCTGCTGAAAAAGCAGGACTCGGTCGCGCTATCCACTATATCTTTTTTTTGCCATTTGCCGAAGCAAAAAAAAGGATGCCGTTTCTATCGCTAACGCAGGGCATACTTATAAAGGAAAACACAAAAAGCATGTCTAATACTATTTACATAGGTTATTATTTTAAAGTAGCACCATTACAACCAGCAACCGAAATTTTAATAGCAGAACTCGGCTACGCAGGTTTCGAAAGCTTTGTAGAAACCAAAACTGGTGTTACCGCCTACATTAAAAAAGAAGAATGGCACACGGCTATTTTACAAAACGTTTACGTTTTAACAAGTAATGAATTCGAGATCTCTTATACCTTCGATGAAATAGAACAAGTAAATTGGAATAGCGAATGGGAAAAAAACTTTAAACCCATAATAGTCGATAACCTCTGCTCTGTTCGCGCACCATTTCACGACAAGCCAGACACGCAATACGATATTATAATCGAGCCAAAAATGAGTTTTGGTACAGGACATCATGAAACCACACACATGATGATTCAGCACATTTTAGCAAACAATTTTCAAGGAAAATCTGTACTAGATATGGGTTGTGGCACAGCTGTTTTAGCTATACTAGCCGAAATAAAAAAAGCTAACCCAATAGACGCCATAGATATAGATAATTGGTGCTATCTTAATAGCATTGAAAACGCAAAACGTAATAACTGTAAAAACATTAGTATTTTTAAAGGTGATGCTAGTTTACTAAAAAACAAAAAGTACGATATTATTATTGCAAATATTAATAGAAACGTCCTTTTAAACAATATTAAAACCTTTGTGCAATGTCTCAATACAAAAGGTTCACTTTTTTTAAGTGGATTCTATGACATAGATAGTACTAGAATAGAAAAAGAATGTGCAAAGTATAAACTAACACTTCACAAGAGCTTAATCAAAAACCATTGGGTTTCCCTTCATTTTTTATCAAAATAATAATTTTTAATATTTAAATTGTGTTTTATATAAAAATAAATGCATTTTATTATACAATTCATAAAGAAGTCAACAATTAATTGAGTACCTTTACAGAAGATAAATTTATTTTAATATAATTTTTCAGTTTTAGAAACCATAAATACTTAAGCTGGAGATCTATGTCAATTATTTATTTAAAACTAAAATTTTATTAATTTAACCCTTAAAAAAATGAAAAAAATTAAATTATGTTTAGGAGTAATCTTCGCTCTATCATTACTCATTTACTCATGTGAAAAAGAATCAATTACCGAAGAGGCTGCGACATCAGAAACTGATGTTATCGTAAATACTAATTCTACAGAAGGTAGAACTTTAGTTACAGATGACAATATACTCAATTCAATTCAATCTCTTGATTTAGATGTTGGTGTTGTTACTGTTGGCGACTTTCATTTACCAGATGGTACGGTAGAAGAAAGAATTTATATAGGTAGCGACATAGCATTCACTAGAACTGAACTTCAATCATTGCATGATGCAGTTTCAGGTCGTCAATATAGAACTGCCAACCTAGTAACAGGATCAAACAGAACAATAAATATTTTAGGTTATACTGGTGGTAGTCAGGCATTATCAAATAAAGCAAGAACCGCTTTATCAAGAGCAGTGGCTAATTATAACAATATAAGCAACATGACATTGCAGTTTAATTTATCATTTGGCACCAATTACCCAGCAGCAGATATGGTGGTGTATGATAATTCTATTAATAATAGCAGTAGCGGTGGTGTTGCAGGTTTTCCAAGATCTAATGGTCAAGCAAATAAATTTATACAAATTTATGGATTAGAGCGATTTTCAACCAATGTAAACGAGCATGTTATTACTCATGAAATTGGACACTCTATAGGATTTAGACACACAGATTGGTTTGATCGTTTAAGTTGCCCTGCTAATATTCAAGGTAATGAAGGTCAAGGCAATGAAGGTGCTATCTATATTTCTGGAACTCCAAGTGGTAGAGATTTAACTTCTGTTATGCAAGCTTGTTTTAACTCCAATGTAAGTGGTAATTTTAATGGAAACGATGTTACCTCTTTACGTTCAATGTATCCCGGTGGTACTTCAGGTAGTATCTGCGATGGTATATCGGAATGGCAAAGTGGTGTTAATTATCCTGTAGGAGCACGTGTTACCTACTTTGGTGATCTTTATGAGCGTACATTTAACGGATGGATATTTTTAGGATCTTGTTAAGATATAGAATGATAAGGTCTTTTTAAAGAGTACCTAAAATACCATCATTTTTTATATATAAAAGAGTGCCAATTGGCACTCTTTTTGTATAATTATTTATAAATTAGCTTAAAGAATGGTGGTTATGAGTATTCAAGAAAAAGAACTTAAACAATTTGATACAATTATAAAGGAAAAACAAAACAAGGAAATTGTTGTTTATAATGACGAGGTAAATACTTTTGACCACGTTATACAAACCCTTATTAATGCTTGCGATCATACTACGGAGCAAGCAGAGCAATGCACCATATTAGTACATTATAAAGGAAAATGTACTGTTAAAACTGGTGAACTTAAAGATTTAAAACCAAGATGCTCTAAAATACTGGAGGCTGGTATAAATGCAGAGATTATATAGAATAGACTCTATAGTTACAGGTAATAATTTGTTAAGAATATTTTTTATTTAGTTATTGCCAAGATAAATTGAAAATTAATTTATTTAATAAGCATCCAAATTTGGGAGAATTTTAAGAAGATAGATTTTAAAAATAAAGCATATGGACTTATCTTTATTTTTTTAAATTAAATAAATAAACAATGAAAACATTATACGAAGCAACTACAAAAGCTATTGGCGGCAGATCTGGAAAAATAGAATCTGTAGATGGGCCTTTAAATCACAAATTAGCTGTTCCAGAGTCTATGGGTGGAGAAGGTGGAAATGGTACTAATCCAGAACAATTTTTTGGTGCTGCTTATGCTGCATGCTTTGGAGGTGCGCTTCAAGCTGTAGCTAAAAACGAAAAAATTAAAATTAAGGAAGAAGAATTAAGTGTTACCGCAATTATTGGTTTTTGTAAAGATGATGACGGTTTTTGCTTAGAAGCAACTTTAGATTGCTATATTCCAGGAGTAGATATTAAAACAGGAGAAGACTTAGTGGAAAAAGCACACGAAATGTGCCCTTTTAGCAAGGCTACACGAGATAATATTACGGTAACATTAAATTTATTATTGGACGAATAATACAAACAACAAAAATACTAAAACGTTAATAAAGGCTGTCTAAAACAAAGTTTTAAGACAGCCTTTACTGTTTTAATTTTATATGAAATTTTTGGAGATTAACAATAAGCATTTTAACTACAAACTCATCTCAATTTTTCCTTTTAACAAGAATATAGTTGTAGAACTATTTTTTATTTTAATAATTTAAATCTCTTTCAGTATTAAAATTATAGTCTTGTCTTCTTTTAAAGAATAACTATTTAAGAATAGTAAATAAAGATACAGAATAACTAAGTGTCTGGACTTACTGTATTAAACTGGACACAAGGATGCGAGATTTAGAGTTACATAAATTAACTTGAATCATGAAAAAATGAAATAGCCCAATTAAAGAAACAGTTAAAAGATATTTTATAAGAACATGAGATGTTAAAAATTGTCTCCGCTATTTGTAAAAAACTTTGCCATTATTTATATATTATGATTTAGCGAGAGTAAAAATTAATTTAACTTCTCGAGATCTTCGTTAATCTTTATTATAATTTTCTCAGCTATTTTTAATTCAGTAGCAATCTCCTTCCATCTAGAAGTTAGCAGTTGTATATCTTCAATAATTCCCTTAGGATTCTTTATCGCAAATTCTTCAGCAATATTTAGTATATCTTTAATCGCAATATTAGTACGCTTACCATTAACGGATAAAGCTCTGGATGTTGATTTGAATTTGAATAGTGGATTGAGCGCATAGGTTAGATCGTATGCAGGCCCTAAATTCCAACTATTACTTTCTTTGTTGTAGATAAAACTATGGTTTTTTAAATGGTCGTCTACATTCCTGAAAACTAGATTGAACACCATTCGCTTGAAGAGTTGCTGTAAATCCTTATGTGGTACTTCTAACCCTATTGCTACCTTGAAAACATTCTCATAGGAAGAGTTTTCTGGTTGACTCTTAAAGTCCCAACCAGTTAAACCAGTAACGGTTAATACGTGCTGTTTTTCTCCGCTTTGTCTATCGTATCTAAGTGTAGTAAAATGTTTATTTTCTATCAACTTAGATGGCATCATATTGATACCTGCTTCTTTTGCCAATAAGTAATAAACATATTCTACTTTTTCTTTATTATATCCATCACTATCATCTATATGAAGTTTTACTAAATAGTGATTATAGTCTTCGCTAATTTCTCTATCGCCCGCAATAATTTTTCCTGTTTTTTTATGTTCTGATATTAATATTTTAGGTCTTGCTCCACCAGCTGATGTTCCTATTTTGAATACATTGAGTAATGATAATTCGCTGAGGTCTTTACCTGTTGTGTCTTCTTTTAGTTTAAGAACCTTTTCTAAGATAGTAATTACCTCATTAATATTAATATTAGTTGCATTAGGCAATTCTCTGATAGGTTTATATTCTAGCGCACCCATACCACGGTCTGCCACATAGGCCAATTGCTCCAGAGGAGTTACCTTTTGTATTCCTCGCGTTGTAAGCCACTCTTGAAATATTATATTACCAAAAGTATCAGGTAAGGAATCTGCTATCATAGGTGGTAAGCCTTGAAAAGTATCTTGTTGGTATTCTGTGAACACCTGTGCTTGTTTTGTGCGTTTGAAAATAAACGGAAATAGTTTTGAATACTTTCCCGAATCTAAGAATTCAGGATTGTATTGAAAAAGAGATTTACCTTGATCTAGGTCATAACCTAATTTTCCAATTTCTAAGCCAAAAGCAATTATATCTATGATTTTATCTCTAGCCATTTATTAATAGAGTGAAATATCGTTTTGATTTGTAATAGTCTTATCTATTTCTTTGGTAATAGACTGCAATAACCCAAAATGATTTGCTACTTTTAGCACATTGTCGAGCGTAGCATTTTTACCCTTCTCGATGTTTTGAATTGTTGTGCTTGAGACATCGAGCACCTCTGCTAAATCTTCTCGGGATAAATCATTTGATTTACGAAGAGCCTTACAAGTCTCTCCAATCTTGACTTTCACGTCTTTTATAGTTATTACCTCTAACATATTATTACCATTATATTGACAAATATAAGTATATTATATTAAAATAACCAGTTTATTGGTATATACTAATGTATAACAATGCTGCTTGTTTTGTTAACAAATTAGCAAACATTTAAGTTGAAATAGTATCAAACTAAATAATTGCTAAAAAACAGAAAACCACTCAAATCATATTGATTGAGTGGTTTTAGTAAGAATTCGCATTCTTTTTAGTGACCTCGACTGGATTCAAACCAGTAACCTCTTGAGCCGTAATCAAGTGCGCTATTCAGTTGCGCCACGAGGCCTTTTTTTTGGCTGCAAATATATTTCTTTTTTTATAATCATCAAAATAAAAACTCAAAATTACAAACTTTAGTTTAAAACGTTTTTAGTAACGTATAGTTTCCAACCAAAAATTACCATTTGTAGCTTAGTTGCATTAGTTAAATCTAGTTTTCTTTTAGTATAACTTGGCAATATTACTTTGTTAAGTTTAGCTAATAATTTAAATGCTAATTTTTTCATAATACATTAAATCGTTTTCTATTATAAGAATTTCAAAATTAAACTTTTAATAGAGGTTTGCAAAAAAACTGTTTCCTTTTAAAGTAGTAAAACTCATTCTAGACTAAGTTTTACATAATTGGTTACATAAATATCGATAATATAATATCGATAATAATTTTAGCAAGTGTTAGCATAATATTTGAGTTTAAGTATTAATAATAGTAATAATTTTCATCATTATTTTTTGAATATATATTTTTTCCTTATAAATCACCAAGCAAAATATTATAAATTAATACAATTCGCTTTACTTATATAACTAAATAAATCAATATAGTTTCAAAGTTTATACATTTATCTTAATATTTGTTTTAATTAAAAACTAAAAAAACTATTAACTATTAAATATGTAACATTTGAAGAGCAGATATCAGGCTTTGTTTTGTTATTAAGGGACTTTTGGTTAAAAATTTACCAAATTTTATGTTTTCATTCTTTAAATTTTTAAAAGTTAAAATTACTTCAACTATAATTTCACTAAGTTATAATCGTATATTTGCAAAAAAAACAGAGATGAAAGAGTTTTTTCAGTGTTTAGCTTTTATGTTTTTATGCAATGTTACTTTTAGTCAAGTTGTTATTATTAATGAGTTAGATTGCGATACTCCAAGCACAGACACAAAAGAATTTATAGAATTAAAAACACCAAACCCAAATACGAGTTTAGATGGTTTTGTTTTAGTTTTTTATAATGGATCGAACACAAGTATTACGGGAGGCAAAAGCTATTTCGCCTTGGATCTAGATGGGCTAATAACAGATGTTAATGGATTATTAGTTATAGGTAGTGATTTAGTGACTCCATTCCCACAATTTCTAATTCCTCAAAACCTTATACAAAATGGGCCTGATGTGGTCGCTATTCACCAAGCTGATGCAACAGATTTTCCAGATCAAACCAATGCCACAATAACAAATTTAGTTGATGTGTTAGTTTATGAAACCAATGATTCTGTTGTTACCAACTTACTTGATTTTTTTAATGATGCTCCTGGTTTTGAATCAATTCAGCAAATAAACGATAACGGTACAAATGGAAATCCTAAATCTATACAACTTAATAATGATGGCTCTTACACAGCTAGCACTCCAACACCTAGGGAATTAAATGATGGTAGTGGTATTATTTTTAACCCAATTTCAATTTCTACTAACCAAACACAATATGGAGAAGGAGAGACATTCAATATTACGTTTACTTCTGAGACTAACGTAACAGCAGATGTTACATTTAACTTCACTCTAAATAATTCTGAATTTAACACTTCAGACTATACCGGAAATACAACTGTTACTATACCTAACGGTCAAAATACTACTATAAAAAGTATTACACTAATAGATGATGCCATAGATGAAGGTGATGAGGAACTTCTTATAGGGCTCTCTAATCTAACCTTTCCATACATTCCATTTAATAATTTTGTAAAAATAAGAGTTGTAGATAATGATTTTGTTGTTGCACCTTATGGCACTCCTACAAATTCGACGTTTGGTATAGTTAATAGTACCCAGCCTAGTGGATACTACGACTCTTTAAACGGCCAAGCTGGATCTATTTTAGAGCAAGCGATACAAGATATTATTGCAGAGCAAGGTGTTGTTAGAGCTCAAACATACTCCGATGTTGTAGAGATACTAAAAGAAGCAGATCAAAATCCAGCAAACAGCAACCAGGTATGGCTAGTTTACTCTGAACAAGGTAGAGCAAAATTAGATTTCCAAGGTAGCGGTAGCAGTGTGGGAAAATGGAATAGAGAACACACTTTTCCAAGATCTTTAGCTGGTTATTTTAGTATTGAAGAAGATGACATTGCAGATGGTATAAATGTTTTTTGGCAAACAAAAGCCGACTCATTACGTCACGGAAATTCTGATGCGCATGCACTAAGAGTAGTAGATGGACCAGAAAACAGCTCGAGAGGAAACCAACATTATGGCGAATATAATGGACCTTCTGGAAATTTAGGTAGTTTTAAAGGTGATGTTGCACGTAGTGTTCTATTTATGCAATTACGATATAACGGATTATCCGTTGTTAATGGTTTTCCAGATGTTAATGGGCAATTAGGAGATTTAGCAACATTACTACAATGGCATAATCAAGACCCACCAGATGATTTTGAAATGAATAGAAACAACGTAATATATAATTGGCAATTTAATAGAAATCCATTAATAGACATGCCAGAATTAGTAGATTACATTTGGGGAGCCAACTTTGGAGATCCATGGGACAACTCACTAAGTATCAAAAATTTTAAGACTGAAACCATAAAACTTTATCCAAATCCAGTAAGTAACCAATTGTATATTTCTGGAAAAAATAACGAATATAATATTGTAATTTATTCTTCGGAAGGCAGAAAAATTCAAACAAAAACACTAAAAAATAATACACCTCTAAATTTAGGTTTAGCAACAGGAATGTATTATGCCAGAATTTCTTCAGGAGGAAAAAAAGTAACAAAGAAGTTTCTAGTTAAATAGTATCTTCGCTTGAAAATATTTTTATGAGCATACTTTGGGTTATTTTAGGTTTAATACTTTTAGTTGTAGGAGGCGATCTTCTTGTAAAAGCATCCATCGCATTATCCTATAAATTAAACATGTCTAAAATGGTTATTGGCATGACCGTAGTCTCTTTTGCTACGTCAGCTCCAGAATTACTAGTTAGTCTTCAAGCGGCTTTAATAGATGCGCCTGCAATTGCAATAAATAATGTTGTGGGATCTAATATTGCCAACATAGGTTTAGTATTAGGTATTACTGCACTAATTGGCCCAATAGCAGTAGACAAATCTTTTTACAAGCTTAATTGGCCTGTAATGTTGGTATTCTCTTTTGTGCTTTACTATTTTCTTGCTAACGATAATGTATTATCGAGCATAGAAGGTATAATTCTATTTTCTAGTTTGGTAGTATTCATAATCGTTTTAATAAAAAATTCAAAGTCAGATGTAGAAACAAGCGATGTTGTAGATGTGCTTTCAACCGTAGCAAATTATAAAATATTAATATGGCTACTTATAGGTGGCGGAGCGTTATATTTTGGTTCAGTATGGCTAGTCAATGGAGCAAAAAATTTAGCTCAAGCATTAGGCGTTAGCGATGCCGTTATAGCAGTTACAGTAATCGCTATTGGTACAAGTGTTCCAGAATTAGCAGCTTCAATAATTGCAGCAGCCAAAAAAGAAAAAGCACTATCACTTGGAAACCTTATAGGCTCAAATATTTTTAATATTGGTTCTGTTTTAGGCCTTACCTCTATAGTTAAATCCATTCCAATTACAGATGCAAAGATTTTAGAAAACGATATTTTCTGGATGATTGGTTTTGCAGCTATCCTAATCATACTTATCTTAATTCCTAAAAGAATGCAAATAAGTAGATATAAAGGTTTGCTCCTTGTTTTAGGATACTGCTTATTTTTATATTTTTCTTTTATATAAATTTTTGGGCGTTACTAAGACAAAAAGCTCTTGGTCAGGCTGTTCGCTATAATTTTTTTTTTGGTGCCAGAGTCAATTTAGTGTCTGTAAATAAATGCAGCGTTTTATTTCAATCTAAAAGTTCAAATCAATTACAATAAAAAGGATGCTGCCGCTTCCATCCTTAACGCAAACTCACTCGTATCAATCACTCTAGTTATTTAATTCAGTTTTATGAACCAAAAATGCCTAAACTAAAGTTTAGGCATATTTGGTTTTTAGTATTTTTATTTTTGCTTCTCTAACGCTTCAGCGTAAAGTGAGCTCTAAAGTTTTTCTTATCGTTTGTACTTGGTTCTCTGTATTCTATAGTAAACCAGTAATCGCTTGTTGGCATTAGGTTACC
>Ga0209828_1002157_pt1 | contig 16650 bp, 29 predicted proteins | sample MaitaG_FD_187429 | JGI IMG/M metagenome (GOLD analysis project Ga0209828, IMG submission 187429) | Marine algal microbial communities from Maine, USA - Maine_Asex2 metaG (SPAdes) (version 2) | ecosystem: Host-associated > Algae > Red algae > Unclassified | place: Maine, USA | collected 2015-01-05 | reverse complement strand
GCCGGGAGCCGACTGTCAAAAACTGAATTTTCTCAACATACCTCATCATGGCCTCTATTTTTTAAACCGAACCCATCCATTGTATGGATCAGCGGACACGGCTGTTAGCCGTGAAGACAGATCGCCATCGTGGAGTTCCAATTTATGGCCGTCAGGATCGAGGAAATAGAACGAATTGCCTTCACTGGAATTGGTTTTCCACACTGATACACCTGCTGTTTTCAATAGCGCTACAGAATCGGCGAACGAGCCTGCTGCAACACTAAAGGCAATGTGTGTGTAGTCACTGGCTGGTTTCGATTCGTCCAGTGAAAGGCATAGCCACATACTACCGAGGCTCAAATAAGCACCACTGTCCCAACGTGCCTCTGTATGGCAGTTGAGGAGATTCACGTAAAAGTCAATTGATCGATCAACTTCTCGCACAGCGAGTGTTAAATGATTAATGCCTGTAATCATAGTCGTTGGTGTCTACGATCGTGCTGACGCTGGTAGCCATCGGTAGAGTATAGGAACCGAAACACCCAGATCATGTGCCACATCTTTTGGCGCTGCTCCACCTTCAAGAAATTTCCTCGCTGAGGCAATTTCGCTTTCCGTCATTTGTCGCTTCCATCCGCCAACCCGCCCCAGTTTTCGGGCCGCATTCAGACCTGCACGCGTTCGTTCAGCGATCAACTCATGCTCCATTTGTGCCAGGCTGGCCATCACGTGGAAGAAAAATCGACCTGCTGGGGTTTTTGTATTTTTACTGATACTGCGGGATTTACGAATCATGTGTTCGAGCTCTGCCATTTGCTTGGTTTTCGTTTTGCGCCACGAATACGTGGGCTTGGAGATCATAGTATCTTTGTGCCTGACGCTGCTGCGCAGTGGCCGCCATTGTCACCGCTGATCGGTGAATCCCTGAACACAAGACTTATCTAGCAGCAGTTCGACGAAGTTCTCCGACTGGCTTCATCGGTCGAGACGGGCACCGTAACCGCATTGTTGATACTTCGAAACCTCGGTGCGTATCCGCGGCAAAATAGCTTGGCTCGAGCACTGAGGGATGTGGGTCGGCTGGAACGCACGCTGTTCACACTCAAATGGTTGCAGGCCCCAGCACTGCACCGGCGTACGAATACCGGATTGAAAAAGGGCGAGGCTCGCAACGCTCTGGCACACGCCGTCTTTCTCCATCGACTTGGCGAGAACCGCGATCGATCCTATGAAAATCAGCGACACCGCGCCAGCGGTCTGAATCTGGTAGTCGCTGCTATCACACTGTGGAACACCGTCTATTTGGAACGAGCGGTGTCAGCGTTGCGGGAGCAGGGAGAGGTGGATGACAGCTTACTGCCGCACCTGCCGCCACTGGGCTGGGATCATATCAACCTGACCGGAGATTACAGCTGGCACACCAACAAAAATATTGCCGAAGGACGATTCAGGCCGCTGAGGACGCCGAAATCAAAAAATACCAGGCCTTAACGCACAATCTGCTCCCTTTCTTGAAGGCTATCCCAGTAGAACGTGCAGACAACTATCGCAAGCGCAGACCGGATGCCGGATCAAACAGCATGACCGAGTTGGGATCTATGCCCACATCCACACGACCGCCTTCTACCGGTCTGTCCTTGCCGCGCCATTCAACAACAACCGGCTGATCCTCGCCCTCTGTGATGGAATACGCGTAGGAGACACCACCCAGATTTTCAATTACGTCGATGACCAAGGGCGTGCGTATCGGGTGTGAGGGATCAAAGTTTTTCGGCCTGATGCCTAGCGTTACCCGTGTACCGTCGCGTGGTGCCGTGCCCAGTGCAACGGGCACTTCGATGTTTCCAAGTCGGGGCACTGTAATCCAGGCTTGGTTACCCTCCCATCTATCCACTACGCCGTCGAAAAAATTCATTCTGGGGCTGCCGATAAAACCTGCCACAAATTCATTGTCCGGATCTTCGTAGGGTGACAGCGGAGTTCCCGTTCCGTTCAATAATGCCATCGTGAAGCACAACGATCTTGTCAGCCATCGTCATCGCCTCAACCTGATCATGAGTGACGTAAATCATCGTGGCGTCCAGCTTCTTGTGCAACTGGGCAATCTCCAGTCGCATCTGTACGCGCAGTTCTGCATCCAGATTCGACAGGGGCTCATCGAACAGAAACACGTGAGGTTGGCGAACAATGGCGCGTCCGATGGCAACACGCTGACGCTGACCACCCGACAGGGCCTTGGGTTTTCGATCCATGAGTTCGTCGAGTTTGAGAATGGCTGCTGCAGCATCGACTTTGCGGGTGATCTCGGCTTTGTCCGTGCCGCTGATCTTTAATCCGAAACTCATGTTTTCCCGAACACTCATGTGCGGAAAAAGGGCATAGGTCTGGAACACCATCGACACGCCACGCTTGCCGGGGTCAGTATGGGTGACCGCCAACCTTCAAAGCCGGGGTTGGTACAACGCGCATGATTCGATGCGATGTTCACAATGGCGCCACCGCCTGCTGCGGCCATCAGTCGTCCGGCACACTGACAGCCGAACAATACCGAGCGCTGATTGACATTCCACAACATCAACATGAGTGAACCGTGCACCCATCTTTTCAATGCCGGCTTTGCTGGCTGCCTTGATATCAAATCCTGTCACGATGGCGCCCGCTGCCAGACACTGACGCACGATACCCAGCCCAATGCCTGCACCTGCACCGGTGACAATCACGTGTCTGTCTTTCACGTTCATTTGACGGCACCCGCCGTTGCGCCAGACATGATGCGTCGTTAAAAGAAAGCGAACAGAATCAACAGTGGTAATGAGCCCAGTACCGCTGCTGGAAAAAGCTTGCCTGGATCGATTCCGGTGTTGCCGGCAAACTTGTAGACCGCAATCATGACGGTCACCTTGTCCTTGTCGGTGAGCAGCAAGAGCGGATACGTAAAATCAATCCAGACCATCAACATGACGAACAGTGACAATGTTGCAGTAACCGGTGCCAGCAGTGGGCGAATGATGTGCCAGAACACTTGCCAGTTAGAACAGTCTTCCAGCCTTGCAGCTTCTTCCAGCTCCATGGGGATCGCGGCAATAAAGCCAGGATAGAAAAACACAGCCAGCAGGAGTTTCAGTGCAGCAAAGGCCAGGATGATCCCCGGGTAACTGTCCAGTAATCCCAGATCACGGAAAATAACGTAGATAGGCGTAATCGTGACAAAGTTTGGTGTTGCCAGACCCAGCGCCATGATCATGACCAGCACCCAACTGATCCGGTTCTGCAGACGAGCAAGCGGATAGGCTGCCATGGCACCTGCCAGAACCACAACAAAGATCACCGACACGGTTATGCCTAACGAGTTGAGAACGGAACGCACATAGCCCATGGACGACTATGCCGCCATGTAGTTGCCCCGATAGAGACTATCAGGCATGCCCAGTGGGTCTTGTGAAATGGCCGTTCCGGTCTTGAACGACATCATGACCATGTAAAACAGTGGCAACTACATGATACCGACCAGTATCAGAATGATTGCGTGCACGATGACAGACTTGATGGCGGAGCCGAGCCGCTCGATATTGATGCCACCACTGACCGCGGAGCCGGATTTCATGTTCATCGCTGTCACGTGATATTCTCCCGATCGCGCAGAATCTTGTTTTGCACGAACGCTACCGCCAGTACGATGATCAACATGATGATGGACAACGCGGAGGCAAAACCGAATTTATACTGACCAAAAAGATTGTCGATGATCTCTATCGACAGCGTTCTAGTTGCTCCATCAGGTCCGCCTTTGGTCAGAATGAAGGGCAGTTCAAAGGTTTTCAATGTGCCTATGGTGGTCAGAATGACTGAAACCGTGATAGAGGGGCCCAGCAAGGGAAGTTCAAGATGCCGAAAGCGCTGCCATGAACTGGCGCCTTCGAGTTTGCCGGCTTCTCCAATCTCTTCGGGAATGTCCGCGAAACCTGCGAGAAAAATGGCGCAGGTAAATCCAGTAAACATCCAGATCTGAGTGAAGGCAACTGAATATAAAGCCAGATCTGGATTGCCCAGCCAGTTTTGTTCCCAGGCGCCCAATCCCAGATCACGCAGTGCGACATTGATACCGCCATTGATGGGTGAATACAGAAACTGCCATACATAGCCGACCACGACGAACGACATCATGGCGGGGTATAGAGGGCGGCGCGGCAGAAATTGCGAATTACCGGCAGGCGGTGCAACATCGCTGCGAAAAACAATCCTGTGACGGTCAGCGCGGATACGACGATAACGGTGTACCACAGAGTTATCCAGACTTCTTCAAGGTACCGGTCCCGAGTGAAGATACACTCATAGTTGCGCCAACCAACATCTTTGGCTTCACCTATACCCTTGAAGCTGGTCAGGCTCATCTCGAAGGTCAGGATTATCGGGTGAACAAAGAACAGGATTAATACGAGTAGCGCAGGAATTGTAAACATGTAGAGCGAGTAGCGTTTTCGCATCAGATGTCCTCACCAGACAGTGTGGGTAGTGACTTGCCCGGCAACCAGGTTACCGAGTCTTTCCATCAAGCCAGATTAAAGATTGTCCTCAATCGTATCGTCCCACCGTTGTAGTGTATCTGCGTTGGGTGCATCGATATCAAGCAGGAAGCATGTGAAGCTGTCTTCCCATTCTGATTCATCATAAATCCACTGTTTTCAAGGTGTATTTGCGTGCAAAAGAAGCCTAACGTCATTCTCATTTCCACCGATCAGCATCGCGGCGACTGTATTGGCGCTGAAGGCCGCGAAGTACAGACGCCTAATCTGGACCGTATTGGCGCTAACGGTGTGCGCTTTAAGACCTGCATCACTCCGCATCCGATGTGCCAGCCAGTGCGAGCGTCCATCCTGACCGGCAAGCTGCCTTACAGTCACGGCGTGCGAGACAACAGGCGTGATCTGGACACAGCCTTCGGTGCCGACGGTCTTGGCGATGTGTTCACCGCATCGGGTTACGACACCTGCTCTATTGGCAAGGCACATCTTTCCAGCCAGCAGACCTTTGAACCCACAGGCAGGCCTGAGTGCTACAAGAGCGCAAAGGATTTCCCGCCGGAATGGCAAGGTGCCTACTTCGGCTTTGACAACGTTCAGCTGATGTTAAGGCCGCACCACCACACCGCGTGGAGCGAACCGCCAGAGGCCCTGAATTACGACACAGACCGGTGAACTTTACAATTTCAGGGAAGATCCTGACGAAATGGTGGATCGATTCCATGACACGTCGCACAGCAAGATTCGAAACGAATTGGTTGACATGATTCGATCGCGTTCAGCAGATCAGATTCCGGTGTCGCCGAGAGTCGGATGGCATTAGGTGCCTGCGTGATCGAATATGTGTGTGCCGTGCATGCACCTGAACAACGAATTCCTGAGATCAAGACCAGAGTGATTGGTCCTGTGCTGTCGAACTCCACTGTTTGTATGACGCAACTGTTTGACTGAGGCGAACAATGAATTTTCCGAACAAGATGTACATGGATGGTGAGTGTAATATGACATCTTCGTCTTCATCGAACAGGCAATCGAAGGCTCAGGCCGTTGTGGTGGATTGGGGCACGAGTAATTTTCGCTTGTGGAGCATCGGTACAAACGACACGGTTCTCGACCATGCCAAAGGCCCGTTTGGTATGTCGACGCTATCGAGCCACGACTATGAAGATGTGCTTGAGAAATGCTTGTCAGAGTTAGAGATTGAGGCTGACGTTCCCGTGATCATTTGCGGCATGGCGGGTGCAAAGCAAGGATGGATTGAAGCGCCGTATTGGCCAACCCCTACATCATTAAGCCAGCTAGGCGACAACACGATCAGAGTGCCTGGCGTGGCGCGTGATATACGTATCGCACCAGGAGTGATGCAGGCGGAACCCGCCAATGTCATGCGCGGAGAAGAGACTCAGATCCTGGGACTAATGCAGCATGTTCCTGATTTCGACGGTGTTGTGGTACTTCCCGGTACGCATTGTAAATGGGTACGGTTGCGGTACGGTCGCATATAGCAGTTCATGACCTGCATGACCGGAGAGATGTTTACATTTTTAAATGAACAGTCCGTGCTCAAGCATTCAACCCTTGGCGGTGGATGGGACACTAACGCCTATCTGGTTGCCGCTAAGGAATCACAGGACAATCCTGAAAACGTCGCAGGCTCTCTATTCAGCTTGCGCTCTGAAAGCCTATTGAACCAATTGCCACCTGCTGTTGCCCGCGCTCGACTCTCAGGCATGCTGGTCGGGCTTGAGCTGGCTGCCACGCGCAAGTCAGAGAGGGACACACGATCGCGTTGATTGGTGCGGAACCCTTGTGTGGCCACTACGCTGATGCGTTGGCCTTAAGCTCGGAAACGCCACAGATTCATGACAACGATGCCATGACAATCAGTGGACTCATCGCCATTGCCGGACAAACACGGGGACATTCAGAATGAATCGCGAGATCATTGCCATTCTGCGCGGTATCACGCCAGAGGAATCTGTTGATATCGGGTGGGCGCCGGTAGAGGCGGGTATCACCACTATTGAAGTGCCGATGAATTCACCGCAACCGCTCAAAAGTATTGAAGCTCTGGTGCATGCACAGGGAAGTCGAGCCAGTATCGGAGCGGGCACTGTGCTCACTACCGATCAGGTGGCGCAGGTTGCTGATGTGGGTGGCCGATTGATTGTGTTGCCCAATACTGAGCCCGACGTCATTCTCGCCACCAAGGCGCGAGGACTACTCTCTTATCCTGGCGTACTGACGCCCGCAGAATGCTTCACGGCGTTGAGTCGAGGTGCTGATGGGTAGAAATTTTTTCCTTCCATGCTTCTCGGACTATCGGCTATTGCTGCCGTACTACTTTCTGATACCCGTACCTATGCAGTGGGTGGGGTCAGTACAGAAAATTTTGCTGAATGGTTTGCTGCCGGAGTAACCGGATTTGATATTGGATCGGGAATGTACAAGCCCGGTGATTCAGCTGATACGGTAGCGCGGAACGCGTTGGACTATGTCAACGCCTTTGATTCAATCTTTACACCGTCATGATCCTTGGCAGGATAATCACGTCAACGTTGCGTGAACGATGATGGTTTGCCAACTACGCGGCCCGACTTGATTAACAAGGCAGGTTTCAAGATCTTGCAGGCGCATACAGGTGCGGTGACATTGATCCAGCGCTTTGGCTCAGCATTAAATCTAAACATGCATTTTCATGTGTTGTTTTAAGAACGAGGCCGCGCCGCAACTGAAAGTTACGGCAAATGTTAGTAGTCGCTAACTGCCAAAAAATATTATTCTGTAAAAAGCGGATAATCAGTATAGATATCAGATGCTGACACAGTCTGAGTTCTCACTAACTGAATAGCGTCTCCCTCAATAATTGACATTGGTATAACTATTGTTATACTTAATTCATGAAAACAGCGATCTCAATCCCAGACAAAGTCTTTGAGGCTGCAGAACGAGCAGCGGCCAAGCTCGGCATGTCCAGAAGCGAGCTGTATGTAACGGCTGTCCGTGAGTACATCGAACGTCATAGCCGTGAAGGCATTACTGACGAGTTAAATAATGTTTACGGGACTTACGAAATTGATTCTCAGCTCGATCCTACCCTCGTTCATATGCAGTCGGCAAGCTTACCCAAGGATACTTGGTAGTGCGCCGCGGCGAAATCTGGTGGGCAGACTTACCGGAGCCACGAGGCTCAGAGCCAGCTTTCCGCCGACCTGTCTTAATTGTTCAAGACAACGCCTTCAATCGCAGTGTAATCAACACCGTTATTGTGGCGACAATAACCTCCAATGTGTTTCTAGCTAATGCACCAGGCAATGTACGCCTAGCAAAACGCAGTACCAAGCTTGGAAAAGAATCCGTGGTAAACGTATCGCAGGTTATCACACTGGATAAGAACTTTCTTAGCGAGAAGGCTGGCAAACTCTCAGCAAAGTTGCAGGAAGAAGTCGACGAAGGATTAAAGCTCATATTTGCTCTGTAAGCACTTGGCATCCATCTGGTTCAGCACGTACTCATCAGTAAGCAGCATTAAATCTGATATTTATTGCGCGCCATGGCGTTGCCCACGTTAAAACCTGCCTCTGGGAAGAACGGTGACACCAAAACTACATTGCCGTCCATCAAGCCCTTTCGCCATTTTGCAGACGTTGCCGACTTGAGCAGGCTATCAGCCAATACACCTACTACGTGTCCGTTTGCATGCATTGCAACCGACATGGCGGTTTCGTCAACCCCTCTGGCTCCACCGATACGATACTGATTTCTTGTGACGCGGCTTTTGTACCCAACTGCTCAGTAAAGCTTAGATCTTCACTGCAAGCTTTGCGAGAGCCAATAAAAGCTATTCCCCCCATGTTCAGCAATGCCGGATCGCCGCACCCGAACAATACGGGTGGCGAATTTTTCTTTAGCCGGGACTTCAATCGCTTAGGGTAATCAGCATCAGACCGTGTCACTACCCAAAGCCCAGCAAGTTGCCATTTTTCTATAGCTATTGCCAAGCTGTGGCCACGACTGAGCAAAGCCATGATGCGCACAACGCTAATCCGTGAATCATGCCAACCAGTCAATTAGGTTTGATAATCTGTCTCCAGCAGATCTGCGGGTGTCAGCTCTTGTTCCTTAAGCCATAGCGCAAAGCGGCCCCATTCAGTATTACTTAACGGTTTGGCATCTTCATTGCCAGCCTTGGAGAAATAGCTGGTTAGCAGTAACGTGGCTTGTGCTGTGGGTAACAGGTCCATCAATCGTTCACCGAGCTTGAAGCTAGAGCTACCGGATAGACTGGGCCGCTCCCAGCCTGGAGCAATAGTGCGGCAAGTACTGTTAATGTACAGCCAGAACCGATTATGTCATCCACGAGCAATGCTGGTCCATCGGGAACAGGCAGGGTGATTTCAAAAGCACCATCCAGATTCTGACATTGGTGAAAACGATTCTGCTGGGCTTTCTGAGGATCATTTTCTATAGCCCATTTAATCTGATCATTGTGAGCATATCAGCGCACCGCCCCCGGACCAGCATTTTTTGGCAGCTAGACAAATTCTGTATTCGCATAATTCGTGAAATGTTCAGACAGTCAATTTTCACGTTTTTTGCGCTCGGTATCAATAGTGCGCAATTGCGCGACTGTCATTTGCCAATTGCTTTGATCAACGTATTTGAATTGTGGAACAATGCACTGAAGTACTTGCGTTAGCTGATTTATTATAGTGTTGTTGGTGGTGACGCCGATTCATTTACCGATCCTGCCAAAATATGTGCAAAACTTAACTAATCCGATTGGAGTGAAATCAAAGCTCATTGCGTTGGTTCTCTGCGCGCTGCGCGAACTGCTTTAATTGTCAGACGTATATCCTGAGAGAGAATATGTTCAAATTCATTCGCGAAATGAGCGACGCTATTAAAGAAGGTGTAGCGGAAGCGAAAACAGAGATGGCTGAAGATAAAGCCGCAGACGACAGAAAAACTACCGAGGCTGAGGCTGCAGAACAGGCTTTGATCGATGCAACTACTGACACTGTGCAGTTTTCGGTGGCTTTGGGTGCGCCTTATAGAGAAGTCTATTTGGGATGTATTGGTATTTTCGGTACCCGCCCTGTCACTCCGCTTTTTGTTATCGATTTCGATGAGAATGAACACAAAGACTATGCAAAATTACTCAGTCGCGATTTCAATATTGTTGATGGCAACTCAGCCAGGGATGCCGTCGAATTATTTGATCTGGAAATTAATAACGGTACTGGGTTTGCTCAAATTTACCGAGAATTAAAGTCAAACAATGTCTTTGATCGTCTTGATTCTGACGATGTGGCAATTGTTGATTCGCCCTACGCCAAAGGAGCTGTCGACGCAGTGCTTGATTGTGAAAGGCAGTTCGGTCTTGGTGAGAGCGGTGGTGACGCCTTTAGAATTGCAGTGGCTTCACATATTTGTTTTGGTTCGGCGGCACTTGGTTTTCTGAGCCACGAGGAAGCTGTTGAATTGTTTGAACCGTTTCGTCTCAGGGCGCTATCAAGCTACAGCGACTGGACGCAGTATTCAGCCGGTTTCCTGGCTGGGCAGAATGCCTGGGGCTACCAGAAATTTGCCGGACAGAGAATATTGGAAAAGGCGGTGAAAAAGCTGCTCTCAAACGAGAAGAGCCCATGGAATGTTCTGGGTTGGGGCTGCTGTGAGCCCTGATTAAAGATGAACTGCGCTGTTACGAGCGGATTTACAGTGATTGTATTATAGGATCTGGCGGCTGCATGATTGCTCGCGCATCAGGATAGTAATTGCCGCTGCGATCCCAGACCGGCACGTTGAGGAATCTGGCCAGTCGTATGGCATCTTTTTGCACACTCGCATGTCCGCTGTGCTTGGTGAGATGATGCCGACTGCCGTTATGCAATACCATATTCAGCTCGTACTGGGTTACCAGACGCTTGTTACGTCTTAAGGTTTTGGAGCGGTAAGAAATTAGTTGCAAGCCAGCCACATCCGCTCCACGAACCGTTTCTTCGAACGGCTTTACAAATTTGTTTAACAGTCCAAAAAAGCGACTGGATGAGAGCTTGATCACTCGCTGCAGTTTGTCAAATTCTGCGGTTCTAATTCGCACCGACGCACTGCTCAGCGTGAACACAAGCGCTATCAGACCCCAGAAAACCAGCAACGGCCAGGCCATATAAGCATGGTGCTTAATCGCTTCAATATGCGGTGGTGTGACCTCATAAACAAGTAATCGAGTGATTAGTGGCGCAAGCAGCAAAGCGCAGGCGATGATCAGCAAAAATGCAATAAAACATATACGCAATAGAAGTACTTTCTGCTCGGCGCGTACATTGTTGTGTACAACGATACGAGTTCTTCGTCCGTGTACATCCGCTTCAGCCGCTAATGCGTCCCATGCTGCGCGCCTGGCGGCCGGGTGCGAATGGGCTGGCCAGGGATAATATTTTCCAGAGGATGGTTTGCTGAAAATCGGGGCACCATTTCTTACGCTTAAAAATACTGATAGAACGCTGGGAGCAACGCAAGTATGCCCACGAGGAACACCCAGGGTCCCCATTGGATCACACGTGTAATGACTTGAGCCAGATGCGTGGAATGTTCCATCATAGGCACTGTCATTAACGCTATGAACATCGCCAGCACCACTACGCCCAGTCCGGTTTTTACGACATGCAAGTATCGTGTTGAGGTGGTCAGCTCGAGAATAGACTTACTCATTAGTGTTGCGTCGTCTGATGACGGTGTGAGCTTTAGCGCTTAATTGAATTCTTGCATACTATTGAGCAATTAAGTCTGCTTATCCATAGTGTTTAAAAGCGCGAATGATGTGCAACACAGACAGGGCGATAATTCGATGGAATTTCAGTGAGGGATTCGGGCCAGAGACATTATGAATCGCGGTGATGCACTAATATTGCTGGCAGCATTTATCTGGGGTATTGCGTACTACTATCAGAAGGTTGCGATGCTGCATATTGGCCCGCTATTGTTTCTGGGCATGCGTTGTGCTGTGGCCGCATTGACACTGATACCGATTGCCTTGCTCGGTTTACAACGGGATGCATTTTCCAGCACGCAACAGGGCGGATACATCAATTCGTATGGCGGGCGTTGCTCATTCAACTGAAACGCTGTAAAGAATGAAATCAGACTTTTTTGCAAAGTTGTCATAAAGCGCGCGTGCTGGATAGTTGAAGTCTTGCGTCAGCCAGCGGACGTTTGCTATTCCCCGATTTCCAGCAAATTCAATCACGTGATTGATCATCGCACTCCCGACACCCTGTCCTCGAACCTGTGGATCAACGAAAAGATCGCTGAGATAACACACCATGGCGCCACCGAGCGAGCGATGCATGAGCTGATACTGAGTGAAGCCAAGAATGGTTCCCGATTCATCAACCGCCAGATCGCACCAGAAGTCATTGTGCTCGTCAAAAATCCACCCCCACGCAGTAGACTCCGTATCAGCGCCGGTGGTGGTGTTATAAAAGGCAGCATATTGACGAAACATCAATTCCCATTGTGCAAGATCGTCGACATGAAGTGCACGAATGTGTACAGAAGATGTTCTATTTGTCGACATGTGCCTACTATCCTTTTTACTGATCGTAAGATTAGTATAGTGACCTGTGCAGTTGCGTGTGGTACGACATATTTAATCAGCTTATGGAATTGTTATCGGAATGATGAATCCCAGTGATGTTTAGCATCATTGATTAAACACAGGAACTCTTACTATGAACGAGCAGGCTAAATAGATCGATCGCGCAAAGGCTGTTTTAACAGCTGGCAGTTTTGTAAGTTTCGACAATGAGATCTTTATCAGGAAGGTAAGAATTCGCGCGTTCGCGATGTCGACGAGAATTAATACATAGATTATCTCATTGGATCTGGTCCAATGTTGTTAGGTCATGGTCACCCCGAAGTGCCGGTCGTGGTACAAAGTCAGCTTGGCCATGGTATGACATTCTTCACCAACAATACCGCCGCTGTAGAATTGGCAGAAGCTATCTGCTGCGCGGTGCCTTGTGCAGAACACCTGCGTTATCTCACCTCTGGTGGCGAGGCCGATATGTACGCCATTCGGCTTGCCTGTACTTTTACCGGTCAAAAAAAATACTCAAATTCGAGGGTGGCTATCATGGCATGAGCGCCGAGGCACAAATGAGTCTGGCGTTCAGGAGGTATAAACCACCTGCCACCATCAAGCCGCCACACTCAAAATCACTTAACCAAGCTATTTTAATCAGTGAATCGGCTGCAATGACTTGCCCACAGACTGTCTGACGCACCGGCTGACACTAGGTCAATCTACTCCATCACATATCTGACACCTGATTAATCTCTAACGCGCAGACATTGCACTACCAGCCTCTTGATTGTGCAGTACCCATCGAGCATCTGTGGCTCTTGTAGGGACTGGCAAATGCCGGGCGGCGGCGCGCGTGCTCCAACAACAGCCCACCGTATAACAGATAAAACTCAAGGCTGCACCATTTTTACTGGCAATTCCCGTATCTTGGCAACGTCGCGATTTTACATTAACATAAGTAAGAGCCTGGATAAGTTATATGGCAATTGAGCAAATCTCTAATTTACTGATATTTGATGAAAACTACGATCAGCTGTCCAGGCAAACAAATTTTGGAGGCAGTCCTGTTTTCAACGAAGGCACGTCATTTGCGTGGCCAGCCTGTTCGTGCTGTGAAGGCAATTTGCAATATCTTGGAAAGATAGACGATGGCAAATATATCAACCTGATTTTCATGTGCCAGAACGAACCAGGCATGTGTGATGAATGGAGTTCAGATGAAGGTGGTAATAAAGTTATCAGGTTCATTCCACAGAAACTGGCCAATGTAACTGCGCCTGACAGTGGCGAGATATTAAGAGAGACCCATTACGGTTGCAAGATCGAGCAAATCAACAATCCTTGCTATGATGAGGCACGTGAGAAGTGGGCTAAAAAATCCGGCAACTCGATCAGACATGTCCTGGGCATGCTAGGTGGAAATGCGCAATGGCTGCAAGGGGATGAGACACCGGTTTGCGACTCGTGCTCTGCCAATATGTCGTTTGTTGCTCAACTCGAAGAAGGGCCACATCACAACACGGAAATGAATTTTGGTGGCGGGGGATGTGCTTACCTTTTTGCCTGCGATTCGTGCGAATCGGCAAAATTTCTATGGCAATGCTAGCAACTCTTCCAGCATGAATTCTATGGCTGTACAACAACTACCAGAATCCATTGCTGCAGCAATTGAAAAACTGATGGAAGAATCTGAGATTGCCTATGACCAGGGTAACGTTCGAAGATCGTTTGACAGGCTTGTCGATGCTTTCAATCTAATACCCGATCCCAAATGCGATTATGGTGAGAGCTTCAAACATTGTTCGTATGTGCTGGATTTTATCCTGGATGAACCCTATCATTTGGATCAAACAACGATCTGGGTGGAACGGCTTCGTGAAATAGCTGACCATCATGGTACCTGGAAAGGACAAATCGACTTTTTCGAAGGCAAAGCCAGCTTTCGACTTGGTCGCTTTGCTGAGGCTAAAGCAGCATTTGATCGATGTGTCGATTTCGGAAAAGGCATGCGATATTTTGAAGACGAGCCACCCGAGTATGCAAATTTCTTTCGGAATCCTGAATGGTATGAGGCTGAAAACCAATGAATGATGAACTTAGCCGTCATAGCAAATTTCTAAGCTATGTGCTCAGACATAAACCAGAATCTATTGGCATTTCTCTCGACGAAAACGGTTGGGTCAATGTGACCGAACTACTTGAAGCCAGTCGCTCGGCAGGACAGATTATTTCACAAGAGCTGTTGCGTGAAATTGTACTGACCAATGATAAGCAGAGATTTGCATTCGATGAATCTGGAAATAGAATCAGAGCAAATCAAGGCCATTCCGTGAAAGATATTGATCTTGAATTAGAAGCTATTAAACCACCTGAATGGCTGTATCACGGAACGGTTGAGAAGTTTATAAAAGCGATAGAGGAATCAGGGCTTCAGAAAATGAAAAGACAGCATGTGCATTTATCGCAAACCAGAAAAATTGCGGAAAACGTGGGAAGTCGTCGCGGAAAGCCGATAATCCTCACGGTGAGAGCTGCGCGAATGCACAATGATGATTACAAATTTTATCGCTCAGAAAATGGTGTGTGGCTGACGAATACAGTGCCGTGGAAATACATTGAACGCTAGTATACCGACGTTTATCTACTGAAGAAGCGATGATTGGACAGCATAGAATATTTGCAGACCACAATCAATTTTACGTCTTTGACGCAGAATCTGATCCGTATGATATACAAGATGAATGGTCAAACGAAATAATTAGAAAAGGGTACCTTCGAGGAAAAAGGAGCATTCACGTTGTTACAGTGGGCAGCTATAATGATCATGCCGTATCGATACATTTGGGGCGTCCAGACCAGGATATTCCAGAGGATGGGCACGAAATAACAACTGAAATAATCATCGATTCTGGAAAGATTAGACTATCCTCCCCAGCCTACAGCATCCATGAGCAGCCGGAGTACAGCATTGGCTTCGGTGTGTTTGAACTTACCATAAGATCCCTTAATTCCGGGGTGGAGGACCCCGACAATGTTGAGGATCTGGAAGACGAGGAATTTTTCAAACTGATGCTATTGGAACGTTATGAGCTGTACTTTGCGCCAAAAATATGATTTGGAAGTGATCAGAATTGTTATTGTTTGAGATCAATATAATCCTCCAGCTTAATCCAATTTTAGAGTATCAGCGTCCCGATATGGCAGTGAGATCGAACTCGGACGCATCTCATCGATCTGTTCCAGCTCGCGTTTGATCTTCTCGATCCGTCTGTCGATCTGTTTTATTCGTTGCATTGTGCGCAATGTCGTTTATAGCCCAGTGTTTAATAAGATTTGGGATACCCACTGACGGCGGTGATGAGCCGCCCGATTATGACCCCTTTCAGACACAAGATTTATGCTGAGCATCTGCGGTGCTTGTGGCGGCCCGATGAAGACGACGCGTCCCGGATTATCGCCGAAAGTCGGACCAAAGTATCGAAGATTCGTTCGTGATCGGCAAGATCCTGTGTCACCTGGAGGTCAGGTGCTGTTTACAGGGGCCAGAGAATCGCGGGCCTGAAGCCCGGTGGGCTACCTCCAGCGGTTTGCTAGCCACTGTATGCGACGCTCTATATCCGCGGATAGTTGCCGGGAGGTTTACAAGCGTTTTCTACTTGCAAAAGTTCAAAAATCCGTATTCGGTTCGCGTACAAATACTGAGGCACCAACTGACTTTTCAACCAGGCAGCATAAATGTGCTTTCTACTGCGATTCTCCAACTCGATTTCTAAGACGATTTCAGTTGCGAGACCCGCTGTACTAACGATAGCTCGTACTTTTCGATCAAAATTTGCCTCCACCAGTTAACGAACTGTCCCTGGTTAACGTCCTTTTGTCTACACGTTGGTGCTCTCATTGTGTCTGGTAGACTTTTCACTATTCTGCGGCAAATAAGCCCGGTTTTACTCCAGCGATAACAACAGCTGACGATCCCTTCTGGACTAATGTATTCGGCCTGTTCCCCGCAGGTAAATTTGATCGCTACTACCTGACCTTTTCTGAACCGCATAACATCACGAGCTCCAGCAGCACTAATAGTTCAGTTAGCCTGAGAATAGATTCTGCGAACGTGGCAGTTTTGGAGATCACAGAGGGTTACGATCTAAATCCGGGTATTTCCTTTTCTATCAGTCTTGACTGAGACGGAGTTTGAGTGAGGAACAAATCGGGGTTGGCTTGAACGTTTGATGGTTATCCTTGAATTTGACTAATAGGGGCTGGTGCGTTTTGTATAACTAACGAATGGAAACATCTCTTACACTATAAATAACGCACCTGAGCCCGCCCCTTTGACTCCTCTTGCACGTTAACCATCGCAGAACACACCGGATTAAGACCTACACCATATATACAACTAAGCAGTGACCAAATATCGCGTAACTATCTCTTCATTCCACACAATTCCATTACCTGGGCGATCATTCAGGATGGCCTGTCCCTTTTCAATACGTAACGGCGTTTTCAATACGGATTGGCCCAATCAATATACTCAAGCCAATGCTTACGGCAAATATCTAG
>Ga0209828_1002154_pt1 | contig 16672 bp, 15 predicted proteins | sample MaitaG_FD_187429 | JGI IMG/M metagenome (GOLD analysis project Ga0209828, IMG submission 187429) | Marine algal microbial communities from Maine, USA - Maine_Asex2 metaG (SPAdes) (version 2) | ecosystem: Host-associated > Algae > Red algae > Unclassified | place: Maine, USA | collected 2015-01-05 | reverse complement strand
ATGGTTGGACCGGGCCTTGGGCTAGCCGTCGTGGGTTTGATAGTGTTGTGCAGATGAGTTGTGGCATTGCAGCCTATGGGATGCGCATGGCGGTTGCGGAACAGCCGATTTCTTTGCCTGTGCAAGCGCTTGATCATGCAACGGGGTATCTGATTGCGGCGGCGGCGATTCATGCATTAAATTGCCGAGATACTAAAGGCGAGATTTATTCCGCTCGCCTATCACTTGTCAGAACGGCCGGTTTGTTAATGACACAAACTAGTGATCCTGTCAGTACAGAGTTTGCAAAAGAGACTGAGCAGGATATCGACGAGTCAATCGAGGCAACAGAATGGGGAGATGCGCGCCGCATCCGTTTTCCTCTGGAAATTGAAGGCATGCCTGCCAAATGGGATTATCCAGCGAGTAGTTTGCACTCGGCTCAACCCGAATTCAAAACTCAACTTCAACCAAACCTCGTACAGAGTTGCTCAGATAAACCCGATCAGCCTGAGTTAAGTCCTCCAAAGTGAGGCTTTTCTCAATCACTTGGCGACTTTTTTGCCCCAGCAATTCGCGTGTGTTTTCAAATAAAATAAACGGTTTTTTGTTGTAACGTTTCGTTTATCGTTGTCATGGATAACGTGCCCGATCAAACAGTAGAGAGTTGAATTATCTCGCTATTATGGGGTGATCGGGCATATTTACAAGTTCATTATCCGTTGAAGGAAATTTGCTTGTCTGGATCATTGCTAGGAGCGACAACTACTGTGCCAGACATCTTGTCGTGCCAGCCTTGTTTGCGTTTATCCCAACCTACCCAATAGAAGCCCAAACCTAGTGGAATCGAAGAAATAATGTAACCAAAGTAGCGCCCAATAAACTGCAGCTTTGAAGGTTGATCGCCCGTTTTTGCGTCGACTATCTTGGCTTTAAAAATCATTTTTCCAGGTGTTGCGCCTTTAATCATCCAAAAGCCCAGAACCAAAAGAATGGGCAGAACATACATGACAAGTATCATACCTATTCCTGGCGCTTCAGACTGTGCCGCCATTTGCTCTAGGCCACCGCCACCTAACATGAGGAAAAATATTGGCAGTATGATTACCATCATTAATAAGCTGTCAACGATGTAAGCGCCGGTGCGCGCCCAAAAGCCAACATATCTCAATGCTTCAAGGCTTTGTGTTGATTGCAAATCGGCATTGGGTGCCTGATACGGGTTGTCCATGTGCTCTCCTGATTAGGTTATTTTTTAAATTATAGTACAATTTAATTGTATCTGTGGGTCACAATTTTACAACCACCCAATGGCTAGTTTTTGTGAATTATAGTTGGTGTGATTCATCGCAGGTGCGGTATCCAGCTGATAGCGTTGAGTCATTCAACAGTATTTAGGGGATATTATAATGAAACAAAAACTACTGATCCTATCTGTCATTTTCATCATCTCAGCTGACGTAGCAATGGTGCTTTACGCGATGCACTGATTTGGCAATATAAAAGCACTATCGGGGTGCAATTACGTCGGTAACGGGTGTTAAGATAGCGCTTTTATTTCTTCGGATTTGGGTTATGGATCACCTCAGCCGTTCACTGCTAAATACCTACACTGCTCAACCATTAGATCGCGCAGCGCATGGGCGCAAAGATCCTGCTTGGTTGGCTGCTCAGTTAGCAGACCCTCATGCGACCTATCTGGTGTTAAATGGGCACAGCGTTGTAACCGTCAACCGCACTCCATTCGTTCTAACTCAAGCACAATTTAGTTGCTTAAATGTCGCGAACACTCCCGCATTATTGGGTTTGAAAAAATCAGATAACACGCCCGTTTTCTCGCTCAATGTAAGCGATTCTTTAGCCGAGCTGTCAGTGCTTGCCGCTGAGCCAATCGACTTGGCTACACTAGAAAGTCATTCTCTGAGAGGAATCACCCGCGAAATCGATCCTGAAATAGCCTCAATGTGCTCTTACGCGACGCTGTTAAACCACTGGCATATCACCACCCGTTTTTGCACGCGCTGCGGCACCGCCCTTAAGATAAAAGAAGGCGGCAGCATACAGCAATGCACTAATCAAAGTTGCGGCCATATCGAGTTCCCGCGCATTAATCCTGCCGTTATCATGCGTGTAACCAGAGGCAATAAAATACTGCTCGCACGCCAAGCCAGCTGGCCTGAGTTCAAATACTCCGTGTTAGCAGGCTTTGTTGAAGTCGGTGAAACGCTCGAACATGCCGTCGCGCGTGAGGTGATGGAGGAGGTGAATATCCCCGTTGAAAATATCAATTATCACTCTTCTCAGCCATGGCCTTTTCCGAATTCATTTATGCTAGGTTACACTGCTGAGGCGAGTTCAGATGTGTTTGAGCTGGAGCAGGATGATATTGAACATGCTCTGTGGCTCACCGCTGAAGAAATGAAGGTGAGCATGACGGAAGGTACCGTGTTACCACCGCCTGATTTATCGATTTCTTATAGCCTGATTAACGACTGGTTTCAGGCAGAAACTGGCATGTCACTCAACCAATTTAAAGATAGCGTGGTTACCACGTAAGGCTCAATATGGAATTGCTAGTTTTTGATTTAGACGGTACGTTGCTGAATGCAAAACAACAAATCACTGAGTACACCAGTGAAACGCTAAAGCTGCTCAAGGCGAATGATATCCCTTACACGCTGGCGACAGGTCGCACTATCCACGCAGCGCAGCATTGCATTGTGGGCAATGACTTTCCGCTGTTGCACGCGTACAACAACGGTGTCTCAATCTGGAATCCGGCCTCCAGTGAATACCTGCACCATAATGCACTCAATCACGATGAAATCGATACCGTACTCAAGGCCTTTACGACCCAGCCGATTACGCCTTTCATCTATACTGTGGAGCCTGACGGCAGTCATGCGGTGTATCACGCCTCGCCTGAAACGGATGTGTGCCGCAAGTACATCGAGAAATTTGTTGATAAAATTGGCATCCCACGAAAACCACTGCTGACACTGCACCCCGGTGTTAAGATTACCAATATCAATGCGCTGGGTTTGGAGCACGAAGTCGCCGCTATTTGTGAACAGGCTAGAGAGGAATCTCATTTAGTCGTTTACACGGGAAGTGACATGTACAAGCAGGAATACCATTGGTTGGATATTCACCATGTCGACGCCAATAAAGGTGGTGCGGTAACCATGCTGAAAGCCGAGTTAGGCGCTGATAAGATCATTTGCTTTGGTGATAGCGATAACGATACCAGCATGTTCGAGGTTGCCGACGAGGGCTATGCCACAGCGAACGCGCTGGATGAAGTCAAAGTGTTAGCCACAAAGGTTATCGGCCACCACAATGAAGATGGTGTCGCTAAGTTTTTAAGGGCGCATTATTCTCTGTGAAACTTACTGCCTTTATAATCAATACCTTAACTAGTTTGCCCTTGTAGGAATGTTTGAATGAACCAAGTGATTATCGATTCATGGTACTTTTTTAAAAACAATGCCAAAGAACTGTGCGCGTTTATGCTGCCTTTATTTGCACTGAGCATGGTGACTGGCGTGTTGAGTGTGGTTAATCCTCAAAGCGTAGTTTTGGGCATGTTAAGTGGTGTTCAGTTTATGATTGGGCCGTTGTTTACGGGCGCGTTGCTGCTGTATATTGCTAATATATCCAAAGGTGAATACCCCCCGCAAAAGGATATGTTGGCGCAAGCCATGCCCTTTTGGATTACGATTTTGGTTGTTTCGATTGTTACTGGTTTAGCGATTGGGTTGGGGGTTATGCTTTTGGTTATACCTGGCTTATGGCTATTGCTACGCTTGTTTTTAGCGCCGCTCTATGTGGTGTTTCAAAATAAGTCAGTAACTGACGCGATTAGTAGTGCATTCGCCGACTCTAAAGATCACTTGCTGCCATTCTTTCAAATACTGATGCCGTTCGTTGTGTTGAGTGTTGTGTTTTTAATGGTCGTGATGGGGCGCGGACAGTCAAGCATACTGTTCACATCGCTTATCAATATAGGAACGACTTTTGGGTTTATCTTCGCGAGCGTCGTTCAGTTTCGCATGTATAGTGTTTATATCGAGAACCAAGCAATAGACGAGCAGGACGATGAGGATTGAAGGAAATGAGTAAAATACTCATCATAGGCGGTGCAGGTATGATTGGCCAAAAGCTTGCGCATCGCATAGCCGCAGCCTCAATCAATGTCGATGTAACCGAATTAGTACTTTATGATATTGTCGATGCTACCAAGCCTGATGCAGCATTCTCGGTACAAGCCACATCAGGCAATATCGCTGATCCAGAAGAGTCTAGCCGACTTGCTGCGATGCGTCCGGATATAGTATTTCACCTAGCGGCCATCGTTTCAGGTGAAGCCGAGAAGGAATTTAGTAAAGGCTGGAATATTAATGCGCGCGGCTCGTGGCAACTGCTAGAGGCTCTACGCTCGGAGCATGAAAGCAGTGGTGGCAGCTACCGCCCACGTGTCGTGTTTGCCTCATCTATCGCCGTTTTTGGTGGCCCTTATCCTGACAAGATTGATGATGACTTCCTGTGTGCGCCGCAAACCTCTTACGGTGCGCAAAAAGCCATGACTGAGTTGTTAGTTGCAGACTACTCGCGCAAAGGCTATATCGATGGTTTCTCGATGCGATTGCCAACGATATGTGTTCGCCCCGGTAAGCCTAATCTGGCAGCGTCGTCTTTCTTTTCAGGCATTATTCGCGAGCCACTTAATGGTCAAGGCGCTATTTTGCCTGTGTCTGATGAAACGCGTCATTGGCATGCGTCACCACGAGCCGCTGCGAGGTTCTTCACTAAGGCGGCGACGCTCGATACTTCAAAACTTAAGGGCCGTTATAGTCTGAATTTGCCTGGTGTGTCCTGCACAGTGGCTGAGCAGATTGAGGCGCTACGTGGGATCGCGGGTAACGATGTGGTTAAGCTCATACGTACCGAGCCTGATGAGGCGGTCAAGAAAATTGTCTCGGGGTGGCCTAGCAATTTCGATCCGCAGCGAGCACATGCGCTAGGTTTCGAGGGTGAAAAAGACTTCGCAGAAATCATTAGAGTTTATATGGAAGATGACTTGGTATGACATCTTTTACCAAGGAATTTTATTTGCTACAAGTTAGCAATCCCAAAGCGTTTGCATTCTGGATAGCGATTTCTTCAGTTGACGCGGTCGAAGGGGGCAAGCTTTAGGATCGCGCTATTGCTTGTATTCGGTGGGTTTTTCATATCATTTGCTTGCCATGGGGCTTAGGCGGCTTAGTAAACGCCTCGATATTTGCACTTTGTATTTCCGCGCACACATAGTAGTCTTGAAAAACAAAAATGACTAGGCAGCGATAACATGAGTGCATTTGAAATTCATCAATTTCCCTTTGAGTGGGACGACAACTACGGGCAGCTGATTCACTCACCTGAAACGGGTGAAACAGCTAGTATCGATTGTGGTGACGCTACTGCTTACCAAGCAGCACTGAATGAAAAAGGCTGGAATCTAACCCACATATTTATTACTCACCATCACGCCGACCACACCACGGGTGTGCTGGAGCTAAAAGAAAAGAACAACGCTACCGTCATGGGGCCCGATTACTTAGGCGCTAACCCAATTGAAGGCATTGATAATCGTTTAAAAGATGGTGCGACCTTCCAGTTTGGAGGCAAGGAAATTCATGTGATTTACACGCCCGGTCACACGATGGATCTGATCTGTTATTACATTCCTGAAGATAGCGTGATTTTTGTCGGCGATACGCTGTTTGCAATGGGTTGTGGTAAGCACTTTGAAGGCACGCCTCAGATGATTTGGGAGAGCTTGAAAAAAATCCACGCGCTACCCCCTGAAACACTTATTTATTGTAGCCATGAATACACGCAGGAAAACGCTGAATTTGCGATTCAAATTGATCCTGATAATGGTGCTTTAAAAGCGCGAATGGTTGAGATTGATTTAAAGCGGTCAGATGATCTTCCTACTGTTCCTTTCACATTAGCAACTGAGTTGGCAACCAATCCGTTCATGCGCGCTAACGATGCAGGCATTCGCAAGCAGCTAGCAATGGCGAATGCAGCTGAAGTCGATGTGTTTACCGAAATTAGAATAAGACGCGGTTGATAACGCGTTGTCATAACTATTAAGGGCAAAAAATGTTTAATGATCAAGACAATCAAGCGCTGGTGGATTCCATTCGTAATATACCGGACTACCCAAAGCCAGGTGTTCAGTTCAAAGACATCACCACGCTGCTGAATAATCCGGTGCAGTTTGCCAAGCTTATTAATGGTCTGGCTGAGCGATATGAGCCAATGGGTTTGGATTATATTGCGGGAATTGATAGCCGTGGGTTTATCTTTGGAGCACCACTGGCGATGAAGCTGGGCATTGGTTTTGTGCCGATCCGTAAGGCGGGCAAATTGCCTTCTGAAACGATATCCGAGAAATACAGCCTTGAGTATGGTGAAGATGAGCTGGAAATTCATGTGGATGCGTTTCATTGCAAGAAAGGCGCTAAGGTGCTGCTAATTGATGATTTGATTGCAACGGGTGGCACAGCGGTGGCAGCTGCTAAATTGGTGGATCGGGTTGGTGCGGAGTGTATTGAGGCTTGCTTTTTGATTAGTCTGGAGTTCTTGGGTGGGCGTAAGGCGCTTGAAGCTACGACACCAGTTTATTCGGTAATTGAGCTGAATTGATGGTCATTACTCAGCGGAACTAAAAGTCGTCAGATTCTGCTGTTTCGCCTGTTGCTGAGTCATCACGGGTAGCCACTTAGCCATCGTCTCTTTCATGTCTTTAATGTGTACCGGCTTGGCAAGAAAGTCATCCATACCCGCGTCAAAGCACTTTTGATCGCTGTTCAATATGGCGTGCGCAGTCAGCGCGACAATAGGCGTCGTGCTTCCCAACTGCTGACTGGGTAACCCGCGAATTTCTCGGGTAGCGGCATAACCGTCGAGCACCGGCATTTGGCAATCCATGAAAATAAGGTCGTAGTGTTTCTCCTTAAACGCATCGAGCGCCTCACGACCGTTGTTGACCACATCCACCCGATAGCCCAGTTTTTTGAGCATGGTGGTAGCAACCATTTGGTTAACCTTATTATCTTCCGCCAGCAACAATTCGAACATAATCGGTGCAGTTACCGAGGTGGCCACGTTGGTCTCTGTTTCATTGGTATGATCTGACGCGAGTGAATTTGAATCGGCGTCAGGTGTTTGCAAACGGTCTTTCTTGTAAGTAGAGAGGAGTTTGATTTCTGAGTGCTTAATCGGTTTTTGCATCAGCTGGATATTCTCACCCAAACTAACCGCTTCAAGACTCATAAAGCTTTGAGCACTGCCAAATAACACAACCCTAGCGCGGCTGATTTCCCTAATTGACTTGATCAAACTCAGTGCGCCTAACGGGTGTTCAGGATCGTAATAGAGATTGTCTGCGTCAACAGCAATAAGATCATATTGATGGGCTTCGACCTGGCTAAAACACTGGTTTAGCGTAGACACCATTTTAGGCTTCATGTCCCAGTCGATCATCTGGCGTTCGTAGTAGCGGTTCAGCACCACGTCGGTGCTATACATCAATACCCTCAATCCATTGGCTTGGATATAAGGTTCTACTGGTTTGCCTCTTTCGCCTTCTATGCTTGCTGGGATGCTAAAGTAAAAACTAGACCCCTCACCCGTCTGACTCTGTACTTTTAGCTCACCGCCTAATAAATCAACCAGCTGATGACAAATGGCAAGGCCTAAACCAGTTCCGCCATGCTCCCTGGTGTTTGACCCATCTACCTGTGAAAAAGCGTCAAATAATGTTTTCTGAGCATCTTCTGGAATGCCAGTGCCACTGTCTTTGACTTCAAAACAGATTTGATTGTCTTGGCAAGATAAACGTAAAATCACATAGCCTTGCTCGGTAAACTTTAGCGCATTTCCCAATAAATTGATCAGGATTTGACGCAAACGTCCGGCGTCGCTAATGATGATCTGAGGAACGCCTTTATCAACAAACAGCGCTAGATTTATCTGCTTACGCGATGCCTCCTCAGAAAGTAAATCGACCACGGCTTCCAGAATAGGAATGAGCTGGAATTCATGCGGCTTTATGGACAGCTTGCCAGCTTCAATTTTCGAAAAGTCTAAAATGTCATTGATGATAACCAATAATGACTCAGCACTTTCATGAACAGTACGCGTTATGCTCCGCTGCTCTGAACTCAGCTTTGAATCCAATAATATTTCAGTCATCCCTATCACGCCATTCATGGGTGTACGGATTTCATGACTCATATTCGCTAAAAACTCAGACTTCAAGTTGGCTGACTCGATAGCCGCGCCATGCGCTTCAGCGAGCTCTTTCTCACTTTCCCTACGATGGGTGATGTCACGGATAATACCCGTGAATACAATTTCATCATCCACTCGTGCATCATTAACGGACAGCTCGATAGGGAAGTGCGAACCATCTTTACGAGTCGCAAACAATTCTCGGCGCTCTCCGATCACTTGCCCTTCGCCCGTTTTTAGATAAGCCCCTAAATAGCCGTCATGTGCATGATGCTCATCACTCACGAGTATTTTGACATTTTCACCCACTAACTCATCTGGCTGATAGCCAAACACGTTTGCCACGGCAGAATTTACATCAACCATCGTGCCGTGTTCGTTAATCGCGATGATAACGTCTTGTACCGAATTCACAATGGCGCGCATTTTTGCTTCGGTCACTTTAAGTGTTTGAGCCACTTTTTTGCGTGATTCTATTTCTTCAGTTTTTTTGCGGTTACTTTCATTGGTTTCGGTGAGTGCCGCATGAGTGGTTTTCAATGAATTGCGAAGCCGTTTCAAAACGGCAAAGAGCAAAGCAATCATGCAAAGGATAACGCCTAGCATCATCAAAAATGATTTCTTTAACGATGCTTGGGCCGCTGACTCAAAACTGGCTAACGGTCGCGTTATCTCAAGTACGCCACGCACATCCCCCACTTTCCAGTCATTTTTTTGCGTGCCGGTGTAGGAGTTGTGGCAGCCAACGCAACTCTCTCCCAGCACGTCGGCTTGCGCATAACGTAGCACCTGTGTTCCATTTAGCGTTTCAATGCGTGAAAATGCTTTGGAAGGGTTCTCGGATAAGCGCTTAAGAGCCGTTACTTCGAAGTCATCAAGACCAATGTTTTTTCGCCAGGGGAAAGGTTTGTCGCTGTAGAGACGTACTTGGTAATCCGTATTTTCACTCTCAAGGAAGTCTCCAAAATCTTTGGCAAATGTCGCAGGGAGCGGTAAGGCATTCTGTTGGTTTAAGTAATCATGTGTGATTGAAAGCCCAGCTTCTTTGGCCTTGGGTATAATGGTTTTTGAATAGAAGGTGCGAAATTGAGCGACTGATTGCGCAAAGCGCTCGGTATCTTCTACCGCATTGACGTTGTTGAGTTCAGTGGCTTCTTGGTAGCTACGCCAAAGTACAAACCCCGAGCTGAGTATTAAGAACAATGCCAGTATAAAAACGATGTAGCGAGTAAAAACATCGTCGGCTGGACTTTGATTATTCAGCTGTGGCTGTTGCATTTTGGCGACCTCGGGAGGCGTTTATTATTTTTATTGTTTAATATATAGACAATTATCAAACAGGATAGAGAATACGGCAAGTAATAGCAGGTGGGCGGTAATTTGGGTTTGAAGTGCTACAATTAAGGCAATGACAGATATTAGTGAAGTAGTCCCATGCGTCAATAAGTAGGTCATGGTTATCTTCCATTTCAATTGATGACGAGATGGATTATGACGATTGATTTGTTTCCTACCATTCCCTAGTTTTGAAACCGACTCGTTTTGTTCCTGTTGTGGAATAACAACTCAGTCAAGAAGCCGCTAATAGAAAGCTAAACTTCGTCCCCTTCCCAAGCTCACCCTCCACCATCAACTCCGACTCGTGCAGCGCCAATAACTTAGAGGCAATCGCCAACCCAAGCCCCTTGCCCTCATGATAAGCCTGCTTGCCATTAGTAGATCGGAAGTAAGGCTCCAGCACATGCGGTAAGTCTTCAGCGGCAATACCTTGGCCCGTATCCTCAACACTAATCTGCACCTTCAAGTTTGGCGCACGATTAATTCTAATGCGCACCTCGCCACCCGCTGGCGTATACAAAATCGCGTTGCCCACTAGGTTTTGCAGTACCCTGTCCAGACGCGCAACATCAGCAAAGACTTCAAGTGATTCACTTTCCATATCAACGTCAAGGTGCACGCCTTTATTGTTAGCTAGGCCGCTCAATGAGGCGTAGGTGTCACTCAATAAATCAGAGATCATGATCAGCTCAGGGTTGATTTCTACCTGCCCATGCTCCAGCCGAGCCAATTCAAATAATTCATCGATCATGCCGGTGAGTTTTTGGTTAGTCAGCAGCGCCTTCTTTAGGAAATCATCACGATCGGCTTCAGATAAGCCATCGCCTTTGAGTTGTAGCGTTTCAAGATAAGCGCGCATTCCAGCAAGCGGTGTGCGTAGGTCATGCGAGACGTGTGCTAAAAATTCACGGCGCATTTGGTCGTGTTTTTTTAGGTAGTCGATCTGGTCGACTATTTTATCTGACATGCGATAGAACGAGCCACGCAGCTGTTGCAGCTCGTCGTTGCGTTTAGAAAGTGGTGAAGGTAGTGGGTCTTTGCTGGTCATCAACTTTTGAAAGCCTGTGCGCTCAAAGTTGCCGACTTCTTTGTTTAGGCGAACTAACGGACGAGTTAGCTGATAAAACAGTAGTAGCGTTGTCAGCAATAGAAACACCAACGCAGCGCTGATGATACCGAGGCTTAACCACCAAGTACGGTTGGCATTGATTAGGCTTGCAGCGTCGTCGTAAATCTCGCCTTGAATAATGATATAGAGATAGGCAAGCAAGGTCTTTTTATCATCATAAATGGGTGAGGCAGAGAATACTTTTTTCTTGTTCGAACGCGGGTCGGTGCCAAAGATAAGTTTGAAATTCTCACCATTGGAGATAAATTGCTTGATGGGTGCTACATCGACGCTTCGGTTGATGATTTTTTCTTCCAGCGCTTTGTATTCCAGTACCTTACCCGTTGGGCTAATGACATAAAGCTCGGTGCCTGGGTCTATGTGCATGACTGTGTTAAAAGCTTCCTTGACGTTTTCACCGTTGAGTTCGTCGCCAGGGTATAGCTCGATATCATTGACCAGGTAAGTTGCCAGCTTTAGATGGAGCCTTTGCGCGGTTTCCTGTTGTAATTCTTGTGTCGCGTTGTCATAAACCCAGAACAAAACCGCCCCAAGTATTAAGAAAACGGTCAGTAAAACGAGCGATAATCGACGATATAGGCCTTTAATCATGATTCAGCCGCCTGTTCAGGATTAACGAATTTATAACCCACTCCCCAGACAGTTTGGATAAATTCTGACTCACCATTGCTGCGTTTTAGTTTGTTGCGCAGCCGGTTGATGTGCGTGTTGATGGTGTGCTCATAACCGTCGTGGCTGTAGCCCCAAACGGCATCAAGTAGCTGCGAACGCGAGTAAACTCGGCCATGGTTTTGCACCAGATAGAACAGTAAGTCAAATTCGCGGGCGGTGAGTTCTAGTGTTCGATCATCTAGCTTAACCACACGGCTTCCAGCGTCTAATGACAATTCTGCGACATCCAGTTTTTCTTCTATTGCTTCGGTAGTGGCCTCAGCGGGCGTAGATAGTTGAGATCGTCGAAGTAGCGCCTTCACCCGTGCAGTGCATTCGCGCATGCTGAAAGGTTTGGTGAGGTAGTCATCGGCACCCAGCTCTAAACCTATGACGCGGTCGGCTTCACCATCGAGCGAGGTGAGCATCAGGATAGGGACTGTTGGGCTACGTTGGCGCAGCTCTTTACAAATATCTAAGCCATTGCAATTGGGTAGCATGATATCCAGCAGCACCAAATCATAATCCGTGACCATCAGGTTTTGGCGAGCTTCTTCACCATCGGCAAAGTGGGTGACTTGGTAGCCTTGTGAGGTCATATGAAATGACAACATTTCGGCGATTGAGGCGTCGTCTTCAACAATGGCAATGTGGTTCATGGTGAAATCCTGTAGTCAGACTGATTTTAATTATAAGTATAGCGCGCTGTTGCTTTCTAGTTGATTAGTCTAAACAACACAAGTCACGGAAGTTTTGCCAAATTATAAACATTTTATAAACAGCTGATTTATTGTACTAATCTGCTAGTTTTTATTGGCAGAAATATAAATTATAAACAGAAAGTTTATAAAAAGTTTAAGAATAGAAAAGCGCATCTCGCTATTGTTCAACCATGTTCTGAAACGAGGCTTCGCAACCGAAGCAAGGTAATAGAGATGATTGACTTAAATGATTTACTGACACGCAGTGCTGATAAAGACCAAATCGCATTTAAAACGCTATATGCTGCCACGTCACCCCGATTGTTTAGTGTGTTAATGGGTATGTTGAAAAACGAAGCGTTGGCTGAGGATATCTTGCAGGACTCTTATTTAAAGATTTGGGAGAAAGCTAAGACGTTCAAATCGAGCAAAAGTAATGCGATGACGTGGATGCGTACCATCACAGCTAACACTGCTAGAGATAAACTACGGGCGCTTAAAGTTCGTCACTACAAAGATGAGTGTGGTGATTATATTGAGAACCTGGAGTCAGAAGGCTCAACGCCTGAGAGGGAGCATTTAGTCGCTACCGAATTATCACGGATTGTAAAAGCGATGAAAGGTTTGAAAGAAGTGCAGCGTGAGTGCCTGATTTTGTCTTGCTACCACGGCTATTCACATGCGGAATTGGCTTCGAAATTAGGCCAGCCGCTGGGTACAATTAAGACTTGGATACGTTTAGGTAAAGAGCAGGTGATGATGCCAGCGTAATGCTTGTGATTATAATTCGTTTTTTTCGCTTCGGTGATTCTCGCTGTGCGATAATCAAGGCGCTGCGATAACGATTTATAATCACATCTGGGCGAGTCGGTTTATACTGTTGGGCAAGATCGAGATAACATTGACCTAGAGGTAGAGTATGAAACGAATTCTGTGTTTTGGTGATTCCAACACCTGGGGATACGACCCCGAAACTGATGAACGTTACGACAACAAAACGCGCTGGCCTTGCGTAATGGGCAACACCTTGGGCGATGAATACGAGATTGTTGAAGAAGGGATGAATGGACGCACTACGGTTTGGGATGATCCAGTTGATGGTCTGATGAGCGGGCTTAACTATCTAAAGCCTTGTTTGTTATCACATAAGCCTTTAGATCTAGTAATCGTCATGCTCGGCACCAATGATCTAAAAGATCGGTTTTGCGTGTCCGCCTTTGAAATTGCAAAATCAGCAGGAAGACTAGTGCAAATGATTCAGGCGAGCGATACCGGGCCAAATGGCGCCGCTCCCAAAGTGCTGCTAATAGCCCCACCTCCAATTGTAATAGGCGAGAACGGCCTGGATACACGACAGCATGGTTTAGAAAAGTCGCGGCAATTCGCCAGACAGTTCGAAGGCTTCGCCAAAGAACTGGACTGTGGATTTGCCAATTCAGGCGATTTTATTGAGTCGAGTCCAGTCGATGGAATTCATTTTAGCGCCGAGTCTCAACGACAATTAGGCCGGTCTCTGGCTAAAGTTGTGATGAACCAAAATAGTGGCTGAATAGATCAGGGATGTTCGTTATGATGGGTCCATCCCAATCAGAGCTTCACTAGGAATTGACTATGTGTTCAGACGAACAACTTCAGGAAATCAAACTTTTAAACCAATTTAATCTTGAGTCAGCGACGGCCATAGGGATCAAGGTGCACGCGGGTGAGGCGGCCCCTGCAGCAGTGTCAGCAGCGGCTAGATTGCATGCTAAAGGCTTGACAGATCATGTGGATGGCGGTTACTTGACTGAGCGCGGTATTGAAGCGGCGAATCATGCACAAGTACTAGTAGGATTGTTAAGCGAATAAGATCCAGATATTTAGTATCGGGGGATCAGTCTGCTAGCGTGAAAATTTCATCACGTTTTAGATAGTAAGTATCATCGTCAATTATCGCTGAACGGTCATGTTGCCAATCAGTTTGGTAATAATCTTTGTTCTCTGGCTCATCAGCCATTTCAGCAACAATCGGCGTCAATACTGAAATTTCACCGCTGTTGATGTCTATATTCAAACGATAGAGTACGTCTTCAGTCCAGCCAAAGTAATCACTGGGGTGGCGCGCGGCGCTATAGTTTTCATTCTCAATTTTTGTATCATGCAAACTTACAGGCAAATTGACTTGCAAGTTATCGCCCTTTAGCAACGTCGTTAGTGCATGGTGTGTTGTTGATACTGCGGTTTGTGTGCCACGCTTACCTAGAATGATTTTCTGCTTTTCAATTGGCGCTGACGGGTTGCTAATATCAATAAGTGATAATTTAACGCCCTGATCCCAGGCACCAAGAAAGGAACTAGCTTGGGTATTGCCTGACGTTTGCGCAACGGCATCTTTACCGATGCCTAGCAGGAAGTTTTTTCCTATGGGCTGTAGGTAGTCAGAGTGACCATCCAGCTCTAGCGCACTGAGGATATAGGGATCAGTTGGGTCAGAAATGTCTAAGAGATACAAAGGGTCGGTGGCTCGAAACGTGACCAAATAGCCACGCTTACCCATGAAGTGAGACGCATATATTTGTTCGCCTTTCTTGCCAAGTGGCTCGGGGCGGCTAGCGTTGGGCAATGTCCCGATTATATCAAGCGAGGTGTTGTTGGCGTTTCCCCTCAGCACATGAAGGCGCGCGGGTGACTCAATGCTGTCAGCTTGCTCGCCGACGTAGCTAAGCACACGTAGCACGCCATTATGCTCGCTCATACGGAAGGATTTCAGGCTTTGCTGCCAGCCCAAATGTCCATCAATACTGGCTGAGCCAACATAGTTTGTTTGCATACCATCAAGTGAGAATTTATGGATCTCAGTGGTGGGTGAGTCTTCGTAAATCACATCGCTTAGCTTATTAGCGTATTGATATTGAGTGGTCGCTAAATAGATCGCATTGGCTGATGCATAGACCGTTTCAGCATCACCGATAAAGCACTGACCTTTAGGCTTCGATGCTGCATTATCAAGGTCGATGGCCAATAAACTGATGATGCTGTGTTGCGTGTAGTTAGTGGTTTTTTTACCAGTAAAAAAACAGTTTTCAGCATCAAACAAAGCGTGTCTTTGGCCATTGCTCCGATACTTAGGCAGCATATCGTCTAGCGGTGTTTTGGCAATGAGTATTCGATTCAATGCAGTCTCCGTATGGTTCTGCGGAGAATCGATTAAATGAGGGATTTTTACTGTATGACTTGTAGCAACATATAAAACAGAACCGATTCGCCGACTACTGATCAACTGGCCATCTATGCTAAGTTTCCCCAGCAGTGCAGGCTCAGCGGGTGAGCTGATATCCACAGTGAACAGTTCTGTCTTGCGGTCCTTCCAGTGCTCCGAGGAAAGCCATGAGTTTCCGCTCCCGTGCCTGCCATCACCCGCTATTGCAATAAGCTGCTTTTTATTAGGGCGAAGATACAAACCTGACAACAGTTCGTTATTGCTCAACGTTTTAATGGCTAACTCAGCGATTAATGATGGTCGGCCTTGTTTGGCTTCAAATATCTTGATGCTAGGTTTGTGCATTGAGTTGACGTAGATGTACTGGCCATCTGTTTTTAGACGGTCACTCTCATCAACAGAGCTTTCCTGACGAGTCGTCATAGAAAAAGGTGCTGAGGCAGGTGATGCCGTTGTATCGCCACTTGCCAGATAATAGTCACTTCGTTGTAACTGAAGGGTGCCATATAGCTCTACAAGTGATGCTTTAAAGCGCTTCTCTAGGTCGTCAGATGAGCGGGCACGTACGAGCGATGGCGGCGCATTTTTAGTGCCGTCATATTGGAAGTTGCCGTCCCTGTCGCCTCCACTATTACTGAGTAATACGGAGACGCCGATTAGCAATAGAACTTTTATTATTGTTTCCATGCGTAACTGCCAATTGTCTAGTACAGTAAGTTAGCTGAAATATCCTTAGATCAAACTATGAAATGCTAGATTAAGCATTTGCATCACTGTTTATTATTATTAAGTTGATTTGACTCACATTAATGTTCATATAGTCAGATAACTTGTATAGCGAATCTAGTTAGGTGCTTGTTATTTGTTTAAATGATTTGGTTTATCAATATTTTTGTCGTATTTTTAATCATTTAAATTTTATGCTTTATGGAAAAGTGAACACTATGACGACGTTAACGCTGCAAGAAATCAAAGCACTCTGCTATACCCGATTACGTGATTGTGGTGCCAGTGAGCAACAAGCAAAGATTGTTGCTTTGGAAGTTATGGATGCTGAAGCCGAAGGAATTCGCAATGTAGGGTTGGGTTATTTGCCGCTTTATCTTAATCATTTGCGCTGTGGAAAAGTGATTGGTGATGCCGAGCCTGAAATCGTTAAACAGTCTGCCTCAGCAGTGATTGTCGATGCGAAACATGGTTTTTGTCATACTGCGTATGTGCATGCTGAAGAAACGTTAATTGCGCTGACAAAAGAGCAGGGCATTGGCATGATGGCTATTCATAATTCTTACTCGGCTGGTGTGTTGGGTTGGTTTGTGCGCAGACTTGCTGAAAATGGTTTAGTGTCGTTAATGTTTGCTAATTCACCTAAAGCGGTAGCGGCGCATG
>Ga0209828_1002152_pt1 | contig 16676 bp, 15 predicted proteins | sample MaitaG_FD_187429 | JGI IMG/M metagenome (GOLD analysis project Ga0209828, IMG submission 187429) | Marine algal microbial communities from Maine, USA - Maine_Asex2 metaG (SPAdes) (version 2) | ecosystem: Host-associated > Algae > Red algae > Unclassified | place: Maine, USA | collected 2015-01-05 | reverse complement strand
CCCGTGATGGTTTGGCTGCTGCCAGGAGTCGGGGCCGAACTGGCGGGCAGCGACCGAAGATGACGAAGCGCCAGGCAAAGATCGCCCGGGATATGTACGAGGAGCAGAAGCCTGACGGGTCGAGGGCTCACACCGTGCAGCAGATTGCTGAGGAGTTTGGCGTGTCACGCCCGACGATCTATCGACACCTCAGAGCGCTCGACAACGAACCAGTGACATGAACCAGTCAGGCGGCGACGAAACAGAGCCCGGGTTTGGTCGCTTTGGCGCTGAGGTTCCGGCGTTGGAGTTGGAGCGGTGCTTCTTTCTTGATGACACCGATCTTGAACGGGTGCGGCGCCGTCGAGGCGATCACAATCGTCTGGGCTTTGCGTTGCAGCTTGGCACGGTTCGGTATCTCGGGACGTTTCTCGCTGACCCGACAGAAGCGCCAACTGGGGCGATCGACTATCTCGCCGAACAACTCGATATCGGCGATGCGTCGTGCATCAAGAAGTACATGACCCGCCGCAACACTCACTTCGAGCACGCCGCTGAGATCGCCGCGACCTATGCATATAGGAACTTCGCTGACGCAGAGCAAGACCTTGCCCGTTGGATTGACGATCGTTCGTGGACCACCGGCGACGGCCCCAAGGCCTTGTTTGATGGTGCGGAGCGTTGGTTGCGGGTGAGGCGGGTGCTGTTGCCAGGCCGCTCTCGGCTTGAGCGGCTGGTCTTGCAGATCCGTGATCAGGCAACCCAGCGTCTGCACGCGGTGTTGACCAGCCAAGTCAATGCCGGTCAAGTGGCACAGCTGGAGTTGCTTCTTGAAGTGAAAGATGGTGGTCGTGTCTCAACCCTGGATCGGCTTCGTCGAGGCCCGACGGTCCCGTCAGCTAAGGCCCTTGTCGCTGCGCTCGATCGAATCAATGAGATCGCAGCTCTAGGTGTCAGCGACGTTGACATGGGTGTTGTGCCGGTTCGCCGAGTCAGGGAGCTCGCACGGTGGGGCATGGCAGCCAAGGCACCGGCATTGCGCCGTCACCTGCCGGAGCGACGCACCGCGACGCTGTTGGCGACCGCGGTCTATCTCGAAGCCAAAGCAATCGACGACGCGTTGGAACTCTTCGACCTGTTGATGACCAACGATCTCATCGCCAAGGCCCGCCGCCAAGCCAAAGCAGAAACGCTCAAGCGCTACCCGAAAGTCACCCGGGACGCTGCCAAGTGCGCAGCTGCCATCAACGTCGTCCTTGCCTCGGCCGACTGGGACAGCGACGCAACAGTGGCCTCGCTGTTAGCTGCGATCGACGAAGTTGTTCCACGAGAAGATCTGGTCGCTGCTGTCGAGAACATCGCCGCTGTCGCGCCACCATCGTCGGCTCGAGCTGGTGGCGAATGGCGGAGCGGGATCGTTGACCGGTACGCAACTGTCAGACGATTCCTGCCTGCAATGTGCGACACCATTGACTTCGGTGCAACCGCAGGGGCGCTACCAATCTTGAACGCGCTACTCAGCCTCCCGGCCCTGATGCTGGTGCGGCCAACCAAGAAAGTCCCGGCTGGCTACATCGATGCCGTCGACGTCGACCTTGATGTGGTGCCCAAGGGATGGTGGCACTCGTTGGTGTTCGCCGATGAGCGGCCGCCAGGCACCATCGACAAGAACGCGTACGTTTTCTGTGTTCTCGAACAGTTCCACCAACGCCTCAACCGCCGAGACATCTTCGCTACTGCATCGTCTCGATGGGCAGACCCGCGAGGTCACCTCCTGAGCGGCAAAGCGTGGGCAACAGCCAAGGGTCCTGTACTCAACGCACTCGATCTGCCAGAGAACCCGGACGACTTGTTGGACGGTCACTCTTCGCTGCTACACGAGACGCTCAGCGAAGCAGGCACAGCTGCGATCGTCGATGAAGATGGGCGCCTTCACGCCAGCGCAGTCGAGGCGATTCCGGACCCTGCCAGCCTGATCGATCTGCGAGCCAGATGCGAGGCAATGTTGCCGATCGTCGACGCAGGCGACGCACTGCTGGAAGTGATGAGCTGGGAACCCGAATTCGTCAAAGCGTTCACCTCAGCCTCAGGAGCCGAAACCCGCCTCGGCGACCTCGACGTGACTATCGCAGCAGCGTTGACCGCTCACGCTCTCAACGTCGGGTTCTCACCAATCATCACCCCAGGCAACCCGGCTTTGAGTCGAAACCGGCTCAGCCACGTCGACCAGAACTACCTACGAGGAGCAACTTACTCGGCAGCGAATGCGCCAGTTGTCGCCGCCCAAGCCAACATCGACCTGGCCAAACTCTGGGGCGGCGGACTCGTCGCCGCCGTTGACGGTGTCCGCTTCGTCGTCCCAGTTCGCAGCATCCACAAACGACCGAACCCGAAGTACTTCGGCCGGCGCCGCGGCGCAACAATGCTCAATCTCGTCAACGATCATGCCGTCGGGATCGCGTCGATGGTTGTCTCGGGAACACCCCGAGATTCATTGCACGTCATCGACCTCATCTACCGCCAAGACGCTGGACCAAAACCCGAAGTCATCATTACCGACACTGGTTCATATAGCGACATCGTCTTCGGTCTCCTGCAACTACTTGGCTTCGACTACCGACCCCAACTCGCGGATCTTCCCGATCAGAAACTCTGGCGAATAGATCCCGACCCCGACTACGGCCCACTCAACACCGCAGCCAGGGGCAGAGTCAATGTCGACCGCATCAAGCGCCATTGGCCAGACATCCTTCGCATCGTCGGCTCGATCCACACTGGCACCGTCACCGCATACGAGATCATTCGGATGCTCTCGCACCGAGGCCAACCAACCCAACTCGGCCTCGCGTTGGCTGACTACGGCCGAATCTTCAAGACCCTGCACGTTCTGTCCTACGTCGACGACGAGCCCTACCGACGCGAGATCAAATTCCTGCGGAACCTCCAAGAAGGACGACACGCTCTCGCCCGCCACACCTTCCACGGCCGACGCGGCGAACTGCACCAGGCCTACCAAGCAGGCATGGAAGACCAACTCGGTGCCCTCGGCCTGGTCGTCAACGCACTCACCCTCTGGAACACCGTCTACCTCGACGCCATCATCAAACAACTACGCCAAGACGGACACCAAATCGACGACGAAGACGCAATGCGAATCTCCCCATATATGCGCAAACACTTCAACGTCCACGGCCACTACAGCTTCCAACCAACACCACCACTCACCCTCCGAGCGCTCAGAAACGTGCCGCAGACGACACAACCCGAGGATCCTTAGCGGGACTTTCCGCGCAGATGTTCCTCAACCCCCGGTTCGTTGTGCGGGGACAGCCGGAATACGGTCGAAACCCGCCACTCGAATCGACATCCGCTTAGAACCCGCGCGTGTCTGGTTGCCCTTGGGGCGTGAACTGCCGCGACCCTTAGAGGTGCAAGACTGGCTTGAACTGGGCCTTAGCCAGCCGAGTGGCGGATCTGGGCCGTATTCCGGTCATACCCCAAATAGCGCCGCCAGCTCCAACCGCTCATCGACAGCACCTGACGCTCGAACACCGGCTCCAGGCCCCGAGGTCGGCCAAAACACAGGCTTCACAGATCCCTGCCGCTGGATCCTGTTCCACGGTTCCCGCAACCCCACCGCGGGGAGTATCAACCTGCTGACTTCGAACGGCTCAAGTTATGGCCGGCCAAGTTTGTCTACAGCGAACTCGTCGCCTGCTTAAGACATCCGGTGCCAACGCATCCTATGAAACCCACTGCGGGCCAACGTTCTCAACGAAGCTCCAGCTGTCTTCGGTGAGCGTGAAGCGTTGTGCTCCGCCGGCTCCGCAGCCGGCCCCGCACAACATCGATGTCGTCACTACCGCCTCTTTGCTCCCGCCTATCGGCTCTGCGAATAGCAGAACCGCCTCCACCTGCTCGTCATTGAGCGGTGGAGCGGTGTCGAACGGCACGAATGCGACTTCTTTCGGGGCGAGCGCGGCCTCGATTGCGACCCGCTCGTCCGTGGTTAGCTCGCGGGCACTCGCATCGACGCCGACAATCGAGCCATCGTCGTCGGCCCTTCCAACGACGGACACCACGCTTACGTTTTCGAAGACATCCTGGCCACCAAAGGTGTTGTCGACGAACACGCGATGAGAGGCAACGGCGCCAAACAAGTCATCGAGTGCATCGACGTCCTGGTCGCTCGCTGAGCCGCACGACGATGTAATGGCAACGATGAGCAGAGTTGCAAGAACGATACGACGGGCTTGCAGATTTCGCCGCGCCCTGCGGGTAACGGCGGTCTGGCGACTCTGAGGCCTGCGGGCACGGCTCACTCGTCCTCAGCCAAAGGAGGTCGTGAGCCAGAGGCCGGAATGGGCTCGATCTCTACGGGTTCGCCTTCGTCTTCCCGCCACGGCGCCGGTTCATCATGCGCAGTTGTCGCAGTATCGACGACAGTGGAGACATCAACTGTCGTGTCATCAATCGGGCCAGGGACTGCATCGAAGGTGATTTGCTCGCCCTCCTCTGTTGTGGCGATAGCGATGGCTTCGAACAGGCCAATCCTGTTGTTTTGTACTTGCACCTCGGGTCTCGCTACTAAGTACAGGACAACTTCGGTATTGCCCTGGACCTTGGCGAGGTCACGCACCCCGATGAAGTCGGCGGCTAGCTCGTCGTAGTTGACGAGCTTGTCGGCGAACTTGGGGTCGATGAGCACCACTGCAACCGAAATCCTGTCTCCTTCGGACAGGAAGATCGGGTTGTCGGGGCGTTGAGAAATCACTTCAACGATGACGGCTTGGGATGACGTCATAGCTAAGCCAGCGCCGTCACCTTCGGTAGGGCCAATGCCCTTTAGATCCGCGATTACGACGGCGTCACTGGACCGGGCGAGTTGACCCGTGGTTCTGAAGGATGCGCGGGCCAGATCGAGTCCCACCGTCTCATCGGAATTGCCACAGCTGCCAAGAAGGAGAAGCATCGATCCGAGTACTGCGAACACCACCATTGCTCGGGTCCGACGTCGCGTGCTTGACATTGGTCTGATCATGGTTCAGCTTCCTGCGTTGTGCCTGGTAGTGGCGCCTGTGACATCATCGGCGGTCGGCCCGCTCCACAAACACAAGTCGTACTTTCCAACCGCGTTCGAGGCCATAAGCCCGGCGCCGGCGCCGCATCCAGCAGTGCTGTTGTGGTGCAGACCATATGAGTGTCCAAGCTCGTGTATGGCTATTGCCTTTCGCCGGCCAGCAGATGCGACGTAGTACGTGGCGTTAGCTCCAAAAGAAAATGTCGGATCCTGCGTCCAATGGTTGGAGCCGCAGGTATAGCTCAGGCGCCCTCCGATGCTCGCGCCGAGGTTGGCCCAGGTCACCTTTAGATCTTGCTTGCTTGACCCCCACGTGACCACCGTGAAGTTGGGCACCATCGCAGCGTTCCACGATGAAGCCGCGTGTTCGACTTTCAAACGCTCGTCCGCGTCATAGAGCGAACCTCCCGTATTGAAGCCCAGACCTAGCCCGTCGTCATCGTTCTTAGGGTCATACCGACAGCCTGTGCCAATCGACGTCCATGCGTCAGAAACAGGGAGATATGCAGCTGTGACGCTAAGGAGCACCAACGCTGCGACTAGCAACCGCCGAGTTGTTCTATCCACGACACACCCGGCAACCATGATGCTCCGCCAGATTCGAGTATTCAGTGTAAGAATCCGTCATGCTTGTCCTTGATGTGGGGCGACGTGGGTTAATAATCAGCGCGAATCGTGGCCTGAATCTGCTGCCAGCTTGACCAATCGTTCAGTTACGTTTAGCTGTAGACCTGCAGTCTCACCGTACGGACAGCCGCTAGCCAAGTCAAGGAATACCTCAACGCTGCGATCTTGTTTTGCCCTGTCTACCGGTTGAGTTGGGTTACGTCTCAGCTCGGCGCCGACGGCACCGATAACACGGTCGAAGCCTTCGTTGTTGACCTGGACGAATGCGACACCAACCCCAGATGTTTGCCCGTCCCCACATGAGCGGCGCGGCGATAGGCCACTGGTTCGTCCGTCGCGGCGCCCACCTTCGGTCTGGTTTGAGACCCATTAGCTATGAACGCGAAGACGATGCGCCCTGGCCTAGATCGTAAACGACTCATGTTGGCACACCGCCTTGCCCTACTTGTTCCCGCCATGGTTATGGGCTGGTACCTCTGCAAGGCGGTCGTGTTTGGCGACGATTCAATCGGCGCTGCGGGCGACTGGTCTCTGTGCTTGGCTGGTGCAGCGACGTTGTACCCGCTTACGATGCTTGTTCTTCTGGTCGTCATGTCGTTCGTTCGCCCACCAGCCCAAACGTGGGTCACGCTTAGCCGCCGAGCGAGCAACACCGTTGCAATCTCAGGAGTTGCGTTCCTCGTGATGGGTTATCGCCACTTCACCTTTGGACAGTGGCTGACCAGCTTGGGCCTAATCGCCGGCTGGTTCGCTCTCGAACAACTAACCCGGTTCGCAGGACCAGCGCTCTCACCCGGCAGGTCTATTGAGAACAGCTCTAGGTTTGATCCCGGGGTACGACGAGGATTTGATTCAGAGTTCTGAGCCGGGGCACAGGAGATACTGGGCTATGGGCCACGGTTCGCCAGCCCCGTCGTATGCACATTCTGGTCGTGCCTGGAAGTGTTGCGTTTCGAGGACTCATTCGTGTGCGAACCTGATCAGAAGCAGCGGTTGGCTCATTTGCATAGTCGGATGTCATCGGCATCCCAGCGGCCGTCATCAGGTGACAAGTCGTTGGAATCATGCATGCCATTCAGGATCTGGAGCCAATCCTCGTCGCACCCCGAGCCTGACTTCCTGCTCCTTGGCGCCTTACGCGGTTTCTCCCGCTCTCTGCGGTGTTACTCAGTTGCTGGTAGTTCCATCAGCAGTGGTGTGGGGTTGTTGTAGCTGGCTGAGATGTAGACAGTGCCGTTCTCAAGAAGTGAGGCCGAGTGATGGGATCGTGCGTTCTTGTCGGCGACTTCGATGAGAACCCATTGGTCTGTCGGTGAATGGTAGAGAGCGCCGTTTGAGCGGGGCCCGGTGCCACCCCACAAGAAGAGGCCGTCGGGCGTAGCTGTGAGCGCCGGAAAGTGGCGTGTCGTTAGCGGAGGTGCCGGGTTGGTTTCCCAGGTGGGGGTCTCTTGAGAAGTCGGGACCATTGTCAAGGATCTTTGCGGGCGCGGGAGGCTGTGGTCTGTTGGTTGGCTGGTCGGGTTGACCCTGGGCTTGAGGGGGTTTGGGGGCGTGTTCCGCACGGCGTCTTACTGGTTTACGCGCGCTCGCCTATGGCGGCAGCTGGAAGTCTTGGCGTGCTCGTGTTGTGGTGGGGCACGGCGTCTTTCTCAGGACGTGCTCGCATTGCGTTGATGCATGCGGCACTTAGCAACGTCGACGTTGATCCGTGCCCCGGTTCGCCACCATGGCCGCGATCAAGATCGGGCTCGGCGTCGACTTTTGTTGAACGTTGGATCAGTTCTCCCTATTGTTGGGTTCTGGGTCGGGTACGTCGTTTCAGGTCGCGTTAGCGGCCTTGGCGGCCCGGCCCTTCTCGACAGCTTTGACCCACTGGTCAGGGTCGTAGGCGGTTTGGGTTCGCATCATTGCGAACGCCAAACGATGTGCTCGGTGGCCAACCGCGATCAATGCAACCAGGGGTGGCTTGCCTGTGGATCTGAGCCGCTTGTAATAGTCGGCGAAGTCGGGTTCGTGTTTGCGCACACCTCGGCCGAGGGTGATGATCGCGTAACGCAGTTCGACCGATCCTTCTCGGCTGATTGTTGGTCGCCCTGATCGTTTGCCTGATGACTCGTAACTGGTCGGCGATAGGCCTGAATATCGGTACGCGGCATCGACATTTCGGAACCGATGAGGATCACCCAACGCTGCGCCGTAGTAGGACGCAGTGGTGACCGCTACACCCGGGATCGTTGTGAGGATTCCTGCTGGTGTTGCCGGCAAGATCTCAGCGAGCTGGCGATCGCACTCGGCGATCTCAGCCTCGATTGCTTCAAGCAACGTCATATCTCGGGCCACGAACTGCTGAGCGGCATGCCGTTGCCCTTCCGGAACTGCAAGCGCCTCATGGGCGGCCTCAACGACCTGGGCGGCTTTGGGCGCCCACATCCGCACACCGCGATTCACGACGTACTCGCGTAGCCGTTTCGGGCCCAGTCGCACAATCCGCGCCGGGTCACAGATGTGGGTCAGGATGACCCGCAACGACGGCATATTCAGACCGTGGCTGTAACACGCCGTGAGATGCGGAAACGCTAGATCGACCTGGGCGTGAATCTGGCTAACCAGAACACCACGAGCCTCCACCTTGCGGCGGCGTTGACCAGCCCATGCCGCCTGCGTCGCCATCGCCACCGATCGCTGTGTCGGCGTGTGACCCAGCCCGTCAATCAACACTTCTGCGATTGCAAGGCAGTCCTGGACGTCGGTCTTGATATGTCGTTGACCAATCCGCCCTCGAGCATCTTTTACGACTGCCGGGTTCACCTCGACAACATCACGACCAGCACTGTCAAGGCGTGTCACCAGACCCCGGTGATAATGACCAGCGGCCTCAACACCAAACCGAACGTGACCAGCACCCACGAACTCGGCGTAAGCGTCGGCCTTCGCCAACAGCTGCTCAAATCCCGACTCATTCAGCTCGAACATGAAAGGGTCCACCACCACCTCATGGCAATGATCCGCCACCAACGCCATCGCTGAACGCTTGCCAACATCGACCGGAACCACCAGACAACGCTCCCGACCCAGACCCCGGATTCGGGTCATGTACTCGGCCTGACCTTTGCTCTTAACCAACATGATCTACCTCCCTATATGGAAGGCCCGATCATCACCCGAAGACCCCAGTTCTGTAGTACCAGTAACGGTGCCAAATCGGACATGAGAGCTTCTGCTAACGAGGGTTAGACGTTGTCGAGTGGGTGTCGTTGGCGTTTGATGACTTCTGTGATGTCGAATCGGTACTGGCCGTAGGGGTTAATTTTCTCAAACCGGGCGGGGCTGACGTGGGCGATGGTGTCGTCGTGGACGTTTCGGCCTTCGGCTCGTTCATCATCGATAGCGTCTTGGAGGTAGGTGGTGTTCGACAGGATGCAAGCGTTGGCGATCAGGGTGAGGCAGTGGGCTTGCATGGTTTGGTCTTCGTGGTGGCGGTGGCGCATTTTCTCGCCGTGGGCGAGGCGATGAAGTGGCGTAGGTCGTGGCTTCCTTCGCCTCGGTTGAGTTGTCGTCCAATGCGTCGACGGAATGCTTCGTCGCTGAACCAGCGGAGGTTATGCAGAGTGCGCATGAGTTTGCCGTACTCAAGCAGCGCCTTGGAAAGCGGATGTTGACGGGCGCCAGCTTGGAGGCGGGTGATGAGCAGTGCGGCCGAGACGGTGCCGCGTTTGAGTGATCCGCCGATGCGTAGGAGGTCGTCCCAGTGTTTGGCGATGATGCGGGTGTTCACTCGGTCTTGGAGGATGGGTCCTGCATTGGGCCACTTGGTGTAGTGGCTGGCGGGATGCGGTCTCCACATTCGCTGTCTGGTTGGCTTGGCGATCCTTGGAGAGAGCCGAAGGCCGACAAGATCGAAAAGCGCGAAGGTTGCCAGGGTTTGGCCATGGGTATCAATGGTGTGCTCGGTGATGTCGAGTTCGGTGGTGTTGCCGAGGATCTCGTCGAGGGTGAAAGTGGCGTCTCGTTCGGTTGAAACGATGACTTGGGTTCCGAAGGTGGTGTGTTGATCTGACACGTGGGTGTAGGTAGTGATGCCTTCGTCAACGAAGTACCGGGACAGCTTGCGTGCGGTGAGTGATTTGCCTTCCATTGGTAGCCGGAGTCCATCTGATGATGACAGGGTGCCGCCGCCCCAGATTTGGGCGAGCGGTAGGCGGTAGTGGGTGTTGACGATGGCGTTGTTGGCTTCTCGCAGCGTTTCTTCTCGGAGGTACCAGCGGGTGTACCAGTCAAGGGTGGTGACTCCTATGCCGGTGAGATCAGCCATTCGGGTGGTGCCGAAGTTGCAGGCCTGGGCAAGCAGGGCTGCGTAGAGGTTTCGTTGGTGCTCAAGCGGAGTCGCTCTTGGTGTGGCCTCGTTGGCGTGGATGAGGTGCTCGCTAAATCCGGTTGCTTGGTCAACTTCGATCAAGATGTCTGGCAGTGATCTCATCGGCAGCCGGTCGCCGAGGCGTTTGCGTTCTGGGTCGATGTGGTCCGGGAGAGTCTCGGCCGCGAGGGGGCTGAGTTTGAGTTCGCCATCGGGCCCGATCCGAATGGGGCCATCGCCGGTAGCCAAGAGTGGTTCAAGATCGTCCAGCAGCTGGCTGTATTCGGTGTCGATCTGGTTGAGGCGTTGAGCAAAGGTTGTGGGTTGGCTGGTGATAGCGAGGATCTCGGGGCGTGCGAGCTCCCAATCTTCAGGTGTGAGCAGAAATGTTGCTGGGTTGGCGTGACGTCGTGATCCTTTGACCCAGATCTCGCCGGACCTGAGACGGGCACGAAGGGCGTAGAGGACGCAGAGTTCCAGTAGTGCTTGAACCCGACAGCGTCGCCGGCCTCGCGTGTGTCGTTGAGGTATGGAAGCCAGCGGGTCGGCACGAACCCGGTTGGAACGTCGAATGGCACTCGGAGCCGGTTCGCAGCGTTCGCGTGTTGCAGGATCTGGACCGCATCGAGTGTTTCCGAAGGCGACACGCTGGCAGAGAACTCGAGCGCTGCCAGAATCTTTGCAGTGAACTGCCGCATGTAGGAAAACCGGGCCTCAATCATCTCGAGATGGCCTCCATCTCGCGGTAGCGCTCATCGTCGCCACGGACCGCGTTGGTGAGGCGGTCGTTGCCGAGGTCTCGGAGTTGGCGGCCGACCGATGCGTCGTCAAGGCCGCTGTTGACGATGACGGGCAGGATCTCGTCAAGTAGCATGAGTCGGTCCATATCAGCTGCCACGATTTCTGCTTTGCGCACCGCTACTTGGTGGCGTGTCCGGCTCTCGGTGGTGCCGAGCGCTCGGTCAAACAGGTGCACGATCTCATCGATCACAGCGCGATGGGTCTCCGCAGCGCTGGCCAGCAGAATCGGGTAGCGCCGCTCGACCGGCATCCTTCTTATCGCTCGCGGGGTCGAACGTCGGCCAAGGCTTGCTAGGTGCCGGGCTCGTTGAGGGGCGATGACCGTCAGGTCGAACCTGTTGACGTTGATTGATTCCAGCAGCTCGAGCTTGGCGATCTCTGCTGAGATCGCTGCCGGTGAAACAGTGTTTGCCTGGGTTTGGAGCCACAACAGCGGAGCGACGCCAAGCGCTTCGTCGGTTTCGACCAGGTTGTCCAGCGCTGCTCGCAATGTGGGGGTCAGTTGGCGTTGCACTCTGCGATGCAGTTCAGCGTCTGCCTCGATTCTCGCAGCGCCGATTGCCCGGTTCAGCCGATCAAGTCCGGGACGCACGATCCGCTCAGAATGAAGGAAATCAACCGCTGATCTGAACAATACGGCGGCACTGTCATGTTCTAAGGCGCGTTCAACCAGCCAATCACCGAGGCGCTTCCACTCGCCGACATCACAAACCTTCCAGTTGGCGTGGGCTAGTACTGATTCGACATGACGACGCCGGGTGCGCACATCGGCCCCGGTCCCATAGGCAGCGAACTGATCAGCGGTCGCATCGATCTGATGACACAACAACGCAACAACCTCTACCGGAGCATCCAGCAGTGGCACAGGGAACGTCCCGAGGTAGCGAAGAGCACCTAGCTGGGCCGCTAACCCAATCCGGTTCTCAGCGACCCGGTGTTTGCGAAGCCACCGCAAGTCTGTATCGCTGAGGTGAAAGAACGCGCTCAGATCACTACGCCCAATATCGGATGGCCAGGTTGTGAGCCGATCGATCTCCGCTTGTGACATCGTGCGAGGCGGCATCGCTCCTCCTACGCCGAACCTCAGACTGGTCTAGTCGACGACGACGACCGCCTCAACTGCGGCGTCGCGATCTGCTTCTGACGGCAGGCTGTATCGCCGGGTGGTGTCCAGTCGTTTGTGGCCCGCAATCTCAGCGACCAGCACTACATCGGCACCGGAGCGAACCAGATTGGTGACGCACGTATGGCGAAGAACATGAGCCGACAAAGCCAGTCCGGCGTCTTTGGCGATGCGGCGCACCACCAGATCGATGGCGCGAGCGGTCATCTGGCTCCCAGTTCGCGACAACCACCAGCCGTCAACGTCAGTGAGGTCTTGGCGGCGGATCTGGTCGGAGCGGTCGAGGGCCCATTCAGACATGGCCTCGCGGCAGACGCTGTTCAGAGGGACGTCGCGAAACGAATCGCCTTTCCCTGAACGAACCGTGACGCGCCCACGTCTGGCTGATAACGCCACATCCGGCTCACCCAGGGCTGCAAGTTCGGACAGCCTCAACCCGGCGTAGAAGAACACAAGAGCGATCGCACGGTCACGCGCCGACGGTGTCGCCTGCACTGCTCGCAAGAAGCGTCGCTGTTCATCCTCCTCAAGTGCTCGAGGTGCGACTTGAGCGAGATCCTCTCGGGGAACCTCAGGGCGAGACATGCCGAGAGAGCGATACAGGTTGTCGATCGATGCGAGTGCCTGGTTCACCGACGACGGCCTCCATCCCTTGGCCTTGACTGCACGCTTGTAGTCACGCACAGCCCAATCCCGCGTCGTTTGATCCGACAACGCCAACCCGCCATGCTCGCTCGTCGCCAACCAATTCACGAAGCCACTAACTTGAGCGAAGTACGCGGCACGCGAACGATCAGCCAATGGCTGCCTGGCAAGCCATTGCTCATAATCGGCCAACACCGGGCCCGGTTTCAGATGCCTGGACTTGGTTGCCCGTGGAGCCTTTGCCATAGCCAATCCCCTGTTAGTAGAAGCAGAATGCGGCAGCTAAAAACGTAGCAGAACCGTGTTAGTAGAACCCAACAACCGCACTACTTCTACTAACTATATTTAGAAGTAGCTTGCCTAATGGAAGGTACTACCGTACGTTGGACTCTCACTCTCAAAAGGCAAGCGATGGGCGCGGCAGTAGCAGTATGGGTTCGGAGCGCGACCATGAAGCGCCTCACGGTGCTGCTCGGGTGTTTCTTAGCAGGGATGTGCTTCACCCTCGTTTCAGGCGGTGCGGGAAGTCAGGCGGAGGCACAGACAATCGGGAACCCATTCCACGGCACCTATCCCGACAACGGCATGTTGTGGATGAGCAATTCCATTGTGGACCCGTACACACGGGGCTCCTTGACCGTCGGCACGAACGAATGCACGACTGCAAATAAGTACGGCCGAGCCACAAGGGATGTGATCGCAGGTATCGCGGCAAACTCAAAGGGTGGTCGCTATGTCAACGGGATACAGCACCAGATCTATTGCGTTGGGGTTTACCAGAAGGTACCGCCCTCAACCACCTATGTCCTCAATGGTCCAGCAAACGGTGTGTACGAGTATTTCAGCGGCGACATCCCCCTAGCGTCGGGCGCCGGACCTATCCAAGGAGACTTTCTTGGCTCGTCAATCCCATGGGATCTCTTTCTCTGGTGGACGGACACGGATCCAAATAGTGGGGGTCTTAATCATCACGTCCAAGCCAAGGCGCCGTTCTGCGGTATTTACGGATACGACTACCCGTGCGGATTTCGCGATGTGATGCAGCTGAGTCGCACCCGATACGCTAATCGAACTGAACCAGAGACTCAGCAGCTTATGGTCCACGAGCTGCTGCACCCGCAAGGTCTACATGACTGCGATACAGGCATCTCCAATATCAACTGGTCACCTCCGTCGCCTACCGTTGTTCCCTCTGTGCTCGGCAATAGCATTTGCGGGACGTGGGTCGGCCGCAATAACCCACTGGCTGGATGGCCGTTGCTTGACCGCCAGCTCATCGACAAGATCTATGGGCCAGCCCCTCCTCAACCTCCCGGATGCGTCAACGGTCTCATCCTTTGGGACAGCCAAACCAACGAGATGTCGCCAGCCGCCGCGCCTGGCGTCTCATCAAACCTCACATTCACGAACTGGAACAACCGAGCTGAATACGTAGGGCGATGGCCAGGCTGTGCCGGAGCAGTCTATGACGTGGCCTTCAGCACCACGGCCGGGTTCGGCCGACAACTTGTTCCCAAACCGTACGCGTTCTCTTGGAGTCTGATCGGGACTCCAAATGCTGTGTCCGGCTTCCAGACATTCAACTAGGCGAAGGACTCACAATGAAGAGCAAATTCGTGATGACAGCTATGGCGGCCGTGCTTCTTGTGGCAGGGGCGGTCGTCGGATCCGAAATCAATGGCGCGAACGCCGCATCGCCATTCGCAACCTGCAGTGAAGTTGTAGCCGCCTTGGCCGAAAAGCCGGAGGGCGCCCTTACACAGTTGGTCACTACCGAGGAAACCGTAGAGCTGGTTTTCAACATCCCAGCTGGCAACAACGGAAACGGCAACAACGGAAACCAACAACGGAAACAACGGCGATGGCAACAACGGCAACGGCAATAACGGCGATGGCAACAACGGCAACGGCAACGGCAATAACGGCGATGGCAACAACGGCAACGGCAACGGCAATAACGGCGATGGGAATAACGGCGTAAGACGCCAGTTTCGCGGGATGTTGCCGCTGAACGGCCACGGGTGCCAGGACCCTGCGCTCGTGTCAGTGATTCGTTCTGCTCGGCTCGTGCAAGAAGGCATGGATCGTTCAAACTGCATCAACCTTCGCGAGACGACCGAGTCAGCTATCACACGGCGCGAGACGCCCGACCAAAACGAAGTCTTCTTCTTGCCGAAGGCTCATGCATTCGAGGATTGGAACGAGTCAGAGCCACCACCTGGGGCCCCGATCGTATTCGACATTGCTCTCGCAGAGGCTGTGTTACTGGAGCACTGCGCTGGAGCGGAATAGCCCAATGTGCTCGAACTGGTCAGCGCGCCGAGTGGCGATCATGTTGGTCGCCTTGGCGGTGCTACTGCTTGTTGGCTGTGCAACATCGGAGGGTTCCGAAATAGAGGTCGGTGCTACCGAGCGGACAAGTTCCAATGTCTTAGCCACCCCCGGCTCAACGCTCGCTCCACTGGCCGCTGCGCTTGAGAGCGATACGGATCCTCCGGCTTCTGCGGCTCAGCCCGTGGCACCTGGAGAAGTCGAGTCGCCGACCTGGACGCTTGACTGGAAGCCAACAGGCGCAGCGCTAGGTGTCGGGTTCTACGGTGCGCATAGCCCAGCCTCGGGCTGCGATCCAATGCCCTCGACCCAGGTTCGAACGCTTGACGAAGCGTTGGAGTGGCGCGTGGTAGGCGAAGTCCCGGGCTCGGAGGTCGCGGGCATCGACTTCCGATCCCCAAACGTCGGTTATGTCATCAGTGGATGCGGCGATCGGTTCTTCGTCAACGCAGCGACCTTCATAGAGGACCGGCTGATGCTGGTCGGCACTGCGTCTGAGTTGGCTTCAGTTCCCTCCGCTTTCGGCTGGCATACTGCGGTCGACGTCCGAATCGGCGACGAGATCTTTAGTACGGTTACCGGTGTGCTGAGCGCTGCCACCGGCACCGTTCTCAGTCGAGGTCAGCCGCTCGGGGTGTCGGCGGACGGACAGTTCAGATACTTCCGGTCGAGCAAGACGCCCTACTGTGAGACCGTTCCTCCTGCACGTCACGATGAAAAATTGAACGCCGTTGAATCAGTTGACGACTCCGGGGCACCTCCCGCCTCATTTTTCGCTGCCGACGGGGCCAATCGGATCGTATTTGGCCCTGACGGACTCGTTGCATGGATAACCGACCAACAGCCATGTGCGTCCGCCCTATTCGGAGTTAGCCGCATCAATTCTGATTCAGGCCTTCCAGATGAACAAACAATAGCTTGGGAGCGGTTCCTTGGACCCGAGTTTGGCTGGACGGTGGAAGACGAGTACGGATATAGGACCGTCCCAGATGGATTTGTTTTCACCGACGACGGTGCGATTTGGGCGTGGCAACTGCACCCCGACGGCTCTATCACCTCACAGACACGGACCCTCGAGGAACTTCAAGCGGCGTTGCCGCCAGGAGGCGGCTGATCTAAGCCTCAATGCACCGATCGTATTTTTGGGTGGCCGGGTTTTAGCGTGTCTGATGGCAAGCCGTTGAGGTCGGCCCGATATGGGGCCAGGTGGCTACCAGCCCCGGAATCCCTTTGCTCCATTGTTCGGCCAAGGCTCACGATGCCAAACGATCCACAGGGATTTCCGGGTCAGCTGGTTATTTCTGAAATTTGCGACAGGAATTCTTCGTCTAACGAGGCTGGGTCGTTCGTAGCGGTCGTTGACTGATGGGTTCGCTGATTGTTTCGAGATCGAAAAAGTACGTTCCGTAGGGGTTGATGTGTTCAAACCGGCCAGGGCTCATTCGGGCAATAACGGCGGCTGGGACCGTTGTACTGGTGGCACTTTCGTGCTGGTCGATGGAGCGTTGGTAGTACTGGGTTGTCCACAAAACACAGGCGTTGGTGACCAGGGTGTGGCAGTGAGCTTGTGTTGTCTGGTCTTCGAGCATCCGGTGCGGAATCTTGGCTTGTTGAGCGAAGAAGATGTAGCGGCGGAGATTGTTTAGCGATTCTCCTCGGTTGAGCTGACGGCCGATCCGGCGCCGAAGTGCGGGGTCAGTGAACCATCGGAGCAGGTGTTGGGTGCGAAGGATCTT
>Ga0209828_1002148_pt1 | contig 16698 bp, 17 predicted proteins | sample MaitaG_FD_187429 | JGI IMG/M metagenome (GOLD analysis project Ga0209828, IMG submission 187429) | Marine algal microbial communities from Maine, USA - Maine_Asex2 metaG (SPAdes) (version 2) | ecosystem: Host-associated > Algae > Red algae > Unclassified | place: Maine, USA | collected 2015-01-05 | reverse complement strand
TTATGATCCTATTATTGGTCGGTTTTATTCTAACGATCCGGTTGGATTACAGGCAAACAACCCACCATCATTTAATCGATACAGCTATGCCAATGGATCTCCTTATCGTTATGTTGATCCAGATGGGGAAAATGCTGTAACAGCATTTGGTGGTTTCATTTCTGAAACATGGGAAGGGCTGACAGGTAGAGGTGATGGCGAGGCAAACTACTCGAACCTGAGTGGTGCCCTAAAGGATGGGTATAACGGTGAAGGCGCCGGAATTGTTGAGTCAGCTACACAAGACGCCCTTGCGTTCGGTGGAGGTGCACTTGGTGCGATCTCTAAACTAGGTAGCTTTCTCAAAGGCTTGAACACAGCAAGCAAAGGGCAAAAGAGTACGTTAAACAATGATGGACTTCGCTCGCTGGACAAGCAGTGGGGCGGCATCGGCGACAAGCGAAAAAAGCCGGGATCGCACGGGAAATTCAAAGGTCGTGATGGCCTACGGGCTGAAAACAAGCAGGCCCACGACGCAGCAAGGCGTGCAGGATTGAGCAAAGATAAAGCCAGACAGTTTCACGATGAGATCAGTGGACAGGGGTACTCGTTCAAAGAACTAGTTCAAATTGCAAAGGAGTACAAATGACAACCACCAATGGTGCCAAAGCATTGAGTTCGCTTTTGTCGGGGCAGACTTGCCGCAGTGCTATTGGTGGAGCGGGAGCAGGATCGGTGATAACCCTAGGTTTCGGAGAGTCGATTGAACGCCCAAAGCCTCTCAGCAATCAACTACTTACGGAATTCGAACGGCAGTATGAGCAAGAGATCAATCTTGTTGTTTTCTGTGCTTGGAGATTAGCAAAACATGATTCAGTTACATTCAGCTGGCGAGATACTCCATCTTCAGGCTTGACAGACTGCCTAGGAAACTTGTGCGGTCACACGGTTCAACAGGCACATGTTGACTGTGTTTCCTTTGACATGAAGCTGGAATTTAGCGGTGAGCTAGTCCTCCACATTTTCTGTGACGTTACAAACAATTCGGAATCTGATGAGAACTACTACATTAGCGACAGAGGCTCGATACATAGTGTAGGGATTTGTTCGATATATCAGGGTGCCGAATCGAAAAGCTAGCTATGACATGATCCAGATGGACGAGAGGCCCGGCTACAAACACACTCGGTCGCCTTTGGATTCCAACATGCGAAAATCACCATTATTCCTGATAATCAGGCTAAGTACGCTTCGGATCTGCGCTTTAAAGGGTACTGACCAGATTGGTGTAAAAATATGCTGTAAGGGTTTAGTTATCAGGGGACGTGATTCTCACCAGCTTCTATACCCGAGTGTCCTATAAAATCAGCATAGAAAGTAGCTGATTTTACTTGTATAGCAGTGTATGCAGCGCCATTTTCGTATGTACTGAGAACTCATTGCCAGTGAGGTTTCAGTACATCGATTATTTCAGGCATTTTGGTAAAAATTCGGGTTGGGTTGAGATAAAATGAATGTGCGACAAACATGTTCATAACAACCCAGCCCGAGCGATGAAACATAGCAAATCTGACGTGCGTTGTAAATTCTCTTGTCTGCCTCAATTGCGATTCGATGATCAGCAGTTGAGTTCTTTTTCCGGATTGATTGTCTTTCAGCAATTGTTCAACGATCTGGATCTCAAGCGCAAACTAAGCCGTTGCTTGGAGCACCAGAAAGGCAGTCCGTCATTCTCCACAACCAGCATCGTGCTGGTATTGGTCGTCTGCATATTGCTCGGTTATCGACGCTTGCGTGATGTTCAGTTCTTCGAGAAAGACCCTGTTGTATTGCGCCTTCTTGGCTTAACTTGTATGCCGACAGCGTCCACCATCAGCCGGCAGCTAAGCACGGTGGACGATCGTAGTATCCGTGGCATCGAACGCTTACAGCAGAATATGGTTATCGATGCGCTGGTTCGCGAAAAGCTTGCCACTATCACCCTGGATTTTGATGGTTCTGTGCTCGGCACTTGCCGCCATGCAGAAGGCGTTGCCAAAGGATTCAACAAGATAAAGAAAGGCCAGCGTAGTTACTATCCCCTCAATTGTACCGTCGCACAAACGGCGCAAGTACTGGCCGTTCACCATCGTAGCGGCAACGTTCATGATAGCAATGGTGCAAAAGAGTTCATTGAACAGTGCGTAAAACAGGTAAAAACAGCCTGTCCAAAGGCAAATATCGAGCTTCGTATGGATGGGGCATTCTTCAGCGAGCAGATTATCGAGTACCTGGACGAGCTAGGCGTGGAGTACACTATCAGCGTCCCCTTCGAACGATATACCACCACGATCAAGTGCTATATCGAGCAGCGCAAGCGTTGGCGAGGAATACGCAAGGGGGCAAAATACTTCGAAAAAAAGATATCACTGGACTCATGGTCCATTGCACGGCATCGGTTTTTGTTTGTTCGTGATCGTCACAAGGAGCAGAGCAAGGGCGTCTTACAGTTGGATCTATTTAAGCCATACGACTTCGATTACCGGTACAAGGTCGTCGTCACCAACAAGACAACGCAAGCCAAGCATGTGGTTGAATATCATGAAGGGCGCGGTACGCAAGAGGGGCTGTTCGCTGAATTGAAAACAGAGGCAGCACTGAGTTACGTGCCTTGCAATACCTGGAATGCAAACAAGCTGTTTCTTCTAAGTAATGTCGTTGCACACAACCTGACGCGTGAACTTCAAATGCGTTACCGTGAGAGAGATCGACGTACCTTGGTGAAGCGCCCGGCGTTATGGAAATTCAACAAGATTGGTACGTTACGCAAACAGATCATTCAACGTGCTGGTCGTCTGATACGGCCTCAAGGTGTCTTGACCCTGTCAATGGTTAATAACCCAGTGGTTGAAGAAGCTATCTTGAGTTATCTACCTTCCCAGCCAGCGCCGGGTTTATGAAAAATCGCTGAATTTATGCAACACTCGGGTATACCTTGAGCCACTTCTTCCAGAATCTTTACATATCGATAGAAGCCCTCGTAACGAGCACACGGCAAGTCCATTTCTCCCGGTAAGGCAGAGCCCAATACAGTCCTGAAATCGTCCATTTGATCAGCCATGCCAGTGAAAATATCCAAATCATTAGCGCCGGCGCTCAGAAGTTTTGTAACCTGCCCATGGATACGCGTCGCGATCATCTGATTATGTGTTTGATGAACTGACATAGCTGTTTTCACCGCATAGAGTTAGCAATGATTTTCTCAGGCAGTCTATAAAATCGTGTGTTTTGGTTTTTTTCTTACGATATATGACCATAAAAACCAGTGTATTTCATGTTCATTATTCGCCCTACAATGACGATCGTTTTCATAGACAGGCACGTTGTGGTTAAAAACCTGATGGAATCTGCGTTGGGGTGCGTCCTTGCTTTACAGTGATCCTCGCTTACAGCATATTTTCACACCAATCTGGTCGGTACCCTGATTAGCGTCCATTCGAACGATGGCCTACCTGGCGATGGCCAATGGCAATGAAGTGGAAGTGAGAACGGTAGCGGTGGATGCGTCTGGTAACAGCGACTGCACCAAGGCGGACGAACTAAAGGTGTTTCGTAACACCGGAAGCTAATGTTGAGTAGTGATATCCCAGTCCATAAGCAGTTTGAGAACACTATGAAAAAAGGCACACTCGCACCTTGTCTGATTACCCTAGGCTTGCTTATGGGTGTTGGTAACGCACACGCCGTAGTGTGTGCAAGAGGCTACATCTCGTTGCTGACAGAAGGCGGGTTCAATTCATCGGATCTGCATCTTAAGATGGCGTACACCTCAGTGACGCCACTAAACACGCGATATGGGTACCTTCGGTTCCGATCGACACTTGATCCTGTGCGCCTGAAGGCGATCAGATCATTGGCTTACATAGCGCTGTTCAATGGCAACGAGATTGAAATCACTGCACATCCGAATGCCCAAGGGGTTGAAGACTGTACCGATGCAACTCAGTTGAGTCTGTTCGCGCTGCCTACACCTCAGATCGTATCTCCTTAGCGAACCAATCAGCAATATCGAACACCATGATCAATTATACCAAGTTCTTTCTGCTAACCATCCTCGTAACTGTTTGCGGTGTGACGATCGCAGAGACGCCCATAGAAGACAACGAATACGTCATCTTCTACCACCACGATGTACTGGGCAGTCCTATCGCCGTGTCCGATGGGAAAGGGCGTGTTCTGTGGTACGAGAACACTGGCCCTTACGGAGAAGGGCTTGGGCGTAATTCAAGTGACGGGATCACATCAGTTGGTAATCCGATTGTCGAGTCTGCAGACAACCGGATGGGCTATACCGGTCATGAGAAAGACAATACGTCCGGACTGACTTACATGAAAGCCCGTCATTATGATCCTATTATTGGGCGGTTTTATTCTAACGATCCGATCGGATTCGATGCGAAAAGCACACGGTCGTTTAATCGATTCACCTATGCAAACAACAGTCCGTATGTCTATGACGATCCAGATGGGCAAGCTCCCAATCAGGCGGGGGCAACTGACTATACAGTCGTTCAGTCCGAGATCAGTTTAAGTGGTAGTCTTAGCTCGTTGGCAGGAAACGTTGGAAACAATAATAGGTACTTTCAAACTAGCACATACGGCTGGGTAGATGTACGACATTTCGGTACAGCTGCCGGGCTTACAGACGGTCTTCTACCTGGAGGCGTAGTGAAGGTATTGGGTGTGGCTGTAGAGGTACAGCAGACATTGAATGGCCAGCCTAGTGGATTCTCTCCTGAGGATCTTCCTAGCAATTCCGCCGGTGTAGCATTTTCACGATTTGCAAAAAAATACATGAAGAAAAAATCAGGAGCCTCGCTCTCTGATGCATTCGCGGCTTGGGCAGAATCTGAGGGGTCTGTCGACTCGTCAGATTATGAGTACGAAAATAGGTTTAATGCTTTACCAACTACTGAACAGCCCCCTGGCTCCGGCTCTACCTCAGCTGGTGACACAGAAAGATCAGAGAAGCAAAATTCAAGTGCATCAACAGCAACCAACAACGGTGCCGACGAAAAATGAATATTAAAATTAGATGGACTATTGCTCGTGATGTAGCAAGCGCTTTCTTTCTACTCGTTTCTATCGCGATGTTTATTCCCACCCCATCTTCGACTACTGATAGACAAGATGTGAACATTGTCTACATCTCTATTCAAATATTTTTTTTTGTATTATCGAGAGGGCTCTTACGGGGTAGTAATTATTGGTGTTTGACATTACTGGAACTTTTAGGTTTTGGTTCAATAACTTGGCTATTTTACAGCAGCGTAGCCATGTTGTGATCTAGATGCACAACACGCATAATCCCGATACGAGCCTTATTCTTGTTGCGCTATTTGTCAGAGAGCGATTTGCGACACGCCATTCGTTTCGGCTGAGAGCATTCGTATCGACAATGACTCTCGAGCGTCTGCTTTCTGGCGGGTATTCAGACAATACTGCTGTTAGGTGACGACGCTCAGAATTAGTTTGTGATTGATTCGGTTGCATGAACTGAAGAATTATTTTCATCGAAAAACATACCATTGCCCGCTTGACTTAGCATAGATTGCACGCACACTGAAGATCGGTATGACTATATCTTGAGTCACACTGTCGAAACGTGCAACGAATGCTATCGCCTCATTGCCAAGGCAGGCTATTTACCATGAAACACATTCGGCGCAATGTGTTGTAGGCTCCCAAATTAAATCTGGCCATACTACACAGTGCATTTTGGTGAAGCGTTTACTACGAAGTATAGGTTTGTATTATGTTGTCTGCGAAGCTTATTGTTATGTTACGCCTAATTGGAATAATCAATGAGTGATGAAAAAAATATCGAGTTTCCTGAGCGACCAAAGTCTGGGAGTCGAGGAAGAATTGCACGGGCGGCGTTGACTGCTGCCGGGGGGGCAATACCGCTTGCCGGTGGGATCGTGTCGGCCGTGGCAGGAGATTGGTCGGAACGCGAGCAAGAGCGCGCCAACCAGTTCTTTGAGAATTATCTCGATATGCTTCGGGACGAGCTAAAGGAAAAAGGCGAAACTGTTGTGGATATATTAGCTCGTCTTGATCTACAAGATGAGGCTATCGCCGCTCGTGTTGAGAGCTCAGAATATCAGTCTCTAATGAAAAAGACTTTCCGAGACTGGGCAGGTGCGGAGAGCGAATTAAAGCGTGGCTTTATACGGAACATACTGGCAAACGCGGCTTCGACCGACGTGTCAAGTGATGATGTCGTTCGTATGTTCATAGATTGGCTAAGAAACTATTCAGAAATGCATTTTCAGGTTATCGCAGCAATCTACAACACTGGGGGTATTGGCCGTGGAGAAATATGGCAGAAAATCGGCAAATCAGTCGTAAGGGAAGATTCCGCAGATGCAGATCTCTACAAGCTTCTAATACGAGATTTAAGCATGGGTAGCATCATTCGACAAGAGCGTCAGACAGATGGTGCTGGAAATTTTATGAAGAAGGGAGCAGCTAAAAAGCGAGGCGGTGGATCTCGTGAAATGAAATCCGCATTTGATGATTCTGAGCAGTACGTGCTTACAAGTTTAGGGCAGGATTTCGTACATTACGCGATGACAGATATCCCATTAAAAATTGAATTTGATGACACGGAGTAGGCCGTAACCTAGCAAATCGGACCAGCGATGTACTTGCTGCCAAAGTAAACACGATTTCATGCAAATTTGTGATCCCAATGGCTATAATATGGTGTATGAAATATTCATGCATACGATATGAATATATACGCTAGGCTGACCGAGTGCCCTCTTACACCAGTACTATTAAGTATTTTTCTACTGACTTTCCCAGGCAACTTTTTCCATTAGAAACTAATCGACTTCTTATAGAAAACGCCGGGGAAGAACTCGGAAAATATATTTATCAAAAAATCACACACAGAAATGATTCTGGGGAAAGCTTTCTTCCGCAGGTACGGTCGCATGCTGCTAAACCCGGATATCATCTCCGTAGGACGTTGAAACTCGATCCAATTGCAGAGTTCTATTTGTATGATATGACCTATCGCCACAGGACTACTTTTCGAAAAAGTCGTAGTAAAAGTCGGCAAAATTTTGGTTATCAATTTTCAAGCGGCACTATGATATCGCCTGCACGTAGCTATAAGCAGTTCCGTAGGGAGGTGCATGAGGCATTGGAAAAGTATGATTATTGCGTTAAGACTGACATCAGTCAGTACTTTAATTCTTTGTATCACCATGATTTAATTACATGGTTCGGGGATTATGCAAAATCGGAAGACGATATAGCGCTTTTCGGTAAGTATTTCCGAGAGATCAATGCCGGGCGATCAGTTGACTTTCTACCACAAGGAATTTATCCGTCGAAAATAATTGGTAGTCAATTCCTAAGATTTATTGATGATTCCAATAGAATCAGAGCCAAGAAAATGCTTCGATTCATGGATGATATTTACTTGTTTGATAATAGCGAAGATGTTCTGAAACATGACTTTCTACAGTTGCAGCGATTGATTGGAGAAAAATGCCTTGGAGTTAATGAAGCCAAAACGCAAATTGGCAAAATCAACGAGATGAATGTCGAGGCAGAGGTAGACGTATTAAAAACACAGCTACTTGAGCGTCGGAGTGATGTTGTTTTTGGATCAGGTGCTGAGGAGGAGGATGAAATTGATGATGAGGAAAGTGAGGTGTTGGGAGAAGAGGAGCTTGAATACCTTATGGAAATGCTCCGTGATGACCATCTTGAGGAAGAGGATGCAGAGCTAATTCTCGCCATTATGCGGGACCATGCAGAAGACGTGATGGAGTATATACCTATCTTGCTTCGAAGATTCCCAGCGCTCAGTAAGAATGTATTTTACTTCTCAGCTCATGTGGAAGACCATGCCGAACTGTTAGGGTTCATTAGAAGCTTTGTAAGCAGCTCAGACTTTGTTACTGAGTACCAGTTATTCTGGATGGCAAAAATATGAGAACAATATCTTTTGGGTGTAGATGGAGTTGGTGATGTATTCGCGTCGCTACTAGAACATCCAGCCTCAACTGTAGTATCACGAGCGAAAGTGTTGGAAGTACCGGAAATGCGTTTTGGAATGCCGGATCTTAGAGAAGAAGAATTTAGAACTGGAGCTTCAGGTTGGATGGCGTGGGCTTCCGCGGTTGGATCACGCAAGGAACAGAAGACTTCAAGAAATCACTTGCTTGGCTATTTTGCAAATGGCAGTTCAATTAATAGATTGATAGCTGATTGTGTAAAAGAACTATGAGCTAACCGAACACAGCGTAACTAGGAAATATACTCACAAATATATCAATATTCCGTTAAATCAGGTTTTTAACGAATATTGCACTCAGAATTCACCGCGTCTGGCTTAGGAGTCATCGCGACACCTTGCTACGATTGAAAAAATATAGCGGGCGGCCGCGATTTGAAGGTGATTAGAGCTTCAGTGAATATTCATATCGCGATTGTCGTCCTAGAACAGTCCTTCTTCGCCACGTCAACCTGGGGCTTCTACTCGGTCCGTGTTCATCGTGACTGTCTAATGAAATAACTCATTAATTCAAATTTTGTTCACCATCTCGACATTGTAATGCCAGTTGGTTAAACTGTAGAGCTACAAGCGAAAGTAGGCAGTGGCTGCATCTAAAACTTAATAATAGTCTATCCATGCTGGTGACTTGTAGCGTCGTGGATGATTTGTCACTGGAGAAAGAATGTCAACTAACGAGATAGGTTTTTGCGCGTATGCTGCACTGCCAAAATCCATCGGTGATACTATTGAGTCGGCCATTTCACATTTGGAAGCTCGGGAAAACATTGCGCTTGAGTCTTGGAAAGCGCTCAACATCGTTGGACATTTCATTTCTCAAGAGGTCACTGAAAAAGTAGAGAGTTGTGACTATATTGTTGCTGATATAACTGTTCTAAATTTCAATGTGATTTATGAAATTGGCTACGTGATCGGACAGGGAAAAAAGGTTCTGTTGGTTCGGAATGCTAGCATCAAAGAGGACATGCCAAAAATCAGCGATGTAGGCATATTCGATACTCTCGGGTACGAGTCATACCATAATTCAAACCAATTGGCGAGTTTCATAAAAAACGTATCCAAGAAACGGCCGTTGTCTTTGCTGGGTATTCGACTCATTGATGGCAAGCATGTGAAGCTGTCGCTGGTGACTGAAGTAGTGGACCCCGGACGCGATCCACTACAACGTCATGCAAGTGTGAATTCGGATGTATGAAGATCGCTATGATCGTGGTTTCTGGCCTATAGAAACTTCAAAATCGATCATTGGCGATTTTTTACTGAGCATAGGGTGTCATCACGCCCCTCCTGCAATATCCCCTGTTTGCCTGCTGTTAAATTGCTCAAAACGAACGCCACCAAAACCATTTTCGAAAGCATCACGAATAATGCAGGCTAGGTAGCCGCAGATTTCAACCCTTCGAATGCCTTATCCCATTCTGCGCGCAACGCTCTTTGATCAATAACTGAATAAAAATTTTGTTCATTGTCTTGTTTATTATGCCATGCAATGTCCACTAGCGACGATAATAGTCGTCGGTGCCTTTTTTTTAGTTTGTTGATTGATGCGTCAGAAAGATAATTTAGAGCTTCAATCGTCTCCAGTTCGTTACTTACTACCATAAATGTGATTAAAATGAATCTTTCAACACCGTCAAACTGTGGCTCCCCAATAAGAGCCCATGCTATTTTAATCAGAGGATCCTTTCCTCCCCGCACGCCATAATCAACGACTTCGCTTTCCACCGTTGAAGGCAAATCTCTAGACAAATCGTAAACATTATTTGCGAGCTGCTGCGCCTCATTACTTTTTTCAAGGAAAAGAGCTAGTCTCAAGATATCCCACAGATAGTTTGTTTCACTCTGTTTCATTCATTCTCCTGCGATCGTAGTCACTCATTTGTGACTCATTTTCGTTGGGCGCATTTATTGTCTCAGTCCCAGTCCAAGAATCAGGAAATTGCCTCTCTCTCCCGCTGCGCCCTATATGGTTTTTATGCTGATGGACAATCTCGCCGTCCGTCACTACTTTATGTGTTCGCGAGATAGCGTTGTCGTCTGAATCGCGTTCTATGTCTTGCTCGGAGACACCGCCGTCCCCACCTTTAGACTGTCTTAGCTTTTTCTCATTTGTTGTTCCGTCAGTTGGTGGATTTTCGTCAGAACTTTCTTCATTGTTCATCACTAAGTCGCCAACCAACTCACGCTGCAACTGACCCGCTATTTTGTTTGCATAGTAACCGCTGACGGCGGTAGCAAGAGCCCCAACTGCACTAAGACTGGCAGCAACTGTCGCCTGCCCAGGCGGTGTCGCAAGAAGCAGCAAAGGCGTTCTTCCATCTGGATCTATGTAGTTGAATGGCGAATTCGCCGCATAGCTGTATCGATTAAATAGCAGTGAATAATCTGCCATGGGACCGACTGGGTCGTTCGAATAAAATCGCGCAAGAATGGGATCATAATGCCGGGCCTTCATATACGTTAGCCCAGATGTATTATCCTTTTCATGGCCTGTGAAGCCAATTCGGCTGTCCGCCGATTCGACAATCGGATTACCTACAGATGTGAGTCGATCACCGGAAGTCCGTCCTAGCCCATCACCATAAGGGTCAGTATTCTCGTACCACAGAACACGCCCCTTTCCATCCGACACTGCTATAGGACTGCCTAAGACGTCGTTGTGGTAGAAAATGACGTATTCGTTGTCTTCTATAGGCGTCTCTGCAGCCGTCACTCCGCATGCTGCTATGAGCAAAGTTAACAATAAGTACTTGGTGATATTGATGATGGTAAGGAGGCTTATGTTTTGTTTTAAGCCAAAGAATATTCGAATCATATTTCAGTTCAATCGCTTGGAAGAAATGCTAGATGTGGCAATTTGAATGCCATGAAAATATATATCTCCGGTACACGTAAGATCGAATTGACGGTTGGGAACACCTGAGCAAGATCGCGCCAATTCATCATCGGTACATCAACTTCAATGGCCATTTTACATTCCCGATAGAGCCGAGTGAGGATCGGCTGTTCAAGCGATCCTTTAATTCAGCGGAATAACATCGAAAAGTGAGTGAAAAGTGAAAATCAAAGCAAGTAATTGATATTGTTATGTTTTTACCAATTTATGAAGAGTGTTCAATTGTTGGGGTTTTTCTACACAGCCATGCGCAGAGGCTCGGGACTGAGTCGTACCGCTGATTGCTCATTAGTTATTGAGCTGGTGCCCGACAGCTCTCCATTGATTAGTGCGAATCGCACTCGCAGTAATCTGTCTGCACCTGCCGCCGACCAACGCATCTGCCGGCGTTTGTTCATACGCATGTTGACTAGCGAGTTGACGCTGGATTCAACCAGAGCCGTTGATATGGGTTGTCCTGCACGTTGTCGCTTGTTGTAGTCCACCACTCGCGAGTCATTGTTTCGAATGTATCGCTTCAGCTCCACCAGCATGACCCATAGTTTCCGATGTGATTCACGCAGTTTCTGATGAGGTTTCATGTAGTGTCGGAACCGTCTGATGGAGCTGGAAAGTTTGGCGATGCTTTTTTCGACGCTGTCCGTTCGACCGTTCCACAATCGCCAATGCAGTTTTTCCAACTCCTCCTGTATTGCAATTTGTGCCTCTCGATGGGTTTTAACGCGACGGCTTAGACCAGCCGCATATTGCTTTAAATGCTGGAGTCTCATCGCAATGTGAAACCAATCGAGAATCGGCACGTTGTCGCTGTCAGTTGTTTCACGGCACAACTCAGATAGACCGAGTTCACCATCGGTCAATACCGTTAGATCCGTATCGACAGAATAACCACATTCATGCAGTTTTATTCGAATCAGATTGTGAACGCTTTCCGGAGTGTCTGCCTGGACACCGGCAAACACTTGCCTAGTGCTGGAAGATGATACGGTGCCAACGAGGACACGGTGGTGTCGGGTTAACTCAGGTTTATTCGATCGAATAAATCCATGGTCCAAACCGAGTGTGAGTGCTGATGCGTATTCAAAGTCACCACTGTCACAAACCGATCGCTGTTCAGCGCCGTGATCCATCTGCTCTGCTACTGTCTCCACTCTATTTCGAATAGTTGAGGGACCGACACCCGCTTGTGCCGGCGTTAGCATTCTTAGAACGTCGCCTGCCACGCGATATGGCATATGGGCTGCAAGCTTGACTCGAATGAAATCAAATTCGGGCGTCGCTCTCTCTAGCTTCACCTGTGGCTGAAGGCCACAGTGAGGGCAACTGAAACGGGCTCTTTTTACATTGACTTGTCCAAACACGGTATCGAAGGTTCGAGGGCGATAGTCTTTGAGACGACAAATTAATCCACAGTCGGCACATTGACGCCGCTGTGTTGCGAAATCGGCGAATTGATCGGTCACGATCACGGACTGAGTGCAGGATAGGATTCTCTTAGCGTCATCCAGTCGTAGACCGATGTCGGCTGACGTGTTGATAGAATCCGGAAATTTTAGCCGCGCAACGGTGAGACGACTAGCCACTTTATCGTCAATGATTTTTTCCAGCTTGAGTACCCATTGCATACCAACACTCCTAAAAGTAAACCGCCCTCGATACTATCTGATCTGACAAACCCCCAACAATTGAACACTCTCATTTTTCAGTTTTAACCTGTTGATTTACAAAGAATTCCTTAACGGCACTTTTTGCATGAAATGGCCGTAAACCCCAGTGTGCGCAGAAGAGGACATTTGTGTCGTGCGTTGACAGATGGTGTAAGCCCAAGTTAGTAGTGTCTCACTTCACTAAGAGACAGCGAGCAATGGGGGTTCATGGATATTCCTATTTTTTGAGGATCTCATCTTGACCTTGTTTTCCCTCATCCCAGTTTCGAAGCTTTTCGACTATGTCTGCTGTGGAAAGATCAGCGTCCTCGAGGTAGGCATCACGCGACAAGCCGACATGGATGCGTGCCCAAGGCGCTGCACGTTCGTATGTAGTGAGGCCCCTTTCTCCGACACGCAAGGCAATGGAGTCGACTGATGTCTCACACCTTTTATCGACACACTTGTACTCGATGATCATGCAGAACACTTCGCGGTAGTGCTCTGGTTGGTCAATAAGAAGTGAATAGGGCAATAGCACATCCTGCACAAGCTCTTCAGATCCGGCGCCGAGAGGTCCAATCCACTGCTCTCGACAGATGATCTCTAGATCGGTTTCAGACCAACTGTTTTCACGGTATTGGAATGCAGTCACCTTCACGTCACGAGCAACAGTGCGACCAAGATTTTTCACTTTCAGCGATGTAGCAACACTGCCACCAACCCGTTCATCTTCAATTGATTGAAACATGCCGTAAACGTGGGCGATCTGACTAGCGCGTGTGAGCTTGGCTGCTTCGTAGGAGGCCTTGTTCGACTCACCCGTCAATCTTAAGGTCTCACGTGTCTCGCGGAACGTTCTAGCAAGATAAATCACACCGAGAACACCTAGGATGAGCTGCAAGGAGGCCAAGTAAGCTAGTACGCGAGTCGCTCGCCACGCACCTTCGCTGGCTGCGATCGAACGTGCAGCATTCCCACTTGGCAAGGCAGATTCAAGTATGGCCGTACTAACTGGATGTGGTGGAGTCGCTCCCAGCCACAAGTCATCTCTGAAAAACGAAACTCCGATAACTAATGCCAGGATCGTATAAGCGAGTGCCCCCATAGCAATCGCTGCATTGCCCTTATAGTTCTCGTTCATACCAGCGCGTCGACGTTATTCACTGCTGAATCCACAGCTTGTGGTTGTTCGTAGGCACTACGTATGCAAAGGGAAAGACCATTTAGCTACTTGCCTCAGATGGAGTCGTTCGTAGAAAGCTAACGATTCGATATGCAAGTGCAGTCTGATCGTATCCTGGGTGATCATCCCAAGTTCCTATTGGCGAGCGTAGAAGTCCAAGGGCAATAAGACCGCTAACAATTTCGTCGTCGCGACTTCCAGGTTCAACATCAATAGCTCCTTCGAGAGATGTCGCCTCCGGAGTAATTCGAATCCGCTTGCCTGAGCACTCGATTAGGAATCGCAGTTCCTCCGCTGTTAGATCGCGAATCAACCTTGATACGCGTCCTGCCTCGCTGGCGTCAAGGTCAATTGATGACGCGGCGGACACAGCGGCACATTTTAGGAATTCCGCCTTTTCGCGGTCCACAGTTTGCGCTAACTCAGCCAGCTGACGGCGAACGAAATCCCGCTGAACGGCTGTTGGGATTGAGGTATTGCATTGGTCAATTCGATCGCTAAGATCCTGGAGATCACGTTCGATTCGCAGACGCTCAGCTTGATTGCCGCAGAGGGCCAGTATCAGAGGAAGTAAGGGCGCGACCACTGCTGAGGATAGGATTGTTAGCACTGATCCAGCGACTTGTGTGCTGGGGTTCCCGAGAAACTTCGTTAGCCCAGTGAGAGAGTCCTCGTTGTACCGTATGCCAGACTCCGTCTCTTGCATCTGTCCATCGGAGCTCTTCGAGTTCATTCACACCTCTGAAAACTTGCCACGACTAGCATGTAACGAACTCCCTATTGTATATCATAACGTCCTTTATGATATTCAACCAACGCTAGCAGGGCAGGTTGGAACGGCACTTTCCATACCCCCCTGCCTGCAACGTCATCGAATTTATAATGACGGCAACGGATCGGCAAACTCCACTGCATAGCAATCACAAGAAAAGATATCCTGCAAAAGGTAGCTTCATGATGAACACACCTTATCGATAGTCATTATCATTTTCGGTCCGATGCCCTTTACGCCATCGAGTTTCCCAGCGTACAGTGCCTTGCAAAGTGCAGCTAAGCTATCAATGCCGAATTCCTGATACAGCATACGAGCCGTTTTAGCACCCAGACGATCAATGGTTGTAAGCTCCAGTACCGTAAGGGGCGGTGGAGGCCCATATTGATCATCTTCAAATTTCACCGTGGTTCCAGTGGTGACAATCTCTTCCAGGTACCCTGTGATAATGCCCCCAACGCCCGGTAGTGAATCAAGCTTATTCTGATCGGCAAGTTTGTCGATGGAGTCAGGCCACCGCGATATGGTGTGTGATATTTGTGCATAGCGTTTGGCATGATCTTCGGGGTAGCCTCCGATGATCAGATACTCACCAAGGCTTTTTACAATGGAAGCGACTTCATCGTTACGGATCCATCGTTTCCGACCTTTGTCGTCGATATATGACTTTTTAGGCATGGAAGTATTGTTGCCATCGTGCAAGCTCGTCTTTAGTATAACGATGCATTTGTTTAAGTCAAAAATATGTCGCCATCTGTATCATCAAATAATAATCCTGATGATGTAGCGCAACTGCCAGGGTAGGACAGTAAACCATGGAGACAGGATTTTACGAATTTCATGCGGCCGCACTCAGCGCAAGATGCCAAAATCGTGTTTGTTGGCATCAGTGCGAATGTTGTGCGCTATTCTCGCAACCCATCTCAGTAAGCAAAGCCACAGCGTCTGCTTGGTCGTGACAGACTTCTATAGCTGATGGTGCGTATGATGGTCTGACGAACTCGATCAGGAGATTCAGCATGGATACAATCAACTTTGCCTGGTGGAATCTCCAGAACTTCTTTGACACCGATGACGATCCCATATCGCAGGATTTTGAGTTCACTGGGGATTGGGGCTGGACAGAAGCTGTGTTTCGCACGAAGCTGGAATCGCTGGCCGCAGCACTTGGAGAGCTGCACGCCAAACGCCCTATTGGCCTTTTTGCCTGCTGCGAGATCGAGAAAGACACGCTACTTACCTCACTACTTGAGGAGGCGAATGTGCCACTAACCGTCGTCAAGGACAGTTCAGGCACTAGCGATTTGCGTGGCATCGATACCGCTATTGCCTACGACAAGCGCCTTCTCACTCTCGTATCAAAACAGAGCCATGTCGTTAGTTTGCGATACGCAACACGCGACATCTTCGAGGCCGTATTCCGCGTGAAATCATCCGGCGAGACACTGGTGGTTATCGCCAGTCACTGGCCATCACGAAGCCTTGGGAAATACCGGTCCGATCCACTACGCATTGCCGTAGCCGAGCAAATCGCCTATCTCGTGCAACGCCATGTAAAGCTGCAACCACTTGAATACGAGGCTGCTAGAGAAGCAGGCGATATCAATCTGGTGCGTGAACGCTGGAACACCCCAATACTGATTCTTGGTGATTTCAATGACCACCCTGGCGATCGCAGCCTGGTTGATCACCTGCGCGCCTCGAGCGAAGTTGATCGTGTTTCTGGCAGAACGAACAACATCGATGGATTCCAGGACACGTCAAAGTATCGTGGCGTTGATCACTTTCTCTACAACCCGATGTGGCGGTTTTATGGTGAAGCTGACACTGGTACCTACTTCATTGACGGACTACGAAGCGGCGAAAAATTTCCCAACCGTTACCAGCTTCTTGACCAGGCTGTTGTCTCAAGAGGGCTACTGAAAAAATTCGGACTCCGCCTGGATATTGATTCGATACAGATCGAAAGAGGAGAGACGTTCGCAACCTCTGGAGGACGGCCCAGGCGGTTTAAATTTAGCAAGCCGAAGTCCGCTGGCGGTCCTATGGACTAAACCGCTCTGCGGTACTTTTGTACGCCCACCATCCTATATTTACGTCTAGTTTGCTATGAAGCAGGGTTGCTCCTGTGTTGATCTGTGGTTC
>Ga0209828_1002143_pt1 | contig 16718 bp, 15 predicted proteins | sample MaitaG_FD_187429 | JGI IMG/M metagenome (GOLD analysis project Ga0209828, IMG submission 187429) | Marine algal microbial communities from Maine, USA - Maine_Asex2 metaG (SPAdes) (version 2) | ecosystem: Host-associated > Algae > Red algae > Unclassified | place: Maine, USA | collected 2015-01-05 | reverse complement strand
TCATGGTTAATCCAAAATAAAATAGGTAGGTTTAGTTTCAGCAAGGCTTCTCTAACAAAGTTTAATTGGGTTAAAAAATCGGGGTATTCTTTACTGATTAAAAGCCCATAGAGGTTGGTAATAATTAGTCCGTCAATATCTTTTTGTTCCTTTAAATAATGCCTTAGTGCGGCAATGGGTGCTTTATCTTTAGTGGCTAATTCTTTAATATTTACAACAGCTAATTTGTTATTTTCATTAGCTGCCAATTGCAACAGGTTTTGATTAATGTTTTGTTGCAACAATTCATCATCAGCTACTGCAAAAGTATAAGCGCCTTTTTCAGTTTGAGCAAAAAATCTGCCCAAACTTTTTACTTTGTTGCTATAGCTAAGGGTTGGTGTTTCCATTTAGTTCAAGATGTTTCTTTCTGCTAAAATATCTTTCACTATTGGATGCACATCATACCAATTATCACCGTTGTAACCTAAAATGCTCAGGTTTTGTAGCAGGCTCAAAGTCACCAAATTATTGTCAATAGTTTTGGTTTTACTTTCAGCTAACTTTTTTAAAGTAGCGTAAATCTCCTCTATACTAATAATAATATCTTCGTCGTTTTCGCTGCGTCGTTCGGCTAAGGTATATTCGTAGTCGCTTTTTAAGTTGTTTACGGCATATTTATAATCAATTTCAGTAATTGTTTCCCGTTCATTGTTTAAAGCATTATCCGAAGCAGAAATTAGTAATCTAAATAAATCACGCATTACACCTCCGCTCATTTCAATAAATTCATATATCAATGCTTTGCTCTCAAAGTCTTTTTCATTTGCACGTTTCAAAATAACCTCTAATAAAGCATCTCTGCCAGGTTTATAAATGTTGCCCTCACTTTTTTCAAATACCTTTACCATTGGCAATTTTACACTATTGTTAAATTTTCCGGAAATTATATTGTATTTATCGCTATGCCTTAATGCAATTGGAAAAGTATAAATAATGTTCGCTTTTAATGCGGTTAGTACATTGTTGTGATCGTAAAACAAGTTCTCAGAACGTTCACGACTTAGCTTGTCCATATTTTCAATAATTATCAACAGCCCTTTTTTATTAGCTTCTTCTAAGTTTTGTTTTATTTCTTTTATAAGATCGTTACAATGATTAATTAAATCGGATAAACGTGGTTCAATAATACTGGTAATTGTTTCTTTAGCGGCTCTGCTAGTGCTCATGCTTGCCGTTAAGCCACCATAAAACTTAAAAAACCCAAGTAAAGAATATTTTGCTTCTGTACCTGCTTCGGCTTCTGCGCTTTTAGTAAACTCTTTTACTTTTTTAATTTCTTTATCATCTTTCCAATATAGAATTGAATCTAATAAATCAGTATTAATCTTTATTTTATGCAAATGAGCAGCAAAAAATAACTTTTGCATAGCTAAAGGCAGCAGCTCTACATAGGTTACATTTATAGGGTCAATATCTTCAATAATATCTAAATGAATAATAATAAAATCGTGTTCATCTATTAAATGCTTGGACAGTTTGTTTAATTCAGTACTCTTGCCACATCCCGTAAAACCAGAAAATAAAATATGTTGTTTTGCTTTTGGGCCAGCAACTAATTTTCGAGCTAATGATTTTATGGGGTTACTACCTCTAACCTTAAACAAATCAACATAATTAGCATCCCCTCCTTCTAAAGGCTGTGGGCTAAAATCTTTAAAAAAGCGATCTATTGGCATAACTATATTTTACTATAATAACAAAGATACAAGATTAAAAATTTATTATCTTAATCCAACCTCAAAACCCCTTTGCTTTCATTTCTAATCAACAGCTTTAAGTTCTGTCAAAAAAAAAATTAGGTAAACTACTATCAGCTCATTCAACAAATTAAAAATAGCTACTCACTACACACTCAACATCAACCGAATAGGATCTTCCAACAACTCCTTAACTCTTACCAAAAAAGTTACTGCTTCTTTACCATCAATAATGCGGTGATCGTAACTCATCGCTAAATACATCATTGGCCTTATAACCACTTGCCCGTCAATTGCCATTGGCCGGTCTTGTATCTTATGCATTCCTAAAATAGCAGATTGTGGTGCATTAATTATTGGTGTTGATTGTAACGAACCAAAAACGCCACCATTACTTACTGTAAAAGTACCACCTGTCATTTCTTCTATAGTCAGCTTATTATCTCTGCCTTTTAGTGCCAGCTCTTTTACTTTTATTTCAATTTCGTGTAAGCTTAACGATTCTACGTTTTGCACTTTCGGCACTACCAAACCTTTTGGCGTAGAAACGGCAATAGAAATATCTGCATAATCGTGGTAGAGAATATGTCCTTCCTCAATCTGTGCATTTACGCCAGGCGCTTCCATTAAAGCAGTAGCACAAGCTTTCATAAAAAAGCCCATAAAGCCAAGGCTTACGCCATATTTTTCTTTAAAAGATTCTTTGTATTTAACACGCAATGCTTTTATTTCAGTTAAATCCACTTCATTAAAAGTGGTGAGCATAGCGGTATTGTTCTTTGCATTTAACAAGTGCTTGCTTATTGTTTTACGCAAACTACTCATTCGCTCTTTGCGCGTATTTCGGCTAAAATTTGTTGCCGAAGTTGACTCTGCACCAGAAGATGAAACCGCTGGTTTTGCCTTTGATTTTTCGGGTTTATTAGCTGCGGCATCTAGAGCATCGGCTTTGGTAATTCTGCCATCTTTACCAGTTCCATTTACACTATCATTATCAATACCCTTTTCTGCTAATATTTTTGATGCTGCAGGGCTTGGTGTGCCTGTAGCATAATTCTCTTTAGCAGAAGCTTCAGATAATGCTGCGCTGGCTGTTGCTTTAGCATCAGCTTTTTGTTCCGCTTTTTCTTCTGTTTTTTCATTTTGGGCTGGTGCAGCCGATGTATCAATATTACATAATAATGCACCAATTTCTAATTCATCATCTACCTGTGCAATTATTTTTACTACACCTGCTTTTTCGGCAGGTACTTCAAAGGTTGCTTTATCCGATTCTAGCTCACACAACATTTGATCCATCTCTACATAATCGCCATCATTTACCAACCAACTGGCTAATATCACTTCGTTGATAGATTCGCCTACTGTTGGTACTTTTATTTCTATATTCATTATACTATTTTTTATTTCAACTTTCGCTTACTGGTAAAGTTAAACGCACGTTCAACAATATCGTTCTGCTCTTTAATATGTACCTTTTTGAAACCAGTTGCTGGTGATGCACTTGATTTACGACTGATTATTGATAAATCAGCATTTCTGTAGCAACTTAAAATGTATTGCCACGCTCCCATATTTACTGGTTCTTCTTGCACCCAAGCATATTTTGCATTTTTATATTTATTAATTAGCGCATCAATTTGTGTATATGGGAGTGGGTACAATTGTTCCACTCTAATAATTGCAGTATCGGTTCTATCGTTCTTTTCTTTGTACTCCAACAAATCGTAATAAATTTTACCGCTACAAGCCAACACTCTGGTAACCTTTGCTGGCGTTGTTGTATTTTCATCATCAAAAACTTCTTTAAAGTTAGTGTTAGATGAGATCTCATCAATTGTAGATACACACTTCGGATATCTTAATAACGATTTTGGCGACATTATAATTAAAGGTTTTCTAAAATCGCGAGCCAATTGCCTGCGTAATACATGGAAAAAGTTAGCTGGTGTAGTAATGTTAGCTACGGTTACATTAAACTCTGCACTACTGTGTAAAAAACGTTCGAGCCTTGCACTTGAATGTTCTGGCCCTTGACCTTCGTAACCGTGTGGCAACAGCAATACTAAACCGCTGTTACGGCGCCATTTACTTTCGCTCGACATAATAAACTGATCTATTATAGTTTGTGCGCCATTAGCAAAATCGCCAAACTGGGCTTCCCAAATTACCATATTATTTGGGCTGGCCAATGAATAACCAAACTCAAAACCTAACACAGCAAACTCCGATAAAAAGGAATTATAAATTCTAAACAAACCTTGACTTTCATCTACAAAGTTTAAACGATAATGCGGTTCTTGCGTTTTTACATCTATTAAAACAGAATGGCGGTGGCTAAAAGTACCACGTTTAACATCTTGCCCACTCATTCTAATATCAGCACCATCTTTTAGTAAAGATCCGTAAGCTAATAATTCTGCTCCAGCCCAGTCTAAAGTTTTATTTTTTAGCCACAACTTTTCATTATTATTTAATAAACGTTGTACTTTTTTGAGTGGTGTAAAACCTTCTGGAACGTTTATTAAAGATTTTAATATTTCGGTGGCTGTTTTTTTTGTGATGCCTGTTTTCGGTGAAGTTTCAAAATCTTCAAATGTGGCTTGTTTTTTTAGTTTACGCCACGCTTGCTCTGGTTTTTGATATTTATAAGGCAAATGGTTTTGTTTTAAGTTATCCAACCTTGCTTGTAATTCTTTTCTAAATTCTTTATCTAATTTTTTAGCGAGTTCAGACTCTACTTGGCCTTTTTTATCCAAGTGCTTCATGTAAATGTCACGTGGGTTAAGGTGTTTTTCAATTAAGCTATATAAACGCGGTTGTGTAAATTTTGGGTCGTCTCCTTCGTTGTGGCCATGCTTTCTATAGCACACCATATCAATATAAATATCTCTATTAAATTTTTGGCGAAATTCTGAGGCTAATTCAACAGCAAAAACAACAGCTTCTACCTGATCGCCATTTACATGTATTACTGGTGCCATAACTGCACTAGCAATACTGGTACAATAATGAGATGAACGGGCATCATCAAAATCGGTAGTAAAACCAATTTGGTTATTAATTACAAAATGAATTGTGCCACCTGTATAATAACCAGGTAAATTGCTCATTTGTGCCACCTCATAAACAATACCTTGCCCTGCAATTGCGGCATCACCGTGTATTAAAATAGGTAAAATCTGATCGTAATCACGCTCATAAACTAAATCGGCTTTAGCACGCGAAAAACCTTGAACTACTGGGTTTACCGCCTCAAGATGCGAAGGGTTAGGTGTTAATTTTAAGTGTACCTTTTTGTTGGTTGGCGTTTCTACTATTGATGAGAAACCGAGATGATATTTTACATCACCATCGCCCATTGTATGATCTTCTGGTGTGTTGCCTTCAAATTCAGCAAAAATATAATCGTAGGTTTTACCCATTATATTGGCCAATACATTTAATCTGCCTCTATGTGCCATGCCAATAATTACTTCTTTTACCCCCAAGTCGGCACTTTTATTAATAATGGCATCTAATGCAGGAATGGTAGATTCTCCGCCTTCTAAAGAAAACCTTTTTTCACCCAAATATTTAGTGCCCAAAAATTGTTCTAATACTACTGTTTCGTTCAATTTTTCTAAGATGCGCTTTTTCTTATCTATACTAAAATGGGTATCAAAACGATATTCAATTTTTTTGCGCAGCCACTCACGCATTTCAGTATCGGTTATATAGTCATATTCAAACCCAATATCACCAGCGTACAATTTTTTAAGATGCGCCAATATTTGTTTTAAGGAAGCATTTTTTAAACCAATTTCATTACCAATTTGAAAAGTATCATCCAAATCAGCATCGGTTAAACCATAAAACTTTAGGTCTAAATGTGGTTTTCTATCTTTCCTTTTTCTAATTGGATTAGTATCTGCAATTAAATGCCCTCTTTCCCGGTAAGCTTCAATTAGTTGATATACTTGTACTTCCTTTATATTGAAAGTAGTAGCTTCTGCACCGTTGGCATTGCCAGAATTGATGGCAAAATCAAAGCCTTCAAAAAATTTCCTAAAGCCTGCATCTACCGATTCAGGATTTTCCTGATAATCGTTGTACAAAGTTTCGATGTATGCCGGGTGTGCGTTGTTTATATATTGTGCTGACTCCATAATCACAGCCTTAATTTTCAAATGAAATGCAAAGTAAAAAATAATTTGATTAAGGTGGTGAAAAAAATTAAAGGTTTAAATGCATTTTACATACTAATAGTACTTAGGAGGTGCACAAATAAACGTTTTTGTACTTTTTTTAAAGTATGAAACATATTTTTGCTACTTAATTTATTTAAACTAATCGTATGCACTTTTATTTAAAATATAAACAATAGTATTGAAACATAAACTATAATAAGTATGTAAAATATTTAAAACAATTATTTTTGCTTTATCAACTTTAGAAAATTATGGCATTCATATTTTTCTGTAAATATTTAAGGTTCGTTTTTTATAATAGTAAACTCACCAAATTGGCTAATGCAATTTGCCAGTAGGCAAGTATCGCAAACTTCAGGTGATGAAGTTGCATCTACCGTTTCTGCACTAATACAACCCGAAAAATTATCATTTATACAACGAGTCCTTACGGTAATGGCGGTAGCAGCATCATAAGCAGGTTGAACGGCTGACCAGGTTGTTCTCCCGACTGTTAAAAACTCTATGGTACTGTGCCAGCAGGACAAGATGCGTATATTAGTCCTAAAACTAATTGCAGCCATCTATTTTGGCTTCAAATTCAGCACCTAAAATCACTTCAAAAAAGTGGTTTAGCTCTAAATAATCATTTGCTTTAAAAGATACATTTTCATTAATGTTAATTAGCCCATTTGATTGTATGAAATCTGCAACTTGATATGTACCAGAAACATGTTGCGGTTGATTAGTATAAACCAAGTTATTTATACAATTGTAGCCCACTTGCAAATTACTAAGCATCAGTTCACAATTGTTAGCATCATTTAAATTTAATGAATAATTGCCCGTTACTAAGTTATCTATATCTTATGTTGTTGCAGCATTACTCCAATAGAAACTATATTGTGTAGTGCCACCGTTTACCGTAATATCAATTGCCCCATTATTTGTGGGAGATGAACTATTGTGAGTAACATTTGCAGTAGCTTGAAGTTGGGCTGGTTCGGTAATTGTAAAAATATCTACTCGGGTACAATTATATGCATCGGTTGTAGTTAAAATGTGTAGACCTGCAGGTAAATTAGTAGCGATATTATTGTTTTGTCCATTGCTCCAATTGTAGCTAAATGGTTCAGTTCCTTCGGTTAAATTGTTTATAATAAATCCATCATTTGCACCAAAACAAGAAATATTTGTAACTGAAGCCGCATTTTCAATGACTAAACAAAAATTGTTTTGTTCACCAGGCGAAGTGGGTAATGAGGGCTTTTGTGCTTACAACGAAGCTGGTAAATTATTATCGTTTATATTATTTAATAATGCCAGAGTAAAACCTAAGCCATCTGCACTTTGATTACATTGCGAATTGTCATTATAATAAACAGAATCAATTACTTCGTTAGCCTGGTTAGCAAACACAATGGCTTCACCATCGTTATCTAAACTGCCACATTTTCATTCAAAAATCTGGTAATTATTCCCCACATAAGCACTATCATTATTTGCTATAACAATGTATTTGCCAGGTTGAATTATCGTATTTTCAGGGAACTGGAATTCCACGCCATCGGTAAACTGGTAGCCCATAAGCTTTTTGCTTTATCATCAGGGTTATAAATTTCAATAAATTCTTCATCTTCTTTAGTACCTGCCGGATTGTAATAGAAGATATTGAGTATTCAGCCGAAACCTATATTTTATGTAATGAAGGCTTTGAGGTTCATCCGCTCGCTAACTTTTATGCTTTTATAGAAAATTGTCAATAATGTTTAAAACTATTTTTTATTAACTTTCCATTTAACTTCTGATAAAAGTAAATATTAGATATTTATAGTTTTATGGCCTAACACTCTGACAAGCTAACAGAAATATTAATGGCCAAGCCTCCTTCGGCGGTTTCTTTGTATTTGTCGCTCATATCTTGAGCAGTATCCCACATAGATTTAATTACGGCATCTAAATTTACTAATGCATTTTTTGGATTACTCATTATGGCCAAGTTAGCTGCTGTAATGGCTTTGTTGGCTCCCATTGCATTGCGCTCAATACACGGTATTTGTACTAAGCCTTTTATGGGGTCGCAGGTTAAACCCAAATGATGTTCCATTGCAATTTCTGCAGCCATTAAAACTTGCTCAGGTGAACCGCCCAACACTTCTGTTAAGCCTGCTGCTGCCATTGCCGAAGAAACCCCAATTTCTGCCTGACAACCGCCAACTGCTGCCGAAATAGTTGCGCCTTTTTTAAACAGACAACCAATTTCACCTGCGGTTAATAAAAATTTTTTCACATCTTTTAAACCATTGTTAGGAGCAAATAAAATGTAATGCAACAACACAGCGGGAATAACACCAGCGGCTCCGTTTGTTGGTGAGGTTACTACTCTGCCCATGGCGGCATTTTCTTCATTAACAGCCAAAGCAAAACAACTTACCCATTTGTTTACAGCAGTAAAGTCTGTAATAGTAGCTTTAATTGCTTTTATCCAATCTACAGCATTTTTAAACTTTTGCCCATTTAGTAGTTGAGTAGAAATTTTATAAGCTCTTCTTTTAACATTTAAACCACCAGGTAATACACCGCCTTTGCTACAACCGTTAAAAACACAATTCAACATTTCGTTATATATACCTTTAATTTTCTCGTCAATAGTTTCACATTTATTAAAACATAACTCGTTGAAATACACAATTTCTGCAATTGATAAATTTGTTTTATTTATATGTTTTATAAGATCGGCAGCTTTGTTTATCGGGTACTTTAATTTTACTTTTTTGTCAGCAGTTTCGTTTATTGCTCCATCTTTTACAATAAAACCACCACCAATTGAATAATAGGTGGTTTCGGTAACTATTTGTTGTTCAAAAAAAACAGTAAAAGTTAACGCATTAGGATGCATTGGTAAGCTGTAATTTTTAAAAATAATGTTGGCACTTGGCTCAAAAGGTATTATTTTATCATTAATTTGTATTTGAGCCTTATTTTTTATTTGGTTAAGATGTTTTTCAATATCAGAAGTATTTATAGTTTCTGGCAAAAAACCCAACAAACCTAATTGAACGGCAACATCAGTAGCATGGCCTTTACCAGTTTTTGAAAGTGAGCCGTATAGCTGTACCTCAATCTTATCAAAATCAAGCTCTTTTAGGCACTCTAAAAAATCTAAAGCTGCTTTCCATGGCCCTAAAGTGTGTGAACTGGATGGTCCAACTCCAATTTTAAAAATATCAAATATGCTTAAAGCTTCCATTTTGTTAATATTTTTTTGTTAATATTTGTTTTTCTCCCGCTGAACTCGCTGAGTTGCGCGGAGCTTTTTTTCTGCGATGATCTGCGTAATCTGCGGGCGGATTGTTTTTTGTTTCCCGCTGAACTCGCTGAGTTGCGCGGAGCTTTTTTTCTGCGATGATCTGCGTAATCTGCGGGCGGATTGTTTTTTTGTTTCCCGCTGAACTCGCTGAGTTGCGCGGAGCTTTTTTTCTGCGATGATCTGTGTAATCTTCGGGTAGATTGTTTTTTCATAAATTATTTACTTTTCTAAAAATACCTTTGTTTATATCATCTACGTTAAAATTAACTAAAATAGCCAACTTTAACTTAGTTAGCTTTAAATAAGTAATAACTTGTTTATGATGAACTTTTGCTAATTGTTCAACTGATTTCACCTCAATAATTACCATATCATCTACTAATAAATCTAACCGAAAACCAATCTCTAATTTTTCATCTTCTAAAAATACAGGTACCGCCACTTCTCTAAATACTTTTCTACCCATCTTTTCTAACATATGTTTTAGTGCAGCTACATATACTGATTCTAACAAACCTGGCCCAAACTCTTTATAAATCGTGTATATAGCACCTCTAATGTCGTAGGAAATGTTGTTTTCTTGCATTATTAAATTTTAATTAATTCACAATTATACTGTTTCAATATTTTTATTTCACTAAGTTACACAGATCTTTTGTTCTGCGTAATCTGCGGGCAGATTTTTGTTTCCCGCTGAACTCGCTGATTTATGCTGAGCTTTTTTTCTGCGATGATCTGCGTAATCTGCGGGTAGATTGTTTTTTTGTTTCCCGCTGAACTCGCTGAGTTGCGCGGTGCTTTTGTTCTGTGAAATTTCATTAAAGATTGTTTAATATTTTAAAACAGCACCTAAATCCATTACAAAAGTATTATTTTGATTTAAGGTATTCCTTATATGGATAACATTATTTATCTTTACATTTCTTACATTTTTATAAATGACTGCAACAGCTCTCTTTTTTTGTATTATAGCCATTTTATGTATCGAATATTTAATTTCAAGAATATTGAGTTATTTAAATAGTAGCACATGGTCAAATAAGTTGCCGCTCGAATTAAGTGATCTTTACGATGCCAAAGAATATGAAAAAGCGCAACAATATGAAAATGCTAATAAAAGATTAGGCATCATAAGTTCTACAATATCTTTAATTATAATATTAGCTTTTTTATTATTAGGTGGCTTTGCGTGGTTAAATGAAATATTGAGCAATATTACTACACATTATATAGGTTTACCTTTGTTGTTTTTTGGAGTTTTATACATTATTTCAGATTTGCTGAGTTTACCAGTTTCTTTGTATCAAACCTTTGTAATTGAAGAAAAATTTGGCTTTAATAAAACAACAATTAGTACATTTATTACAGATAAGTTGAAAAGTTATATTTTCACAGCCTTGCTAGGCAGTATTTTGTTAAGTGCCATTATTTTTATTTACTACAAAACGCAAACATATTTTTGGTTATTGGCCTGGGGTTTAATAACTTGTTTTACGCTCTTTTTCGCCACCTTTTTTACAAGTTTAATAGTGCCATTGTTTAATAAACTAAGCCCTTTAGAAGAAGGCGAATTAAAAGATGCCATAAACGAATATGCTGCAAAGGTTACTTTCCCATTAAAAAAAATTTTTGTGGTAGATGGTTCTAAAAGATCATCAAAAGCAAATGCCTATTTTAGCGGATTAGGCAAACAAAAAAGTATTGTTTTATATGATACTTTAATAAATCAAAACACTACCGAAGAGTTAGTTGCCATTTTAGCTCACGAAGTTGGCCATTATAAAAAGAAACATATTTTGCAGAGCCTGGCAATTTCCATTGTTCAAACTGGTGTAATGTTTTTTATATTGGGTTTGGCATTAAAAAGCCCAATACTATCTCAAGCACTTGGAGTTGAAAAACCAACTTTTCATATTGGCTTAATTGCATTTGGTATTTTGTTTAGCCCAATTTCTACTATCTTAGGTTTATTTATGAATGTATTTTCACGTAAAAATGAATATGAAGCAGATGCTTTTGCAAAGGCTACCACTAATGGTAAGGCTTTAATAAATGCCTTAAAAAAATTATCTGTCAATCATTTAAGCAATTTAAATCCACACCCAGCTTATGTGTTTTTCTATTACTCGCACCCAACTTTATTACAACGATTAAGAGCCTTAAACGCTTAAATTTAAATTATATAATATTATGAAATTTTATAGAAACTTTATTAACTATTTCTTTCTTGCTGCTGTAGTAGTATGCGTTACTTTTACTGGCTGTAAAGATGATTGTGAGGTATTAACCAGTTCGCAATGTGATGATAGTGATTTTACTACCTTAGATATTTTTGACGAAGAAAATTGTACTTGTGTAAATGAAACCATAACTGGGAAATGGACTTTTGATGCCGCAAATTTTGAGGAAGAAAACATACAGGAAGCAATGATTTTGATGAATGATGGCGATACTATTAGCTTTGGTGCTGGTACATTTGCTATTACCAAAACCTTATCATTAATTGATAAAAGTGACATTGTAGTAATGGGCGCAGGCAGAGAAGAAACTATTTTAGATTTTAGCAACCAAACCGCAGGTGCAGAAGGTTTAAAATTTACAGCCAACAAAAACTCAATGGTTGCAAACCTGATGGTAAAAAATACAATTGGTGATGGCATAAAAGCTAAAGATTGCGAAGGGTTTTCTTTCATTAATGTTTCAACCATATGGGAAGGTGAAGCTAAGGCCGAAAATGGTGCTTATGGCATTTATCCAACTACTTGTAAACACGTTTTGGTTGATGGTTGTTATGCCAAAGGTGCATCGGATGCTGGCTTGTACATTGGGCAGTGCGAATACGTTATTATGCGTAATTCTGTTGCCGATAACAACGTTGCTGGCATCGAATTTGAAAATACAAAATGGGCAGATGTGTACAATTGTACTGCTATTAATAATACAGGCGGTTTATTAGTATTTGATTTGCCAGGCTTACCTGCTGGGCAAGGCCATACCACGCGAGTATTTAACAATACAATACAAAATAATAATTATGAAAATTTTGCACCAGAAGGTAACATTGTAGCAGAAGTGCCGCCAGGTACCGGAATTATGTTATTAGCCTCAAGCAATGTTGAAGTGTTTGACAATGTAATTGAAAACAACAACCTAATGAGTATTGGTGTTGTTGATTACGAAGTATTAGCATTTTTTAGTGGCGCTACTTGGGATGATACTGATTATATTTCTTACCCAAGAAACTTGAACATACACGACAATGCCATAAGCCGTGCGGATGGCGCAGGTTGCCCAGAAAAACCAAACGCTATTGGAAGCGTTTTAAGCACCTTTTTTCCTGGTTGTACCGATGTGCCAGAAATTTTATGGGATGGCATTACTTCATTAGATAATTTGAAAGACGACAATAGTATTTGTGTACAAAACTCTGGTGCTATTGTTAATTTAGATTTAGGAAACTTTCCAGGTAACCAAACAATTGAAAGAGATGTTCAATATTTTGATTGTACCAAAGAAAGTTTACCAGAAGTTGAGGTAAATGCCCCACTTTTACAATAAATTATAACGGTTGCATTGTGAATTATAACATTTTAGGCGCATCATAAAAATATTAAGCAAATGAAGAAAGCTGTTTTAATTTTATTTGGTATTTTATGGCTAATATATGCCTGCGAAAAAGAACCAATAAACCCTGCGCCTGAACAAGAATTATATAGCACAGAAACATTGTTTGATTTTGAGGGAGTACCTTTCAAAAATTTAAGTGAATATAACTTTTTTGATGGTGAAATAAATAATTTAAATCCTAATACAACCTTATTACCTTATAATCTAACAACAGGTTTATTTGCAAATTATGCCTCTAAACAAAAGTTGATTTACTTACCACCAGGCAATAAAGCCAATTATGTTAATGAAGGCCAGAAAACTTTAGACTTTCCCGATGGCACTATTATTATTAAAACATTTTATTATTTAAAAGATTTTAATGATGTTGATAAAGGCAAACGTATAATTGAAACTCGATTACTAATTAGAAAAAATAAGGAGTGGGAGGCCGCTAATTATATTTGGAATGAGGAACAAACAGAAGCGAAACATAAAGTAGCAGGCGGTCAAGTAAATGTGGAGTGGCTTCATTTTGACGGGAGCACTCACCGTACTTTATACAACATACCAAACGATAATGAATGTAAAGGTTGCCACGAACTTGGAGGAGAAATGGTATTAATTGGCCCTAAAGCCCGGCTTTTAAATAAAAATTTTGAATACCCAACTGGCAGTAAAAATCAGCTTGAAAAATGGAGCGAATTGGGTTTGTTAAATGGCTTACCAGCAATGACAAACGTACCTAAAACGGCTTTGTTTAATGATGCTGATGCAAGTTTAGAAAATAAAGCACGTACTTATTTAGATATTAATTGTGCACATTGCCATAATGCTGATGGACCCGCCAATAATACCAGTTTATTTTTGAACTATGAACAAACCGATAGTACCCATTTGGGTAAATGTAAACCTCCCGTTGCAGCAGGTGGCGGAAGTGGTGGTTTAGAGTATGCGTTAGTGCCAGGTTCATCAAATGAATCTATAATGATTTATCGTTTAAATTCTTTAGAGTTAGATGTGTCTATGCCAGAGTTGGGTCGTTCGGTTATTCACGATGAAGGTTTGCAATTACTTACCAATTGGATTGATAGTTTAGGTGGAAATTGCAACTAAAATAATTTTGAATTGATTATTACAAATAAAAACCCGGCTTAATTTTAAGTCGGATTTTTTGGTTATTGTTTAAAAGTAATCTTTAAGGTTTAGATCTTTTTTTCTTCACTTACAAAATATCTTTTTCGGAAATAGACTTTCTTATAATTACCTATTTCAAAGTTAATTTCGGCTAAAATTTCCTATACTAAAGGCACAAAAGAAAGGTGTCTATCACGTTTTATTAGCTGCTGCAATAGCGTTTTGGTATGCTTCAATACTTTTATCTAATTAAAGGTTATTACGGTAAGCATTTCCAATATGATAATAAATAATTATTGAATAATCGGGTGATGTTATACTAATATTGTTTAAAATAATATAACAAATTTTTAAAGCCTCAGCCGTTTTGCAAACCGAATACTGTAAACAAAAAAAGCCAGGCAATTGAAAGCCTAGCTCTATTTTATTGTAACTTAAACCTAAATTAGTTTTTACTAAATATAGTTTTTATTCTACTGTAAGAGTTGTTTAACTGATTTTTTAAAACCCCCAAATTATCAAAAATAATGGTTTGTTGCTTATCTGCAATTTCTAAACTGCCGTTTACAGCTTTTTCACCAATAGTTTGCCATTTTTTAGTATTTTCAAAGCCAGCATCAACAACGCTTTCTGCAGTTGCTAAAACCAATTTGTTGGCTTTAGATACGTTTTCTTTTACGCCTTTAAAACCCTTTGAAAAATCAACTCGTTCAACATTGTTTTTGGTAACTTTTAAAATGGTAGCACCAACTAACTTGCTTTTTTCCGCTACATCATCTATTACCTCATTACTAACTTCCATGGCTGTTTTATTTAACTCAATAGCCTTAGCAGTTAATATATCTACATTTTTTTCAACGCTAACTTTTACCTTTTTTGTTGCAGTATTTGCTTGTTCTTTTATGTTGTTTATCATCATTATATTTTTTTATTGTTAAAAATTATTGGGCAACGTTTTCTTCAACTGCTTTTTTTGTGGTAGCAACTATTTTTTCTTTTTTGGCAGCAACTTTTGTTACCTTTATATTTGCTTTCTTTTTAGCGGCAGTAGCAGTTTTAGTACCTTTTTCAACACCCTTTTTTGTCGCTTTTTTTGCTTTTGCAGTTATCTTTTTACCTTTCTTTACAATATCATCTGCCATTTCATCAGCATTGTTTTTAAAGTTGGTAATTAAGTTTTTTGCAGATAACTTTTCCTTATTCTTTTCCCAAATGCTTTTAAAGTTAAAATCGAAATTAACTAACTCTTTAGCGCGGTTGCCACCACTTTTGGTTTGGTTAACTACATTTTCTAACACATCTATTGAAAAATTTTGCTGACGCTCTAACAACTCAGTACTACTGTTTAATACTTTAGCCATTAAATCTTGCCATTTTTTAACTGTATTTACAGAACCTTCTACTAACTCTTCAGTAGCAGTTAAAGCTTCTTTGTTAAAACTATTTGCTTTTTGCTGAATTGCTGAAATAGTATTTTTAATTGTGGCGTTACTTGTTGATTTCTTTTTTGACATCTTTTTTAAATTTTATGATGCAAATAAAAGATGCAGTAGTTACAAATGAGTTACAAATAAGGAGCATCTTAAAAAAGAATAAAACTTTAACATTTTTTAAAACTTACAAAGTCAATCTTCTTCACTAAATCTAAACAAAATTTGCTTTTCTTCTTTGGTAAGGTTACTATATCCTGTTTCACTTATTTTATCTAAAATTGCATCTACTTCGGCTTGTGTATCTTTCTGCTTGCTTTTTTTTGTTTGAGAATATTTATTATTAATCCGCTCTTCATTTTTGTAAGCCATTTTTGGTTTTGGGTTTTTACTTAGTTTTTGCTGTAACCATTCTGCTGAGTTTATTAATCCTTTTGATAAATCTGTACCTCTTTGTAATTGATACACAAATAACCAACCAAAAAAAGCGCCGCCTAAATGCGCAATGTGGCCGCCAGGGTTACTTTGGCTTATAGTAACCACATCTAACAAAACTGCCACTAAGGCAATGTATTTTAATTTTATAAAGCCTATAAATATTAAACGTATTTCATAATTAGGAAGTAAAGTAGCAGTAGCTAAAATTATAGCCATTACCGAAGCTGATGCACCAACTAAACGCGCAGAACCAACAGCAGCACTAAATACAGGGAATATATTATAAGCCAAAATACACAATAATGCGCCTGCAAAGCCACCTAAAAGATAAAGTGCTAAAATGCGCTTTTGGTTCATATACTGCACCAAAATTCTGCCCATCCAATATAACCACAGCATATTAAATAAAATATGAATAAAGCCATCGTGCAAAAATTGATAGCTTAAAAAGCCCCAGGGTTGTTTAATAATTTGCAGAGGTGAAGTAGGTAAATGTAACCATTTCATTAAGATATGGTACGAGGCTTCTTTTTGTGCAAAAAAGAAAAATAGCTGCACCACACAGAAAATTAAAAACACAATTACGTTAACCAAAATTAAGCGGTTAACTACATTTCCATACCTGAACTGCCACTTTAAATCATCAACTATCGAATTGTTCATACTTATTTTTATACCTGTTTCTTTTTTTAGACGTTACAAAGATAGCTAAGGTCAGGCAAAATTGTTTCATAATATAGTTAGTATTGAAAATTGCTAATGTTACATTTGCCCAATGGGCCGCAACCGAAGAAATAAAATTGTAGAAAACATTACTTTAGAAAACTATGCTACCGAAGGCAAAGCAATTGGCCGTAACCAAGGCAAAGTATATTTTGTTGAAAATGGC
>Ga0209828_1002141_pt1 | contig 16729 bp, 9 predicted proteins | sample MaitaG_FD_187429 | JGI IMG/M metagenome (GOLD analysis project Ga0209828, IMG submission 187429) | Marine algal microbial communities from Maine, USA - Maine_Asex2 metaG (SPAdes) (version 2) | ecosystem: Host-associated > Algae > Red algae > Unclassified | place: Maine, USA | collected 2015-01-05 | reverse complement strand
TCTTTCTTGCTAAAAAAATTAGATGGCTATACCTGTGAGGAACAAATTAATTGGTCTGAAAGGGTCAAGTTTTGCTGTGAAGATTTAAATCAGATTATTACTGTTGAGTTAAAAGTGATTGATAAGCAAGGCAATTATAATAGCTGCCAAACTAAGGTGACTTTACAAGATAATGAACCACCTGTTGTTAAATATTGTCCTGCAGACACCATCGTCAGTTGTGATTTTAATAAATCCGACTTTGAGAATTTTAGAGCTGCAGAATTTAAAGATTTCTGTTCCTTGACAATGACAGATAGTATTTCGTTTAATTTAAATGAGTGCGGAATTGGTCAAGTACAAAGATTTTTTGAGGCAGCAGATGGCGGAGGAAATCGCTCGTCGTGTGTTCAGAATATTACTGTAGGATCTAGTTATTCACTTGATTCTGTAGAGTCAAAAATAATCTGGCCCTTAAATTTAGAATTAGATATGTGCACTGTCACTGGCGTGTTGCCTGAATTTTTAGAAGAAGGATATAATGTCCCTCGGTATGAAGATTTCTCTTGTTCAGAACCTGTCATCACTTATGAAGACACGCGATTTCATGCAAATGACGAAGGTGTCTGTCAAAAAATATTAAGAGAATGGACAATCGTTGATTGGTGTCATTTTGATCCGTCAACAAGTTTTAATGGCTCGTTCTCACATACTCAAGTCATCAAATTAATTGATCTAGAAAAACCTGTGATCACGTTTGGTTGTGATGATATAGATATTCTTGATGCTATACCGGAGGAAAACTGTTTGTACAGAATTCCTTTACTGCAAGCGGAAGCGACAGATAATGGCTGCGATAGTACATCTCTGCAGTGGAGATATACCATTGATTATTACAATGATGGGACTGCCGATAAAATTGAAGCAAGATCGCAAATTGTGGATGAACTGTTTGACTTAGGGACCCATAAAATCACCTGGTATGTATCTGATGCTTGTGGCAATGATGTGGCTTGTTCGCAGCTCATTCATGTATTTGATAATAAAGCACCGACTCCTTATTGTGTGACGAGTCTGTCAGTGACAATTAGTGATGAGACAAAAGATGTAGAGATTTGGGCAGCCGATTTTAATTTGAAATCAGAAGATAATTGTGGTTCTGATAGTTTGAGTTTTTCATTTTCAGAAGGGGAGTACATTCCAAATATGACATTGAGCTGTGATGATTTAAATAATTTATCTATTCATCTAATTGATGTCAGAGTCTATGTAAGTGATGAATTTGGAAATGCGGAATATTGTAATTCAACAATTAACCTTCAAGGCACCCAAGTCAACTGTGAAGAAGAGTCCAGCTTTGGAATCATCCATGGAGAGGTGAAAACTTGGACAGGTCAGGCTGTTTCAGATGCTTTGCTTTCAATAGGATCTTCTTATATGACTGATGATTTAGAGTTTATGACTCAAGATGACGGTGCTTATAACTTTGATCAGCTTTTGATGGAGGAATTATATATTCTAAAAATAACAAAACAAAATGATTTATTAGCCGGCTTAAGTACAGCTGACTTAGTAAAAATTCAACAACACATATTGGCGATTAAGCAATTCGAATCTCCATATCAAATCATTGCTGCTGATGCGAATGGTTCTGGTACGATAAGTTCTACTGACCTCATCCAATTAAGAGCAAAATTATTAGGATTTCAAGACCAGTCAATATCTCGAGAGTGGGTTTTTATTTCCGATGATTTTAATTTTTTAGATCCGCTAAATCCCTTTCCACTAGAAGAGGATATTATGATTAATCATCTGGACAAAGATGTCATGACTCATGATGTAACAGCAATTAAAGTAGGTGATGTAAATGGTTCGTATCTATCGAGCGAAAACAGGGATATAAACGGCATAGCCCTGACATATTCTCAACACGGTGACATAACGAGCTTTACATTTAAAGATGATGTAAGTCTCTTTGGTCTTCAATTATCAATTGAAATTAATAGTGAATCTGATCTAAGTTTAGAATCGAAATTTATTAAAAATGTAGATGAATACTCGATTTTTAAATCAGATTCAAAAACAATTCTAAATATTTCATGGATTCCAACCGAGATGGTACAATTATTGGATAATGATATAATATTAGAATTAAAGGGAGTATCAAAGGATACCGAAATACAAATTTCTAATAAATCATTTTCATCTGAATTGTATAGACAAACTGATGGCAATGAATTTAAAGAAATTAAAATTAGACTGGAAAAAGAGATGTATAATGATAATGCTCTTCAAGTTTTTCAGAATGAGCCGAATCCATTTAATCATACGACTGATATTCCAATAATTCTTCAGCATGAATCAGAATTAAGTATAATTCTTATAGATGCAAACGGCTCTATAATCATGCGTGAAAAGAAAATATTTCCTTCAGGAAAATCTAAGTGGACTGTTAATACAAACTCCAAACTATCCGAAGGAATCTACTTATATCAAATTTCGAATGATGACCATGTGATCACTAAGAAGATGATCATGATTCGATAATTACTTAGGAGGATACCTGTGCCAGAAAAGTCTGGCGCAGGTTGATTTTTTTATAGAGTGTTATTATCATATATGCTGGATAAATAACTAGCAAAACCTTGACATCATATTTAAAAACACTTCATATACGTATATAAGAAATATTAATGCTGCACAACCCATTAAAATATAATCCAAGTCTTTTCGCCAATTCAATCCACCTTACAATCTTTGCCATTTTAACATTGTTGCATTCAAATAATTTGACTGGGCAACAATCACTCATTTGTAAAACGTCCATACAGATTTCTGTAAATGATCATTGTGAGGCTGAAGTAAAACCAGAACTTCTACTAAAGAATCACGATCCTTATATCGATTATGGAATAGAATTAAAAGACGCTAAAGGAGAAGCCATAAATGGTTTGATACTCAATCTTGATTATCTAGGACAAGAATTAACTGCGACGGTTACACATGCTAAAAACAAGATTAGTTGTTGGACAAAAATATTAGTAGAAAGCAAAATTTTTCCAGAATTTGCTGGCTGTCATGATATAACTATTTCATGTCATGCTTATCCAGATACATTACAATACATGTCTAGCCCTGAGATTTCTGGAAGTCAATGTGGGGTATATACAATGTCATTTGAGGATAGGGTGGAAGAGCACCTATGCTCCACAGATGGATTTAGTCAAATTGTGTTTAGACAATGGACACTATTAAACGAATCTGGTTTTGAATTTAACTGTACCCAACGTATTTTAGTAAAAAGACCAACAATTGATAATGTTTATTTCCCGCCACATTTTAATAATGAAGAATACCAGGCCATATCTTGCGACTATGTTTTATATGATAATGACAGCATCGCTTATGAACATAAAATGAATTTTATTGAAGGTAGTACGCCTTCAATAAAAGATTTTCCATATGGTACAGGTGCTCCAGGAGGCCAGTTTTGTGGAAACATGAAAGTCAATTTTAATGATACATATTATCCATCATGTGGCAATCAAATAAAAATACTGAGGAGATGGAATATTATAGATTGGTGTACCGATCAAGATAAAGTCAAAGATCAAATTATTGAAGTAGTCGATGATAGAGGACCTATTTTAAGGTATACTACAGAAAATAGAATAATTAATGTTGATTATGAATCATGTTTATCAACAATTAAGTCAGTGCCTTATCCAATTGAAGTACACGATTGTTCAGAAACAACATATTCTATCTCTTATAAATATAAGCAACTCGACGGTAAAATGTCAGGTGAAATAAACACAGGAATTTCCACTAATCCAGACGCTTCGTATAGAATTGAAGAAATTCCCAGTGATTCAGTTATGATAATATATCATGTGTATGATGATTGTAGTCATTATTCTACTTGCGAAATTCCATATTCACTAATTGACAATCAAGCGCCAGTTGCTATTTGTGAGCAAAGAACAGTTGTGACATTAAATGAAAATGGACATACAGAAATCTGGGCAAGTACTTTACAACATCACAGTGTTGATAACTGTGAAATTGTTTATCAAGAAATAAAACGTAAACATGAAGCTTGTGATGGCTTTGATGAAGATTTAGAATTTGGCGAAAAAATCAGCTTTTGCTGTTCCGATATTGGAGACAAAGTCTATGACATTTCTCTAAGAGTTTATGACGCGCATGGGAATTTTGCTGATTGTCATTCTGAAATTGTAATACAGGATAAGATTAAACCTTTAATTATAGAATGTGTACCTCACAAAATAATTGAATGTCATGAAGATTATCTCGATATGGATTTAATGGGTGGAGAACCTGAAGTCCATGATAATTGTGGAATGAACATTGAATATTCTGACGACCTTTCTGCATTAAATAGTTGTGGTTTTGGTACGATATACAGAAATTGGAAAGCCACAGATAATCATGGGAATTGGTCGGATTGCATGCAAGAAATTAGTATTAAAAGTGAAACACTTAGTTCAGCGAGTGATATTATTTGGCCGCGTACAAAAACACTGACAGAATGTATCCATTCAAATATTTCAAGTGATGTTTTAGGTGAACCTCAATTGCCTTATGAGGAATGCGCTCAGATATCGTTTAATTATGAAGATCAAGTCTTTTATGAGGAGTCTGAGCTGTGCATGAAAATACTGAGAAATTGGACAGTGATTGATTGGTGCAGATATGATCCAGGTGCTGAATTTTCCCAAGGTTATTGGACAAATACACAGGTAATTAAATTAAGTGATACAACGAAGCCTACATTTGAAAGTTCATGTGAAAATATAGCTGTAAGGATTCCTGATGATGAATGTTTTACAGATGTACAAGTGAACATGATCGCGACCGATGATTGTTCTTTAGATAAATTGAAATATCACTATACAATTATATCAGAGGAAGGTGACATAATAGATGAAGAGGGAGCCGAATTATCACAACAATTAATTTCTGGTATTCACGAGGTCGTTTATTCGGTTTCGGATGGATGCGGAAATAAAGATGACTGTGAATTCAAAATAGAAGTATTACAAGAAAATAATCTTCAATTAATATGTATCAATGGAGTGTCTCTATCACTAGGTGCGACGGGTGAAACTGAAATATGGGCATCAGATTTTATTAAAGAAGTCAACTCAAATTGTTTTGATACAGACGCATTTGACTTTTCTTTTTCATTAGATTCTGTTCAATCTTCTATATTTTTCAATTGTGATAATTTTGATCAATTTGAAGGAACTCAGAAGACTGAAGAACTAAAAGTTTTTGTAATTGATCATAATGGACATTCGGGTTCATGCATTGTTGAACTTATCATTACAGATAACTTTAATATTTGTACAGCACAAACTAACCATGCTGCAATAATTAGCGGTCATGTATTATTAGAAAGTGGTCGTGCTATGCCTAATAAAATGGTAACATTGAATAATATGAGCCAAAATACTATGCTTCAAGAAATGACTAGCAATAATGGCTTATATACATTTGAAACAGAATTATATGAGGATTATAAAATATATATTGATGTAAACGGTATTGTTTTAGACGGCTTATCTACCTTAGATTTAATTCAAATACAAAAACATATTTTAGGTCAAACAAGATTGGACTCGCCGTATAAATTAATTGCAGCAGATATTGATCAATCAGAATCGATCAGCGTATCTGATTTGATCTATCTACGAAAACTTATACTTGGCATTGATACACAATTACCTCGTGGTCATGTGTGGACATTTGTAGACCGTAATTTTAAATTCTTTAATCCCTTAACACCATGGGATTTTCCAAAAGAAAACTATCTGACTAATTTATCTCAGGATGAAATGAATAAAGATTTTATTGCTGTAAAGTTGGGTGATGTTAATTTAAGTTATTCAGATAAGCTCGAACAACGAAATGATGATGAACTAAATCTGGTAATTGAGTCAAATGATAAAAGTAATGGTCTCGTAGAATATAGCTTTAAACCTTCTGTAATTAATGATTATTTAGGCTTTCAATTGTCTTTACATTTTGCTAGTCAAATATTACAATTTGATGATATACAGGATGAAGAGGGCAACTCTATTTCTGAAAGTAATTATACAGTCATAGATGACAACATTATTATATCTTATTTCAATAATGATCTATCTAAGGTGTCCAAAAATAATTCAATATTTTCAATTAAATTCAGAAAAGTTAATAAGCTATCTAATGAAAATGTAATTCAGTTAAATACACATTTTGAAAATGAGATTTACACGAATAGTTTGGATATAGTTAGAATTAGAAGCCTAGAAGAAAGAGTAGATGATTTGTCTACATTAAAAATTATTGAAAGTTATCCGAATCCATTTATTTCCGAGACTAATATTATGGTGTATTCGGAAATAAATATACCGACTAAAATTAAAGTTTACAACGCTTTAGGACAGGAAGTCTATTCAAAATCATTTATCTCAACTGGAGGGTATGAAAAAATAGCAATAAGCTTACCTAAGCATTTGAACTCAGGTTTGTTTTATTGCAGGATAGAGAACAAACTAAATTACGATATAATACAAATATTTAAGGCTGGAAATTAAAAGTAATTGTCGGTCTTGAAGCTATATAATCCATACACTAATTGGTATTAAATAAATATATAGCCTATATTACACTTTTTTTATTATAATCTTATTTAAAATTAATATGGCAGTTAAATCATCAAAAGAAATAAAGAAGCTAAAAGATGCTGTAAAAAGCGCAAAGAAAAAGCTTAAATCAGCAGAGAAAAAACTTAAGAAAAAAGTAGACGCTGCATCAAAAGCAAAAAAATCTTCGTCCGCAAAATCAGCTAAGAAAAAATCTTCAAAATCATCCTCAACAAAAAAATCAACAACCACTAAAAAAAGAGGACCTAAGAAAGAATCAAGTACTGCTAAAGCTAAAAAAGCAACTGCATCAAAAGGTAGAGGCAGACCAAAAAAAGCGGCAAGTACAGCTAAAACTAAAAAAGCAACTGCATCAAAAGGCAGAGGCAGACCAAAAAAAGCGGCAAGTACAGCTAAGGCTAAAAAAGCAACTGCATCAAAAGGCAGAGGCAGACCAAAAAAAGCGGCAAGTACAGCAACTGCTAAAAAAGCAACTGCATCAAAAGGCAGAGGCAGACCAAAGAAAGCAGCAAGTACAGCAACTGCTAAAAATGCAACTGCATCAAAAGGCAGAGGCAGACCAAAAAAAGCAGCAAGTACAGCAACTGCTAAAAAAGCAACTGCATCAAAAGGTAGAGGCAGACCAAAAAAAGCAGCAAGTACAGAAGCAGCTCAAAAGCCTACAGCTTCAAAAGGAAGAGGTAGACCAAAAAAAGCATCAAGTACAGCTACGGCAAAGAAACCTACTGCTTCTAAAGGAAGAGGTAGACCTCCTAAATCAACGAAATAGTCCATACATAATTGAAGAAAATTCTTCTATTATCGGACACCCATAACTATTTGGGTGATGATGTTAAATCTCATCTGCAAGAAGCAGATGAGATTTGGCATGCTGGAGATATTGGTCAAATAACAATTCTTGATTCTTTGAAATCATTTAACAAGCCACTTAGAATTGTTTACGGCAATATTGACGATAAAGACATGAGAAATATAGTCCCACGAGATGAAATATTCACTTGTGAGGGTCTCAAGGTTTATATGACTCATATCGGAGGTTATCCCGGTCGGTACGTCAAACGAGTAAAGTCTGATTTGGAGAAAGAACCGCCAGGTCTGTACATTTGTGGACATTCTCATATTTTGAAAGTCATGCCTGATAAAAAAATAGGGCTCCTACATATGAACCCCGGAGCCTGTGGTATAGTTGGTTTTCATAAGTTTAGAACTTTACTAAGATTTGAAATTGATCAGGGCAAAATTTCGAATCTAAATGCAATTGAGTTAGGTTTACGGTCGACAGTAACAATTTCTTAATCCAGTTGTTATTTTATATGTATTCAAACTATCAAGTGGATTAGCCAATATATTAATACATGAGTTCTAATAAATTAGATTCAAAGCCAGAATTTGAATTTCGTAAAGTCGTCGTTGATCCAGGTCAAACACCTATGAGGATTGATTTATTTTTAATGGACCGACTAGAACACGTCACGCGTAATAAAATTCAAAATGCTTGTAGAGCTCAGCTTATCTTGGTTGAGAATAAACCAGTTAAGCCAAATTTCAAAGTCAAACCAAATCATGAAATTGCGATATATATGCCCAAGGCTCCACTAGAGCCAGGTTCTGTATTGCCGGAAGAAATGGATTTAGATATTAGGTATGAAGATGATGATTTATTAATAATTCATAAACCACCAGGATTAGTTGTTCACCCTGGAATTGGTAATTTTTCTGGAACATTAGTCAATGGTCTGGTTCATTATTTTCAGGAGAACGTCCTACCAGTAATGCCTGGTGATCCACCTGATCGACCCGGTCTCGTACATCGAATAGATAAACATACTTCTGGACTATTAGTCGTTGCTAAAAATCCTGAGGCGATGACAGCTTTGGCGAAGCAGTTTTTTGACCACTCTATTGAGAGAGAATATTATGCATTAGTGTGGGGGAATTTTGATGAACCAGAAGGTACAATTACAGGACATATCGGAAGACATCCAAATGACCGGAGAAAACGTCATGTCTTTGTAGACGGAGATCAAGGTAAACATGCGATTACTCATTATGAAGTACTAGAAGACATGTATTATGTCAGTCTAATAAGATGTAAACTGGAAACAGGTAGAACTCACCAGATTAGAGTACACATGAGTCATAAAAACCATCCTCTCTTCTCAGATGATGTATATGGTGGAGATAGAATTGTAAAAGGAACAGTTTATTCTAAATACAAGCAATTTGTCATGAATTGCTTTAAAATTATGCCAAGGCAATCATTACATGCCAAATCCTTAGGGTTTATTCATCCTACAACTAAAGAATTTGTCAAATTTGAATCTGAATTACCTGATGATTTTCAGCAAGTTTTAGATAAATGGAGACATTACGTAAAACATAAACAGAGTACTTAATGAATCTCACCGAAAGAATAGATGCTCTTGTGCAGTTAGGACAACAGCTTTCAAATGACATCAATATTCTTCAGGATGCGATCAAACTCTCTTATCATGAGAATAGGTGGTTTATAGAAGATAATTCTAAAAAGGCAATCACAGCAATCGCAAATAATTTTTTGCAAAAAGATAGACTCGATCATTGGCTTACTCACTATTCCATAGTTAATGTAAGTACCCAAAAAAAAATTGGACTTATTCTGGCAGGCAATATTCCTTTGGTAGGATTTCATGATGTACTGTCAGTATTCATATCTGGTCATATCTCAGTGATAAAATTGTCTGATAAAGACAAACAACTACTACCTGCAATTCTCAAATTATTATATAAGATTGATCCGCGTACTGATCCCTATTTTGAGATTGTTGAGCGACTGACTGAATATGATGCAGTTATCGCGACAGGTAGTGATAATAGCGCAGTACACTTCGAATATTATTTCAAACATGTCCCGCATATTATTCGACGAAATCGGAATGCAGTCGCAATATTAAGTGGAGATGAAAGTAGAGAAGAGATCGTCAGTTTGGGTAAAGACATTTTTAATTATTTTGGACTTGGGTGTCGAAATGTATCGAAATTATATATTCCCGAAGGTTATAATTTGGAATTTATTATGGAAGCCTTACACGACTATAATGAACTCGTTTTACATAATAAGTACAAAAATAATTTTGATTATAACTATGCGATTTATTTATTGAATCAAGATAAATTTTTAATGAATGGCTGTATTTTATTAATGGAATCAGAGGATATTGCATCTAGAATAGCCATGCTAGGATATGAATATTATTCTTCTAATAATCAATTAATAGAACTACTTAACAAGCGAAAAGGTGAGATACAATGCATCGTATCTAATAGAATAATACAAGGTTTGCAAACAGTAGGATTTAGCCACGCTCAAGAGCCTTCACTTACTGATTATGCAGATGGTGTGGATACGCTCGAGTTTTTAATAGAACTGTAATCAAGTACTTTGACTAAACAAGACAAGGCAAATCATATTGCTGAAATACTAGAAAGTTATTACCCTAAGACACCAGTTCCTCTTGATCACCACGATCCATATACTTTGCTTATTGCAGTATTATTGTCTGCACAGTGTACAGATAAACGCGTGAATACAGTGACTCCACATTTATTCGCTGAAGCTGATAATCCGTTTTCGATGGCTGAAGTAGATGTAGATGTGATCCGTTCCATCATACGTCCATGTGGCTTGTCGCCAAGAAAATCAAAAGCTATTTCTGAGCTGTCAAAAATTTTAATTGATAAGTATAATGGGGAAGTTCCTCAATCCTTCGAAGCTTTAGAAGAGTTGCCAGGCGTAGGGCATAAGACAGCCTCGGTTGTCATGGCTCAAGCCTTTGGAGTACCAGCGTTTCCCGTAGATACTCACATCCATAGATTAGCCTATAGATGGGCATTGACGACTGGTAAAAATGTAGATAAAACAGAAAAGGATTTAAAGAGATTATTCCCGAAAGAGATATGGAATAAACTACACCTACAAATAATCTTCTTTGGCAGAGAATATTGTCCAGCCAGAGGTCACGATTTTAAAACCTGCCCAATCTGTAGCATATACGGACGAAAAAGTCTACAGAAATAATTCTTTGTTGAATCCGTATCATGAATAAAAATCTGCAGCTTATGTCGGTTAGTGTCATCCTGAGCTCCCAATATCCTCTTGGCTATAAAAAATTCTGCTGATGACAAATAGTTGTATACTTAGTCTTTTCGATTCTGGTTTCATAAAAGTAAAAGACTGAGATAAATGCTCCAAAAGCAAAGAGGGCAGGAGCCGGCAGGAGCCCTCTTGCCTGCCGGACAGGCAGGCTCAGATAATACTTCGATGATTTGAAAATTTGTTTGAGGTGAAAGGCTCCTGCACTCTCACCTGAAGCCTTTGTCTGGAGTAGTTTGATATTCAATGGTTTATAAAGCTTTCATAGATAGCCTGAGGGCAGACAAGCGGGTTAGGTTCAGGATCTGTTCTTGTTATTATATTTTAAAAATAGACCTGCCGGCTCGTCAGGCAGATTCTGAATCAAGTACAGAATGACCAGCTCCGTCACTATTATCTTTTTTTTAAATTATGTCCTGTTTTCGCCAATGGGACACCCTTGAACTAATGCACTTATAATCAGGTATAATGTAGTTTAATTAAAATGTTCTGTCGTTACTTTTCCTTGATGAAAAGTAACCAAAAATCAATGTAAAAACAATCGCTCCGCGGTTTTTACAGTGCAGCCGCCACTGAGGTCCAGATTAGTTATATACTCCAACCATAATTGTAAATTCTTATTTAATTCCGTAGTCCATCCGACCTTATTTCTTAAAAGCGTTTCGTCATTCGAACTTGATTCAGAATCTTCCCATATGGATGACTTTAGTAACGGGACACCCTTTTTCAAAATGAACCCTTCATAAACACTAGGTTGTAGCCTATGTTTTGAATAGGTGGCGAAAACAGGAGACCTGCCGGCTCGTCAGGCAGATTCTGAATCAAGTACAGAATGACCCGCTCCGTCACTATTATCTTTTTTTTAAATTATATGTATTCAGTAGAATTTTATAAGCTAAAGGGATTTTGGTGTTCAGAATGACGATCACTAGCTAAAAGACATTTGGCTGATCAGCCTTTGGCAGAGCACTTGCACTTGCACTAGATTTTGAACTAATTCTTAAAAAGGATAATTAATCGCAACATTTATATTCCCTAATAAATTATTATACGATTCTCCTGTACTAGGGACCTTTTTGCCAATAAAAATATGATTACCAGAATCATTAAGCTCATAGGGACTTCGTATTTTGTATCCGAAATCTAAGCGAATCAAAAAGTATGTAAAGTCAGCTCTAAGTCCCCATCCTGTACCGACTGCCATTTGGTCCAAAAAGTCCGAAGTGAATTTAGAGCCTGGTCTTCCAATATTTCCAGGTGTACCGTCGCCTTCACTGCGCAAAGTCCAAATATTACCTGCATCAACAAATACGGCACCTTCAATAAATAGAAATAAATCCCATCTATATTCTAGATTGAATTCCATTTTAATATCTCCTGCTTGGAAAAAAGGAGGATCTAGTATGGTATTATATTTACCAGGACCTAATTCTCGAATTTGCCATGCACGAATACTATTTGGACCGCCAGCATAAAATTGTGATAAATAAGGCGTGGTGAGTGGATCCCCGTCGTTGGTGTTTCCAAACGGAACAACTAATCCAATATTCGCGCGCGCAACTATTTGAGAGGTTTTAGTTATGTCTTTATAATATCGACCATCTAATTCTAGCTTGACATATTTAGCGAAATTAAAACGGCCGTTGCCTAACTCCCAAACTTGGTCACTTGCCGAGACCAAATTAGTTATTTGGTTAGCTAAGAATATTTCTAGCCCTGATACTTCAAAGTTTGTAATGAGACTTAATGATCGTCCCTTTCTATTCTTTTTACCATTATAAAAATATCTCAAATCCCTGAATAGAAATCCAGTCGATAGATTGTCTTCAAAACTTTTTGCAAGTAGGGGATTGTCATCCAAATTATTAATTCTGAATTGGTCTGTTGGATTGAAAATAAATAGGTTTAATCCAAGTTGTCTCATTTTATATACCGAAGCTTTGCTAGACCGATAGGTATATCCCCATGAAGCATTAAAAGAGCTTATTGAAAAATTACGAATGCTTTTGGTGAAATTATATCCAAGACTGATATCAGTTCTTGTTTCATCTTTAAATTTGTCATAACTGTTTGAAGGAATCACCCGAATATTTTCAAGAAATTTTCCAAAACCAAATAAATCAACAAGCCTGGGAAGTTCTAGTATATTATTAGCACCAAAAGACCATCTATTTGCATTAAAACTAGGAATACTTAATTCGACAGAACCATCAAGATTAAAGGAATATTTCTCAGAGCCGCCAAAGAGATTCCGATTCTGAAGACTCCCAAAAGCGCTAAGTCCAAATAAATTTTGCTGAAAACTCGTCGATCCAAAAGCGTAAAATAAATCAACACCTTGCTCTGAAATCCACTTGTGCTTGTAAGGAGATAAAAATATGTTTATATCAAGAAGAGTATCCGACTCGACATTAAATTGAGGATTCACTTGTACATACTTATATGTACTGAGGCTGTTTAAAGTTCTTTGCGTCTTTATCCTTTCTTCCTTTAGGTATAGATTTCCTTTTCGTAAATAAATGTTTTTGGCAAGATGCTTGGGTTTTACGATAAACTGTGAGCTTCTACCAAAATAATTAGCTTGCTGATATTCTTCTTGTATTGAAAATGTCGGATTAGACTGCACCAGATGTTCTGTAAAAACATTTATGTTTCCGATGTAATATTGTTTATGAGTCGAATCTGGCGGAGGAGGTACGATAACATTGAACTCTACATCAACCTTATACTCTGAGCTGTCGCCAATGATCTCTATATAATTAGAAACAAAATTAGCATAGCCTAGATTTTGTAGGCCAGCCACAATCCTGTTTTTTTCTGAATCAAATAATTCAGAATCTACAGGGTCACCTTTTTGTAGAATTGGCAAAGTCCTCAAATGTCTAATTTCATCAACGATGTCTTGGTCTTCGCTGACGACCTTATAAGAGTTTACCTTATATTGTCTACCCAAATTGATTAAATAATTAGCTGTTAATTTCTTTCCCTCAAAATCCACATTGTGTTTGACTTCTGCTCGATAATAGCCCTTTTTATTTCTTAAAAATTTTTCAATAGATTCTGCAGTTTCTTCGCTTGATTCGGGACTATAGACAACTAAAGTATCATTGCTGAACCAATTTTTAGGAGGCCATAACTTGGATCTGTTTTCATCCTGCTTATACAATGACTCGATGTCATATCGTAGATTCTCTTTGTCAAGGATTTTTTCATCGCTGGAAAAGGTCAAATTATTCTTGTTGAGAAAGTATTGATCGCTGTTTAATGTGGTTTGGGTCGATTTACAGGAAGATAGCAGACCGAGACAAATAAAACAATAGATGGCATGCACGACGTAAGCCTTTGTTATATTTGTAGTGATATGAATTTGAGTCAGAATCAAGTTAAACTTATACGTTCATTAGGTCAAAAAAAGTTCAGGCAAAAGTATCAATATTTCGTTGCTGAAGGGAGCAAAATATGTATTGATGCACTACGATCTTCATATGATGTGATTAATATTTATGCACTCGCTGAATGGATATCGAATAACACTACAGAATTACAACAATATACCGATCGTATTATCCAGATTAACCCTAAACAATTAAAGCAAATATCCTACCTAAAAACTCCTAGTGAGGTCTTAATGGTGTTAAGGATTCCTCAAGATTCAAAAAATGTTTACGATATCACTTCTGGTTTACATTTTTACCTTGACGGTATCCAAAATCCTGGGAATATGGGCACGATCATTAGAATCGCAGATTGGTTCGGATTTAATTCTGTCATCGCTTCTGAAAACAGTGTTGATTTTTACAATGAAAAGACGATTCAGGCAACCATGGGAGCTTTCTCGAACATGAGATTAATCAGATCAAATTTGAATGATCTTAACAACCTTAGTACTGCCAACATTATCACCTCTGCAATAAATGCTGATTCTGTCTATCAGCTTGATATACCACCCGATGCTGTAATTGTCATTGGAAACGAAGGCTCAGGTATCTCAAAAGAGATACTGTCGTTGAGCACGATGTCAGTGTATATTCCTGCTCACAAGTCCAGTAAGTCAGATTCTCTAAACGCATCAGTTAGTGCCGGAATATTAGCAAGTATTTTTAGACGCGCGAATTAAAGAAATTTTATGACCTCTTGTTCTAATGTAAATCTTGGATCAATCTTAGCAATCTTGCCATCGCGATCTATCAAAAATGTCTTTGGAATGCTTCTGACTCCATATTGAGCAGCTGCATTAGAATCCCACTTTTTCAAATCACTCGCATGCCAATCCCAAGCCAATTTATCTTGTTCTATAGCTTTCACCCATCTATCCTTTTGTCTCTCCATTTGATTTGGAATCTGCTCAACTGGATATCTTCCCCTTGTACGCTCATCAAGTCCATCTAAAGAAACACTTGCTACTGTAAATCCTTTTGATTTATATTTATTATAAACGTCTACCACATGTGGATTTGCCTTTCTACATGGTCCACACCAACTTGCCCAAAAATCTAGGAGAACAACTTGGCCTTTCAAATCACTTAATTTTCTTGTTTTACCATCTGGCCCAGGCAGTTCTATGTCTGGAGCAGGGTTACCTACTTTTATCAAATCATTTGATCTTCGCTGGGCGAGGAGTTGCTTCATTTGACCGACATATTGACCATACATGACTGTGAGTTCATCATCTGGCATAGTTTTGATCATCTTGTTGTAAACAAGTTCGTGTGTCTCACCATGCGTAGGATCATTCAAGCCAAACAAAGACAAAGTGAATGCAAGTAGAGGATTAGATTCGGATTTTACAGCTTGTGTGAATGAATTGACATCGATTTTTCGATTTCTGAGTTGATTCATTGTACTAGCTAAGCTGGAAGATATTTCACTTCCTTCCACATTAAAATTAAAACTTGCTAAATCATTAAGTGTTCCTGTTATAGTGACTGGCTGGGAGAAGTCATCTAATACAAGATAAGCTGATTGTCTACCAATCCTGACTCTATACACGCCAGATGTCATGCTTTCTGTAAAAGGAATGCTAAACTCTCCTGAGCCATTCGTTTCTGCCTTACCAATAACGCTATTGGTATTGTTCAATGGATTAGATGAATCTAAATAAACCGTTAGATTTTCTGCGCCTGTGATGGTACCGTTTATACCAGTGGCAATAGGGCCGCTGCCGCAAGAAGCCATGATTATGGCAACAAATAGAATAAGTATGTGCTTCATTTTTTTCGTATTAATCTTCTAGTTATATATAACGTAACTGGAAATTCAATTGTTTTATAAATCTAAAGGTACAATAGAATAAGAATAAATTGAATATATATGTTGTATTTCCTTATGTATATTAGATTGATAGCGCTTTAATAGTGCATATGACAGCCTAGATTATCAGCTTAATACAATAGTCAATCTAAGAATCAAGTTTTTAATATTATGATGCGTTTTGTCTTGTTTGCGATCATTTCTGTCTTAATCGGCTGTGTTGTTTCTAATAATTTAGGACAAATGAGCAATAGATATGGTAAAGTGAAAATTGAAAAATCAACTCAACGGATAGGTGTGCCATCTATCGGAAAAGAGTATTTAATGAATGGAGATTTTGTAGAGAGTGGATTTCCAATTATAGATGGACTAAATGTATTTTCAGAGTCTGATGACAGTTCTGAAATCTCTGCATTCACCCAGATTAAGTCAGTCTCAGGTATACAAATGGTAGCACCAAATTGTTTTCAATGCCATGCAGATTCATTGAACGGAGAATACATCTTGGGACTTGGAAATACAAGTTTTGATTTTACAATTGATATGAGTTTTGCGACTCAGTTTCTAAAAAATACTGTGCAAAGCAAATTTGGAATTGGATCAAAAGAATGGACAGCATCATTACCTTTCGTAAGAGCTATGGAAGCGACTACTCCTCATATTCAGACAGAAGTCGTCGGATCTAATCCGGCGG
>Ga0209828_1002138_pt1 | contig 16750 bp, 9 predicted proteins | sample MaitaG_FD_187429 | JGI IMG/M metagenome (GOLD analysis project Ga0209828, IMG submission 187429) | Marine algal microbial communities from Maine, USA - Maine_Asex2 metaG (SPAdes) (version 2) | ecosystem: Host-associated > Algae > Red algae > Unclassified | place: Maine, USA | collected 2015-01-05 | reverse complement strand
TATTGTCTCCAGCAGGGTGCAACCTGCGGTAAATGCGTCTTGTGTAATCATGGTGAAGTGTGATTACAGGTTGGTCGTAAGGCCAACTTACGCATTTATTACATAATTTTGTCATATGTTTTTATTCCGAACTATTGATAAAATATAAAATCAAATAAATGTCGAATAATTATAATTGAGTAGCAATATTTATTTTGTCACATATTTATGTGACAAATAAGCTAAAAAAGTCTCTTTATCTTTGCCCTAATTATTAAATTTTTTTATAGAAAATAAAAGTGATCAAACTTCCATAGCTACAATTACCTGATTCCTTTTTATACATAAATGCATAATGTGTCAGCTTTTAAAGCTAACATGATATGCTCAAATTAAAACGGTAGAATTGGTCTTCGAATGCAAAGATCAAAATTATAATACGTTTGTCTCTTTTATCCTAATCTCTGTGTAGACAAATATTATAACCTTCTTTACCCAATTTTTAAAACACTATAAACCTTGAAAATCATGAAACATCAAACAATAAATAGCATGAAACACTTCTTTAAATTTATTATTCTCTTTTTTGTCGCCGCTCAATTTAATATAAGTGCACAATCAACATCGGAATTAAAAAACGATAAACTAGAAATTATAGACCCCACTGTCCCAAACTCTTATGCAGAATATGGTCTTAACTCATTCAGAGTCCAAAATGACTTTAACTATGTAAGCGGAGGGTTTGGAGAATTACAAGCTGGTTCTGATCTGCAATTCTCAATATTAAGTTCGTCAGGTCTTTCTGTGTTACAAAACTTATCAGATCCATCATTAAACTCAAACTATGGACTAAGCAGTCTAAACTTTAATTATAACAGTTTTGCAAATGATGCTTTTGATGATTGGTCAATATATACAACAGATGAAGGGAATAACAGGAGGTCATTGACGATTAGTGAGGTTTTTGGTAGTAGCGTTATCCCTACGCAAGGAGTAGGATTACATTTATCTCCTGGCGATTCAAATACCGGTGACGTTTATGTGGGCGTAGGCACATTTACACCATCCGAAAAACTGGAAGTTGACGGCGCCGTAAAAGTGAATGAAACAACTGATAACCCACAACCTAATGTCGTTTATGGCAATTCGACACCAGTTGCTTATGGTGTCCATAATTTTGGTGTCACTGATGGCTATGGTATTACAAGTGTGACTAAAACAGCTACAGGAAGATATACAATAGTCTTTGACAACCCCATTAGTGGAAATAGATATTTTTCAGCTACACCATTTGATACGAATACAGTGGGCTTTATTTCCTATTTCTCGCCAAACTCTAACACCATAACAGTAAGAACGACAAATGCAGCTGGTGTAGATACAGATAGAGCATTCAGTTTTTTTATATATGGCACACCACAATAATAACTTGACTTAAAGTGATTTTGGAATTATTAAAACCATTTTAGTCTGTATAAACAATGATAACAAAAAATTTGGATTCCTAAACTAGAATATCGTCGTTCGAATTCATGTAGAAATAATTAGAAAGGGAGAATTATGCGAATCTCCCTTTTTGTTATTTTGCTGCTTGCAAGAAAATACTAACTCTTGAGCCCTTATTTAATTCGCTCTTCATTTTGAATGTTCCTTTATTTAATTTGACAAGTTGTTGGATTAATGTTAGACCAAGACCTGTCCCACTCTCCGCAGCCGTTCCTCTATGTTGAATCTGGGTATCAGAATAGATTGATTCTATTTGTTCCAGAGTCATCCCTATCCCATTATCTTCAACACTAATATGAGTCATATTTTCTTCTTGTTTCGAATGTACTACGATCTCACCATTATCATTCGAAAATTTAATCGCGTTGTGAATTAAATTTCTAAAAATGGTATTGAAAGACGATTCATCCACAAAAATTTGACTCTTCTGATCATTTTGGTTAATGATATTTATTTGTTTTAAATCTGCATTATTCTCAAACAATTCAAGGATCGAATTAATAGACGAGTGTACATTTATTTTCAGGGGCTTGTAAGGAATAGTCCCTTTTTGTAATAAGGCCCAATTCAGTAAATTATCCAATAAAGAACTGAGGCGATTAGTGGTCAAATCTATTTGATCTGCCAAGGTGTTGACCTGGATTTGTTTTCCCTGTTTTAAAAAATGCTTCATTAAAGATCCACTTCCGTTTAATGCAGTTAATGGACTTCTTAAGTCATGTGCAATAATTCCAAAAAAGGTATCCTTTGTTTCATTTAGTCTTGCCAATGCTACATTTTGAATACTTAGTTTATCTGTTGTTTGTCTCAATTGAAAATATAAATACGCAAGCAGCGAACTTAATAATGCCAGTATTCCACCACCAATTTTAAATTGATTGTTTTGTTTGTTAATAAATTGATTGGTCGTTATTAAATTTTAATTTTCTAATTCCTTTTTTTCAGTCTGATATTTTGTTTCTATGTCTGTAATTTTTTCGACTTGCTGTACATTAAAAAGAGAGTCTGTGGAGGAACGACATTTTTCTAAATAAAACAGTGATTTTGATGTATTTTTTAATGCCTTATAACAATCATACAATTGGCAATGAATATCATTTTTTATCGTAAGTGCTTCAGCCTTTTGCAATGCACTCTCCAAAAACGGATTGCTTTTCTTGTATTTCCTTCTTTATAATAATGATTCGCCAATTTTAATTCTACTTTGGATGAATATTGTCGATCATCCAGTCCTTTTGCAATTAGTAAAGCTCTTTCCCATTCAGATTCAGCATCAAGTTCTTTTCCTTGATCGAAGTACAACTCACCCTTCGTAATATACGCTTCTACCAAAATGATTTCATCATCAGATTCTTCCGCTAGCTGTTCGGCAATAGTTACAAAATGCAAAGCGGAGACATAGTCAGCTTTGCGCATCTGCAAGTTGGCCATAAGGTGATTGGCTTGTGCTATTGTTCGTGTATTTCCTTCGGATTCAATTGCCTTTTGCGCATATGATATCGCCTTATCATACTGTTCAAGGGTTTGGTATAAGCTCGCAATATTGAAATACAATTCGCCAAAAATTGATTCATTGCCTAACTGCTCATTGATATCTAATGACCAGATATACATATCAATCGATTGATCTAATTTTCCCTGATATTGATAAATGCCCGCTAGATTATTTAATAAATAAGCTTCCCCTTTTGGACTTTTAATCTCATTAAAGATCTCCAAGGCTTTCTCATAAAACGGAACAGCTTCATCATATCCACCACCCACTAAATAACTATCGCCAATTGTTTTAGTCGCATCTGCAATACCCATTTTATAATAAAAAGACTCCGACAGGTCTATTGCCATTTGTGCATAATATCTGGTGCTATCAACATTGCTAAAAATAAATCCATCAAAGGCAATCGAATTTAATGCTCTCGTCCGAATTGTATCATTATTGTCAAGATCGAACGCAACTTGCTTCAACGAATCAATATTTGTAGCAGCAAAAGAAATCTGAATCGTAAACAATAGGAAGATCCATGTACATTTCATGAAAGTGGAAGTTTAATCCAACTTACAAAAATGTATGATCAATTGAGAAACAATTTCGAATAACAGATTCAAGTTCAAACTCAAACGTCAAGTTCAAATATCCAACTTCCAACTCCGATCTCCCCACCACCTTTGCCACCTTTGCCACCTTCCTGCAATGCAAGTCGTCTTTACATAGTAGCATCAAATTCTACTTATTGTCATTCCAACACTAAATGATATGTATATTTGATAAGCATAATCTACAAACATGAAAAAACATATTGGATTCTTCTTTGGAATTATAGTCTTATTCGCCAGTTGTCAAAAGGAAAGCGGAGACATACTCGTGTTTTCAAAAACAGAAGGATTTAGACATGAATCCATTTCTTCGGGAATTGAAATGTTTAAAAAACTAGCTGCCGATCATGGTATGAATGTCGTCACAACAGAAAACTCAACTTACTTTGCAGAAGAAAGTCTCAAGAACTTTAAAGCAGTCGTCTTTTTAAATACAACAGGTGATTGTTTAAATAATGAACAACAATATGAATTTCAACGCTTCATACAAGCAGGTGGTGGATATCTTGGTATCCATGCTGCAGCCGACACAGAATATGATTGGCCTTGGTACGGTGGTTTAGTTGGTGCTTACTTTAATGGTCACCCTAATAATCCCAATGTTCGAGACGCATCTATTGATGTTGTCGACGCAAGTCATATCTCTTGCAAACATCTTCCTGCACGATGGGACAGAACAGACGAATGGTACAATTATAAACAATTATATCCAGGCATTAATACAGTCTTGAATTTGGATGAAACGAGTTATGAAGGCGGCACAAATGGAGATAGTCATCCCATCGCATGGTATCACGAATATGATGGTGGTCGAGCATTCTACACTGGCGGTGGTCATACACACGAATCATTCAAAGAAGAGAATTTCATGCAGCATGTTTGGGGTGGATTACAATATGTTTTAGGCGATGGAAATCCTGTAAATTATGAATTGGCAACAGTGGCTCCAGCACAAAATAGATTTAATAAAGTCGTCTTTCAAGACTATCTCAATGAACCAATGGAGTTAGAAATTTTACCTGATGATCGGATCCTATTTATTGAAAGAGATGGTGCGGTAAAATTATTCGAACCAGAGCAAGAGGAGACAAGAGTCTTGACAACAATGGATGTGTATTCAGAATTGGAAGATGGACTCATTGGTTTAGCCATAGATCCAACTCACGAATTGAACAAATGGATTTATTTATATTATTCGCCTCCAGGCAAAGATGCATATAATCAATTATCGCGATTCGAATTACATCCAGATGATAGCGATTATCCCTTACAAAATGAAGCAAAATTATTACGTGTCGATACTCAGCGAGATCAGTGCTGCCATGCTGGTGGATCCATAGAGTTTGGCCCTGATGGACTGTTATATTTATCAACAGGAGACAATACAAATCCGCACGGATCTGATGGATATAGTCCTAGTGATTTTGTCAAAGGAAGATCACCTTGGGATGCTCAAAAATCTTCTGCAAATACAAATGATTTAAGAGGAAAAATATTAAGAATAAACCCTCAAGATGACGGCAGCTATACTATTCCAGAAGGCAACTTATTTGCAAGTGCAGAACAAGGCAGACCAGAAATCTATATTATGGGATGTCGTAATCCATATCGAATTTCTATTGATCAACGTAAGAATTATGTTTATTGGGGAGAAGTCGGTCCTGATGCTGGAAAAGACAGTTTAAAATATGGACCTCGTGGATATGATGAAGTCAATCAAGCAAAGAAAGCTGGAAATTTTGGATGGCCGCTTTTCATTGGTAATAATAAACAATACCGCAAACGTGACTTTGCTGCAAATACAACAGGTGATAATTACGATCCTGCAAAACCAGTAAACGAATCTCCTAATAATACCGGATCAAGAACATTACCGCCTGCTATGGAAGCGATGATTTATTATCCTTACGGGAAATCTGATGAGTTTCCACAATTAGGTTCTGGCGGAAGAAATGCTATGGCTGGACCAATCTTTTATCTAGATGATTATCCAGAAAGTGATTATAGATATCCTTCTTATTATGATGAAAAATTTTTCGCCTACGACTGGATGCGAGGATGGATTATGGCAATTACTTTTGATGATACTGGAAATTATAAATCCATGGAGCCATTCCTTCCGTCTATGGAATGGTCTAATCTCATTGATATTGTCATGAGCAAAGATGGAGACATGTACACCTTAGAATATGGAAAAGGATGGTTTCAACAAAATCAAGATGCACGCTTATCAAGAATAAAATACAATAAGGGAAATAGAGCACCAGTCGCGCGATTTGAAGCAGATAAAAAAGCAGGTGCTGCACCGATGGCTGTGAATTTTGATGCCAATGTTTCGAATGATCCAGATGGCGATGATTTAGCATATGCCTGGGATTTTGGTGACGGAGCGAGTGCAGAAGGCATCACTCCGAGTCACACATTCGAAGAAGCAGGAGTCTATCAAATCAAAATGACGATTACGGATAAGGACAATGTGGAATCTACAAACCAAATGAAGGTCTATGTTGGCAATGAGCCTCCAGAAGTCAATTGGGCTATGAACGGTGGAAATGAAATGTTTTATTGGCCATCAAAATCATTAGACTATCAAGTCGCTGTCAAAGACGAAGAAGATGGTTCGATAGGTTCTGGTATAGCTGAAGAAGATGTTTCGGTGACGATTGACTTTTTAGAGCAAGGTCATGATGTAGTAGAAATTGCAATGGGACATCAAGCCTTAAGCGAGCTCAATCAAGGTCATCCTGGACTCACTCAAATAAAAGGATCTGACTGTGCATCATGTCACAAAGAATATGGCGTATCAGTGGGGCCGTCATATGAAGCTGTTGCATTTAAGTATAAGGATGATAAAAATGCTGTTGATTACTTAGTCGGCAAAATCATCTCTGGTGGTGGTGGTGTCTGGGGAGAAAATGCAATGGCTGCACATCCTGACTTAGACAAAGATGCAGCTAAGGAAATGGCACAATATATTTTAGCGATAGATGCAACTGTATCAAAGAACTCTATGCCTACAACAGGCAAAATTACTTTTGATAAGGATCCAACACAATTTCCTGATGGAAAATATGTCTTGACGGCCTCTTATGTGGATAAGGGTGCTGATGGCGCCGAAAGATTGAAACATCAAGATATTAAATATTTACGTGCGCCAACAATGAGTGCTGTCGAAGCTGATGAGTTTGAGGAAGCGTCTACGTTTACTGTGACAGCTGATATGATGCCAGGACTTGAGGAAGAATTTGATTTGCTGATTATGAATGGTGGTGCCAGAATCGTTTACAAACAGATAGACCTGACTGGTGTGACCGCGATTGAATTTGTGTATAATGTGGCCTCTCCATTTATGGCAGGTGGAGACATGAGCCTAAGTGTTGATAGTGATGACAATGTGATTGGTGAAGCAGAATTAGTAGAATCGAAAACGGAAGGTCAGCCAGAGATGGTTCGCATTTCGACAGGAGGCTTAATTGGCAAGCATGATTTAATTGTAAAGACAAAAGGGGCGATGCTGAGGCCTGTTGGAGCTTTGATTACTTTGAATTTTATTGGTGGCGATGGGGAGATTATGTAATAATTATAATTATCTAGAACAGACGGCTTATAGTATTGTTAGAATGATATATACTGGTTTACTCCGGATAAAATTGGCAATTTCTTAGATTATTTGAATCAACTAGAAAGAGGACTTGTATTCATTTAGCGATGTAGCAGTATTTTAATGGTAAGTATGTATTTTCTTGTATATGAACTTACTTTTTCTATGGTAGTGAAGGTGGTGGATTAGCTCCATAACTAGAATGGTTAAGACAATACCTAAAAATTCAAAGTCAATACAAATTTGTTTTCTTATTTATAAGCGAACCTAATTCAAAATATTATACTTTGATTGATGTCCTTTTAAAAAATTCTTCGAACAATTGTTGTATTCTCAATTTTGCAGGGAACTATATTATAAACAGATAGATTATAACATTAATTCAAATTTAACTGCACTGAAAGATATTTCGATTTAATCATCACAAAGACCAATTTCATTACTTGATTTTATGCAACTCTACACTTTAGCGTTCATTTTCAGACTTTTATATTCTTTATTCAAGAGAGTGTAAACACTAACATTTTTAGGTTAAAAACAAGGTAGATATCAGATATTAAAAAAATTAAGGGTTGAGATCTATTTTTAAAAGACTACTTTATTTTACCTCTTAAGGCTTTTAAAAAGCACGTAAAGTCTACATTAGGTTTGGATAAAATGAAACTGATTTGGACGATTTTTTTCTAAATTTTTTTTCTAAAGCCGTCACATTTCTATGATGAGTTCATCTATACCTTAAATAGGGTAAAAATTAACCAAAAGTAATCTATTGTATAACTATTCTGATGCACATATATATGAGGGCAATATTAAGAATTAGAGCTTTAAGTTATTTAAAGTCCTTTATTCAAAGGAATATTTATAGCATAGAGGGATGTGTATCATTTCCCATTTTCAGTATAGTGGGCCGACCTATCCTTAGAGAAGGATTTAGCACCCAATAATCATTTTAAACATTTTTAAATACAAACAAGTAGCATGAAAAACAAAATTTTAATTTTAGCAATGTCAAGTCTTTTTATCTTTTTTGGATGTTCCGATTTAGATACTGACTTAATATCTTTTGAAGACTCTATCTCAACTCTAATTGATAATAACACTACAGAAGAAAAAGATGGTGGTTTAATTATCTCAATACCGTGGGCAGAAATTACTTCCCTTAGAAGCCCATTTGAAAAGAAAAATGGTAAAGTATCTGATGAAACATTTCTAACGAGTTTTGGAGATACTGCTTTGCAGTTAATTGATAATCATGGTGAAAATTCTAGTCGGAAGTCATTTACAACTCATAATATGGCAATAGCTTACCATATAGGAGGTCCATATAATGCAAACATTAAAACTAGAACTTCTTCAGGTAAAATCTATGATGCTAAAGCTTTTTCAAGAGGTACACCTAATACATGGGGAAGGGCGAGTGCCCATGGATTGTGTGGTAGATATGAAACAAATAATCATTATAATACAAGTTTTGTAAAAGCAGGAGCAAAAGCAAATTCTTGTGTTACTTACGGACAATAATAATTAAAAAAATGAGGCGTAATAGTTATGTAAGTACTCTTACGCCTTGTTTTATAAAATGTATGACGTTCCCCCATCGATCTATGTAAGTCTACTCATTAGGATCAGAAACCTTCCCAACAAATATCATGTAGATTCATACCCGTCTAAATTATGTGTGTACCTGCAGATGTCTCGCCTCAGATGCTTATAAACGCTAAATTACCTAGCCAAAGCCGCTCCAAAAACACCCGCACTATCCCCAAGTTTAGGTCTAAGAAATGGTGTATTGACAACTCGCTTATTAAAAATATTGTCTTCTACTGCTTTCACTCCATGTATATATAATTCATCAATGTTTCCTAAGCCACCACCGATTACAATCGCATCTGGATCTAGGACATTTATGATTACTGATATTGCTTTTCCGAACATGGAAAACATACGGTTCATGGTCTGCTGTGCTATCGGATCAGTTCCTGCTCGATAAGACTCGACGATATCCTTCATGAGCTTTCTTTGACCAGCTTGTTTTTCATAATAATTTTGAAGAGCAGTACCGGAGATAATATTCTCAACACATCCGACACAACCACAATAACAATCGCCACCAGATTCATCCAAAAAATTGTGTCCCCATTCACCACCGATACCATGTAATCCAGTAATGACTTGCCCATTGACAACGACTCCGCCACCACAACCACTTCCCATGATGACACCAAACACAACTTTAGCATTCGGGACAACATCAGGGACGATTCCCATTTTGGTTTCTGCTAAAGCAAAACAATTCGCATCGTTTGTCAATGTAACTGGTACAGCTAGTTTTTCTGTAAGGTCAGATTGCATTGGTTGGCCATTCATAACGACTGTATTGCAGTTCTTCATTAAACCAGTAGAGGGTTCAACAGTACCAGGCGTAGAGAAACCGATATGATTCGGAATTAAACCAGTTGCTTCTCTGGCTTCATCAATCACTTTGCAGATTTGACTAATGATGTGATCATATCCCTTTGAAGCCTCTGTGGGCACACGTCTTCTATCTATGATGTCAATTGCATTATTATTAAAATGAAAAACGGACACTTCGATTTTAGTACCTCCTAAATCGACACCCCAAAATGGTTCATTCGCAGACATAAATTAGATGCTTGTTCAAATTGAAAAATAAGTTTGACTCTACTAAAGTATAAGAAGTATTTTTAATAAAGAGGAATCAGCTTGTTTATGGCTCTTTATATCAACAGAGAATAGCTGTTTATCATGACAATTTAATACGACAGCGCATTAGTTCAAACATTGGATTAGTGAAATAAATGATAAGGTAATATTTTGACTAAACGTTACAAAATACAAAGGGAGGGTCATACATCATCATCTCCTCATTTACCAGTTGAATATGGTGTTCAAGTACTGCTCCATCACCACAGTATAAAGCTATACCGTTATTTTGACTAAATGAAGCAATAGAAAAAGTGAGTAAAATTGTTGTGTAAAGATACGCTTACAGCTAATATACGCATAAGGGTCATTAAAATTAACTTAACTAATGACTACTGAGATCATGGTTTTCTTTATCTAAATAAAATGACTACGAATCGGCATTGAATGCCACACAAATTCTTGTCATCTGAATTAAATATATGGTAGATTTGCATGATGCCAAATCGCGGAATAACATTCATTCTTATAGCGACACTTTCATTTGCCATCATGAACGTCTTAGCGAAAGCTCTGACAGATTTACATTTTAGTCAAATCGTATTTTTTAGAGCACTCGGAACCTTTGTATTTGTCTTTCCTTATATGTTATTTAAAGGAATCTCTTTGATTGGGAACAATCCCAAATTATTAACTCTTCGAGCATTTGCTGGGTTGTTTTCACTGGCGACTTTTTTTATGGCGATTCAGATTATACCCTTGGGTTCGGCGATTTCTATTCGATATATCGGGCCGATTTTTGGTGCGGTACTCGCTTACTTTTATTTAAAGGAGGATGTCAATAAGTGGCAATGGCTGAGCTTTGGTATTGCTTTTTCAGGTGTGATTGTGTTGAAAGGTTTTGATTTACGTGTGAGTAGTTTGGGCTTAGCATTATCAGTCACTTCTGCATTCTTTATTGGATTTGTCTTTGTCTTAATTCGGTATTTGGCGACCCGAGAACATTATATGACGATCATAAATTACTTTATGGTCGTAGCGATTCTTGGCAGTTTGTTTTTTGTAAACCATTGGAGGATGCCCATTGCGAGTGAGTGGTATGCAGTCAGCCTAATTGGAGTGTTTGGGCTTGTCGGCCAGATATTTATGACTAAAGCATTTTCGCTTGAAACTGCATCGGTCCTTGCTCCATTTAAATACATGGAAATTGTCTATGCCTTAATTATGGGACTAATCTTTTTCGGTGAAGGCTATACTTTTCTGGCATTGATTGGTATATTTCTGATTGTCGGAGGAATGATTTTGAATGTTCTTGCAAAGAATAAAAAGCCTAAGCTTCAATCAAATAAAGAAATATCCCTGTCGCCTAAACGTAAATGACTTGAATTCGTTTGTAATCGAATAGCACCTTTTTAGCAAGTAATGACAATAAGCTCAAAATTCTATTCAAGGAAGAATCAGTTTACTAATTCACTAAGTAACTGTAGATTATGACGAGATCAGAAATAGAGATGGTGTTAATATACCTGAAATGTTATAAAATTGTGATATAATCTTAACTCTCTAAATTAAATTCAATAATTTCATGCACATACACATCACGATAAATCTGACTTTATACTTTTATTGACATTATGGGAAAATCAAGCACATTCATCCGGGAGGAAAACTACAAGCAATTCCAAGCAGCATTCAACGAATTAAATGATGCCCAGAAAAAAGCAGTAACGCAGACAGAAGGCCCCGTGATGGTAGTCGCTGGTCCTGGAACAGGTAAGACGCAACTGCTTGCAGCACGAGTAGGACATATATTAGATAGCGTGGCTGACATCAATCCGCGTAATATTCTGTGCCTTACGTTCACGGATGCAGGTGCGATTGCAATGAGAAAACGACTTTTGAGTTTTATTGGTCCAGAAGCTTACAATGTTAACATCTACACCTTTCACTCATTTTGTAATAAAATTATTAAAGAAAATATTTCTGAATTTGGTGGCTTCAGGGATTTGCAATCACTGTCAGATTTGGAGCTAGTCGAAGTCCTTCATGAGATCATAGATGAGTTTGCTGATGATCATCCGTTAAAGAGATTTAAAGGAAATGTTTATTACGAAAGAGATGGAATGAAGAAACTTTTTGAAACAATGAAGAAGGAAAACTGGAGTCCTGAAATTATTCAAAAGGCTTATGAAGAACATGAAAGGAAAATTGTAGATGATGAAGTTTTTCAATACCAGAAGAAGTATACAAATAGGAAAACTGGACAAGCATTTGAAGCTGGAGATCCAAATCCAACGAAAGTGAATAAAGAGTTGAAAAAATACGCACCAACTCTCAGTGCTATGAAAGAACTGATAAAATATGATACCAAGCTAGCTAAAAAAGAACGTTTTGATTATGCAGATATGATCCTGTGGGTATTAAGAGAATGGACTCAAAATGAAGACCTCCTTCTCGATTATCAAGAGCAGTATCAATATATTCTTGTAGATGAATATCAAGATACAAATGGGACGCAAAATGAAATCGTAGATATGCTAATCAGTTACTGGGGCGAAGAGGCGAATGTGTTTGTCGTAGGTGATGATGATCAATCTATATTCAGATTTCAAGGTGCGAATATGGGTAACATCATCAAGTTTAAGGAGAAGTATAGTCCAAAGGTTGTTATTTTAGATAACAATTATCGCTCATCCCAAGTCATTTTAGATCGATCAAAAGCCCTCATTGAAGAAAATCAGGAAAGGCTTGTTAATAGTTATCCCGAATATACCAAGACACTAGAAGAGTCAAGAAGAGGAGATCATCCTTCACCAGAACCAACAATAAAAGCCTACTTTAATGATGCTCACGAATTAAAAGATATTGCAGATCAAATTATTGAATTGTCTAATCAAGGTATTGACTTAGCTGAGATTGCGGTCATTTATAAAAAGCATCGGAATGCAGAAAATCTTGTTAAGTATCTAGAATATAAAAACATACCGCTCAACCTAAAAAAGAAAACCAATGTCTTAAAAGAAATAGAAGTCATAAAGCTCATTTCTATTCTACGATATATTAATGCAGAGGTATCAGAGATTCATTCTCGAGAGGATTTATTGTTTACTATTCTGCATTATCGATTTTTTGGTTTGCAATCTTATGACCTAGGTAAAATTGCGATTTATTGTTCGAGGAAAACAGAACAAAAAGATGATGATTATAAATGGCGAACGGTATTACAGAATGAAAAAGATTTAAAGCAAGCTGGGGTAAAAGAAATTGAGGATGTCATGCGCGTTGGTGCAATTGTTGAAAACTGGATAAACGATATCCATAACATGACGATGCAAACACTTTTCGAAAAGATATTAACGGAAGCCAATATTTTTGCAGAGGTAATGAATAGTGGAGAATCAGCATGGCGATTTCAATTAATCAATACATTTTTTGATTTAATTAAAAAAGAAACTGCTAAGAATTCATCACTAAGTTTAGGTGATTTTATTAAAATTATTGATCAAATGGAAGAAGCAGAAGTCAGTCTTCCACTAATGAAAATCATCCATTCTAAAAACGGCGTTAATTTTATTACAGCACACTCTTCAAAAGGGCTTGAATTTGAATATGTCTTTATTATTAATGCAGATGAAAAAAACTGGATAAAGGCGAATTATAAAAATAATCGCTATAAATTTCCACCAACATTAGTTCCTGCTAGTGATCTTAGCGACATAGAAGATGACAGACGATTATTTTATGTGGCGATGACGCGTTGCAAAAATCACTTACATATTTCTTATTCCAAAAAAGTAGAAGACAAAGACTTAGAGCCTTGTCGATTTTTACATGAATTAATGGGAGGATCAGACATTGAGATTCAAGATGTGAGTTTACCAGAAAATGATGTTATCGAATTTAATCAAACTATCATGGGCTACAAAAAAGGAACGCCCAAATTATTAGATCATGATTTAATCAATAAAGTATTGACGAGTAATTACTCAATGAGTGTGACTCATTTAAATAAATATTTGAGATGTCCGCTGAGTTTTTATTTTGAAAACATTCTGAGAGTTCCAATGGCAAGAAGCAAGAGCATGGGATTTGGAAATGCTGTTCATCATGCGCTAGAACAGTTTTTCTATACGATTGAAAAAGATCCTGAGCGTAAAATTGGTTCGAAAGAATCACTAGTTGACTTTTTTGAAAAAGGATTATATAAATATCGATCTCACTTTACAGAAAAAGAATATAAAAACATTAAGACCTATGGTGGACAGATCATGTCTTCTTATTATGATAATTATAAAGACACTTGGACTTTAGTTAGAGAATTTAAACAAGAACATGCTGTAAAATTATCAGAATATAAAGGCATTCCAATTAATGGAAAAATAGACAGCATTGCTATCTATGATGATACAATGGAAGTGATTGATTATAAGACAGGGAAGTATACCTATGCTGTAAGCAAATTAAAACCACCTCAGAAAACGGATGACGAAGAGATGGATAATGGCGGTGATTATTGGAGACAGATCGTCTTTTACAAAATGTTGTTACAAAAAGATCCAAAAATTAATAAGCCGATGACTTCAGGCACAATGGATTTTATAGAACCTGTAAACGATAAACATATTCGAAAAGCTGTTGACGTAGAAGATAGTGATGTTGCAATTGTAGAAAAACAATTAGTAGAGTCCTATAAAAAAATTCAAAACCATGAGTTTGATCAATTCTGTGAAGATGAGAATTGCCAATGGTGTAATTTTGTTCGGAATAATTATGAATTTAAAAATGCTGGCAATGCATATAGTGATGAAACGGAGCAAGGCGATTTATTTAGTGATGTGGCGGAACCTATGAACTAATAGTATGATATAAGAATAAAAATCAATCATGCTATGAACATTTAAATCGACATAAATGAATCTCTCATAAATCAAGAGTTAGAATCTCATATTGCTATATAAATATTTGGGATATAAATGGAATAATTTTTAATCCCTATAAATCTATTCATATACCTATTGTTTTTCTCAAGAACGTTTTCACCATTACCGTATTCTCTGGAAATAGTGTTGGAATTAAATTAATAAATTATAGTTTGTAGTTTTTGTAAATGAAATTGAGTTGGTCGATCTTTTGGATTAATACCTTTTGCTTTTAAAAAAAACTCATTGGCTCTTTGATAATCTTTTAGCTTGAGGTGTTGAAGTCCATGCGCATAATATTGATTGAATTCAATGACAGAATCACTAAGAGTGTTCGTTTTGCAATCAATAATAGAATAAATTTTTGTAGATAACTTTTTCCCTTTAACGAAAACAGTATCGATTTCTCTACAATGAAAATCTTCAGCTATTTTATTATAAGTGGTAGAGCATACTAAGATATTTAAATTGTATGTTTTTGAGAGCCCTTCGAGACGGGAAGCTAAATTTACGGAATCTCCTATTACAGTATATTCGAATCTTTTATTTGAGCCTACATTACCTGAAATGACATTGCCTGTAGCAATTCCAATTCCCAGATTTAAAGTTTCACGGTTTGGATTTACTTGATTAAATTCCTTTAATTTTCTTAACATATCGAGAGAACACAGAATAGAATTTTTCACATCGTCTTTGTCGGGATAAGGTATACCAAATACGGCCATTATAGCATCTCCTATAAATTTGTCTAAAACCCCATTATTTTTTATTACAGAGTCAACCATTGTATTGAAGTATCCATTTAAAAATTTGACAACTTCAATAGCACCCATTTTTTCTGTAATTGTCGTGAAGTTGCGTAAATCTGAAAATAAAATACTACATCGTCTATATTTACCGTCTAACAATGATAAATCATCCTTGTTAAAAATTTCACTCACTAAATGGTTTGGCAAGTATCGTCTTAAATTTTGTTGAACTCTTGTTTCAGTTGTGATATCCTGGATGACGTTAATGGCACCGATATTTCCTCCTTCTATATTGTTCATAGGTAATGAACTCAGATTATATGTAGATTTATTTTCATCACTTTTGATGACTTCTAGACCCATTAGTTTTTGCTTTTTTCCAGATTCAAATAGGGATTTTGTGTTTTGATATATAGGTTGCAACTCTGATTTTAAATCTTTGAGATGCTTATGTAAGTAACTGGATTTACTCACCCCAAATAAATCACAGAACTTTGAATTTAAGGTTTTTACAAAACCATTTTTATCAAAAGTGATAATACCATTATCAAGATTTTCGAATATTAAGTTGAAGTAGTTTTTCATGCTATATACTTCGCCAAATAATTTTGCATTTTGGATTGCTATAGCAATGTGAGATGCGAAGCCTTTCAAGATCTGCACATCCTGCTTTTTGAAAACACCGTCTATTTTATTAATGACCTCAATAACTCCAATTAACTCGTTATTTGTATTTAATACGGGAACGCCTAATATGGATTTAGTGAGGTATTTAGTGGACTTGTCTACTGATGGATCAAAGTTTGGATTATGGTAGGGATCATTTTCTATTATTGGCATTTTTGTCTTAGCTATAAGACCGACAATTCCCTTATTCGTTCTGATCTTTATATTCTTTAGACCTTGACCAAAATAGGTAGTTAATTCGTCATTTGTTTTGTCGAAAAGAAAAAACGTACTCCGATCAGATTTCGTAATTTCTGATGATTTGTTAATGATTAATTCAATGACTTTTTCTAATTCTAACTCAGAGTTAATAATTGAAGAAACATTTAGTAAAGTATCTACACTATTTTTCATCTGACTGGTAAGAGAAAAAAGCTTGAAGTTCTGAATTAAAATACTTGCTGTCGAAGCAAAGCCTTCAATAATTTTTACATCTTGATCTGAGAACGATCCATTAGTTTTATTTAATGATTGGATAACTCCTATGCACTCATTTAGTTCATTTAGTATAG
>Ga0209828_1002137_pt1 | contig 16753 bp, 12 predicted proteins | sample MaitaG_FD_187429 | JGI IMG/M metagenome (GOLD analysis project Ga0209828, IMG submission 187429) | Marine algal microbial communities from Maine, USA - Maine_Asex2 metaG (SPAdes) (version 2) | ecosystem: Host-associated > Algae > Red algae > Unclassified | place: Maine, USA | collected 2015-01-05 | reverse complement strand
GCCGCCGCATGAAGTCCAAAAAGACACGTTTCGCCCGTTCCTCCCCCAATGCAAACTGCCGGTCTACAAACCGGGAAATCACATGATAGGAGGAACCGGGGCGTCCAAGGAATCGTTTTTTTCTCATGCGACCTGTTTGGAGGGAGATTCGACACAATCAAGTAAAAATAAGGGCCAGTCCCTTATTTTTTATATTTGATTCCTTGGAGTCATCTCTACCTTTGAACAACCTAGCGGCTGAGTTCTTTCTCGAAGAACGCAATCGCGGACACGGCCCCCTGCGAACGCGCGATGGCGAGGCCATGTTCGGACGCGACCCGAGCCTCCGTGTCGCGTTCGGCAAGGCGCAGGGCGCGGACAAAGTTCAGATGGGCTTGCAGGGTTTGAGGATTGAGATCGATGCAACGTTGCAGATGGGAAATGCCCTCGTCGAGTTTGCCGCGGGCACAAAGCGCACCACCGAGGTTACTGTGAACCATAGCTAGACGCGGGTTCGCAGCCAGCGCCTCACGCAAATGCGCAATCCCGGACTCGGCCTCGCCCATCGCAATCTCGAGAGTGCCAAGATTACCAAGCGCGGCGGCGAAGTTCGAGCGGAGGCCAATCGCCTGCCTGTAGTACTGGACCGCCGCGCCTTGACGTCCCTCTTTTTGATACAACAGGCCGAGGTGGTAGAGCGGATTGGCGTAGTCAGGATTGCCTTTGATGGCACGACGGAAACAGACTTCGGCGCGTTTGGGATCGGTAGCAACCACGTGTTCGCCGAGCGCATTCCAAGCGGCCCAGTCGTCGACATCTTTCTTCAAGCGTTCCTCCAGTTGCTTTTCTTGTAGAAGGTACAGGTCTTTGGCGTCCTTCGGTACCACTTGAAAATGCACCGCCGCCATCTCGTTGGTCGAGTCGGAGCCGTAGCGGACATCGAGCGGCGGATGGTTCGGGTTTTGTGGATTGACCGCGGAGTTGTCAAAACGGACGCGGAACCGGAGTTCGGTGAGGGGGGGTAGTTCGAAAGGTTCGGCGAGACGGTAGTCGTCCTGCCAGTTGAAATCCCATTCGGGAATGTGTAGCAGAGTTTGCTCGGTGCCGTCGGGAAGCATGGCGCTGGCCGTGACCTCCTTGGCGAGATAGTGGGTGTGCGGATAGATGCCGCGCAGACTCACCGGCACGGGCAGGAGGAAGCGGTCGGAGGCGACCACATTGGTCGAACCCGCAGGGATGTCGATGTCGCGCGAGAACAACAAAATGCCCCAAGGCTGGCGCGGCGGAGCCTCGTCGCTGAACGTGAAGCCGATGCTCGGCGCGACGGTCTCGGCTTTGCCGGTCGGCGGCATGTGTAGTTGCAGAACGAGGTCGCTGCCCGGGTCGATTGCCCAGGCGAGGTCCTCCTCGCTCGCGTCCGGAATCTTGCCGGGCGTCCAGCCGATGAAATGGCCAGAGGGCGAACGCGCACCGCCCATCTGCATGCCGGCAAAACCTGGGCCCGGGTCGCGTTCGTCGAAGTGGCGAGCCATGCCCGAACGGTCGACTTTGAGAATGGCGTGGTGCACCGCGCGTTGGTTGCCGGGACGGATCTCGACCGAACTGACGTAGCGGCGACTTGTTTCCGGCCAAGGGATGACCACGTTGCGGAACACATCCGGACCATCGGCAGGGACAGTGAGCGGTGTGCCGAGTCCGGTGACCGCGTCGGGCGTGCCGAGTTGCCAGCCCTCGTCGTGGTAAAAGGGTGGGGTCGGTATGGTTTTCGGGTCGCCAGTCGGCGCGCCGGACTCGGCCCAGGCGATCAGCGCCGCGCGATTTGTGGTGGAGAGGGTGCGCGCGTTGGCCAGAGGCAGCCCTTGATCGGATGGAAGCCACGGTGGCATGCTGCCGTCGCGCAGAACTTCGGCGATCAGTTCGGAGCGCTTGCGCGCTTGCTTGGCATCCAGGAGGGAAAACGGGGCCGCGCCGTCCGGGCGGTGGCAGGTCGTGCAGGATTGATAGAGAATAGGGGCAATGGCGGCGAAGGTGCCGGGTTCGGCGGACAGGGCTCCCGCAGGCCCCGAACCATTGCTTGAACCATTGCCTGAACCTTTGCCACAGCCCGTGAGCAAGAGCATTGAACTAATGGCAATTAGGGGCCACAGCCTAAGGCCAGCGAACCATGCACACAGGAAATGTCGCATCGCCAATCAGAACCTAGCGGTCTTTCTCGGCAGACGACACCCGCGGGTCGGCCTCGATTTTGGCCGCCTGCGCCGGGGTGGCCTTGGCGAAAAACATGCCGATAGCGCCAAGGTGTTGGGTCAAGGTTGCGCCGTGGGAATCGGCGAGTTTGCGCGCCTCGGCTTCGTCCATCCGCTTTTCTTTGGGCATGATAAAGATCCAGAGGGCAGCGGCGTCAGGGTTCGCGGCCTTGTCCACTTTGTCCGCTTTGTCCGCTTTGCGTTGATAAAGCAGCGGCGCCTTGGTGAAATTGGCGGGCAGCGCCCTGCCCTTTTCGAGAAAGACGGTATCGGCGCTGTTCTCGCCCCAACTCCAGGTCTTGCCGGCCACCAGCTGGCGCAGGCGCGCCTTAGCCAAGGTGGCGGGAACCTTCACATCCACCTTGGCTTTCGCGGTGGTGATGGCAGTGGTGCCGATGCCTTTGGGTTCGATCTGGGTGAGCAGCCAAAGTTCGTCGCCGACCTGCCGTACCTCTTGGATATGGTAGCGGTAGCCGCTACCCGGCAGGGTCAGGGAAACCTCGATGCTGCGATTGGTATCTTGCGCCATGATCATGGCACCACTGCACCAAAAAGCGCTGAGCAACAAGATTCGGCAATAGAAGGCGGGCGTGCAGTTTGAAGAGCTTGAAGTCTTGATCACAGGTTGTTGGTTGAAAGTTGCGTACCAAATCAGACGCGAGAACGACGGGGAACGTTCATGCCAAAAACGGGATCGCGCGGCTTGCCGGCGTCCGCGACGATTTGCAAACCGAGGCTAGCCGCGGGTTTTAGCGGGGGCGGCCGGTTTGGAACCCGTCGTACCGTCGTCCTTGTTTTCGTCCTTGTTATTATAGACCCCGCGTTCGCAGGCGACGACAAAGCGTTCGGAGCGACGTTTGAGATCTTCCCATTCCTTGCGGATGGCGCTGGCCTCTTTCTTGTCGATTTTGCCGTCGTCTTCGAGGCTTTCGGAGACGGCCAAGAGCAATTCGGAAAATTCGTTGAGCAGGCTGCGGGTGGCGGAAACCACCGGCAGACTCTCTTGATCGACCTTGGGGTTTTCGACCAGATAGCCATCGACCGCCTGAGCAAGCCATTCGACAGGGGTTTTATTCCCCGTGGACTGGACCACACGCAAGATCCGGTCGAGCGGATTATCCGCCCCGGCCGCATCTTCGCCTTCGCTGTTTTGGCACCATTTGTATACTAGAGAGGTTGAGACGCGCAGGTCGGATGCAACCTGTTTCACGCCGGTGTCCTTGATGGCCTCCCTAAGGACTTCGTACGATTTCATTAGACCTCATCATGCAGGCTTTTCCCAAAAAGCCGATTCCAAAATTTCGGAAAGCTACCAAGAGACAGATTACATTTGGAAATCCATAAAGGATCAAAAGATTGAGGGAGGGAGTAACTTTCCGACGTGGCATCCGTATAAGGATAACTTTTCAATTGAAGCGCCGGAGAGAATCCTCCACGAATACAACGGGAGAAATTCCCGTGGGAACAAATAGGAACCATATATGAACACGCAGCAACTCGCCACTACTTTTCGCCGTGCCAGCGCCTTGTGCCTCGCGACGGTCCTTTGCCTCCTGCCTCTAAAGAGCTCGCTCCGCGCGCAGGAAGCCGCTCCGAACCCCGGCAAAGATCTCATCGCCACCCTCGAAATTCGCGGCATTAACAATGTCATGCGCCAAGCCGGTTCGGTGATGCAGATGATGGGCCAGGAGATGGAACTCGAAGACATGCAAGCCATGTTCGGCGCCATGGTGATGACCCAAGAGGGCATCGACCTCGATAAAACCGTGCGCGTGTTCATCCCCGAGACCGAACTCAATCCGGCCGCCATGGAAAATCCGCCGATCGTGATCGCGTTCCCACTCAAAGGCGACGGCTTTCTCGAATCGCTCGGCCTGTCGATGAAACGCAAAGACGGTGAGAAACCCGGCGAAGCCCATTTCACCCCGAAGCCCGGCGGTGCCGGCCAACTCGGCGGAATGCCCAGTCTGAGCAGCATGCCGTTCCACACCAAGAAAGTCGGTGACACGCTGCTGCTCGGCCCGAGCCTCAAGTTCGTGCGCGCCGCCGTACCGCACATGAAGGATCTCGCCGACCGCAAAAATGTGCCCGGCACCGTCGCCGTCGATCTCAACGTCCCCAAACTCGTGGCCGCTGCCGAAGAAGGCATGAAGGAAATGCAGGCGATGCAGAAAGACATGATGAAGGACGCGATCGCGCAGCAGGAGAAAATGATCGAGCAGTTCAAGAAAGACGGCATCGACACCGAAGACATGGAGAAGAACCTCGCCATGATGAAGAAGGGCCAAGGCCCGGGCGACGCGATGAAACCGGTGTTCGATCTGCTCCGCCAAATGGATCGCCTGCAGTTCGGTCTCGACGCGAAAAATAAAATGTTCACCGCCTACACCCTCGCCGAACCCAAAGCGTCCACCGCGCTCGGCAAATCGGTCGCCAGCATGCAGCCGCCCTCCGAGCAGTTCCGCAAATCGGTGCCCGACGACGCCTTCTTCGCCTACGTCGGACGCGTGGCCAACCTCGACGAAATGCTCGGCGGCTACATGGGCTTCATGAGTGACATGATGGGCATGGCCGCGGCCGAGAATCCGGAAACGGCCAAACAAACCGCCACCTTCAAGAAGATCATGGAGGACGCGGAAGCCATGCTCAAAGGCCAGATGGAAGGCGACATCATGACCGCGATTCTGCCCGGCAAAGGCTACATGCAACAACTCGGCGCGATGAAAGTGAAAGACGCCGCAAAAATGGAAGCCGATGTGCTCAAGATGTACAAGAGCATGGACGACGTCGAACTTCCGGACGCGGGCAAGATGAGTTGGAAAGAAGGCGGGACGCGCAAACACAAGGGCAACAAGGTATCCACCTTCGAACTCGAGATGGACCTCGAAGATCTGCCCGCCCAGGGCTTCCCCGGCGGACCCAACCCACTTGAAATGATGAAGGACATGAAGATGGATGTCGGCCAAGACGGCAAACACCTGCTGTTCGCCTACAGCGGCGACGCCTACGACAACTTGGCCGACGCGCTCGCCGGTGACGGCGGTGAACTGTTTGAGAAACGCGGCCCCTTCGCGAAAAACTTTCCCAGTCTGAAGAAGGCACCGACCTCGATGTACACCCTCGATATCCTCGGCTACATGAACAACATGGCGCAGATGATGAACCCCGCCATGGCAGAAAAAATGCCCAAGGGTGGCGCGGCGCTCACCGGTTGGAGCAACAAGCTCGGATCGAGATACCTCCACGTCGACCGCATCCGGTTCGAAGATGTGAACAAGGCGATCCAAGAAGGACAACGCCTGTTCATGGGCATGATGCAGGGGCAAGGCTTGCCGCCCGGGTTCGAAGACGAGTTCTAAACCTCGCCGGTCACAATCCGGAAAGAAGGGTCAGTTGGCGAACGTCAGCTGGCCTTTTTCTTACACAACACCAAACCCGACTCGATGTGCGGGGTGCCAGGGAACTGGTCGAACACGGCGGCGGCGGTGATGGTATGCGTGTCCGCCAGCGAGGCCACATTGGCCGCGAGCGTTTCCGGATTGCAAGAGATGTAGACCAGCGTGTCGATGTCGCGCATTAGGCCGAGCGTGATCTCGTCGACGCCGGCACGTGGCGGATCGACCAGCATGGTGGAGAACGAAAAGTCCGCCAGTGGAATATCACGCAGGCGGAAGAAGGGGCGAACGCCGGTGATGGCCTCACTCAGTTCGAGGGCGGTCATGCGCGCGTGATCGACGTTGTCGATATGATTCACTCTGAGGTTGTGTTCGAGCGCGCGGATTGAGGCGCGGCTGATTTCGGTCACGAGGGTCCGTCGGAACAACAAGGAGGCCGGCAGCGTGAAGTTGCCGTTGCCGCAGTAGAGTTCGAGGAAGTCGCGGGGGACGGGTTCGGCGATGGCTTTGAGCTGGTCGACGACCCAGTTCAGCATGCACTCGTTGATCGTGGCATTGGGCTGGGTGAAACTGTTCTCAATCTGCTGATAGTGGAATTCGCGGCCGGCGACGGTGAAGGACTCGGTGAGATGGTCCACGCCGATGACAATCCGTTGCTTCCGGCTGCGGCCGATCAGTTGGACGCCGAGTTCGGACGCGAGTGCGGGGGCGGCGGCTTCCCAGGCCGCGTCGAGCGGTCGGCGGTAGACCAGGCTGAGAATGCAATCGCCCGCCTTGTTGGCGAGGAACTCCACTTGAAACAAACGGTGGCGGAGTTCGGCGCGTGGCCGGATCGCATCGAGAAGCTGCGGCATCAGTTCGCGAATCGTGGTGCAGGCGATCGGCAAGTCGGACAATGTGTAGCGTTGTTTGGTTTGTTGATCGAACATCACATAATCGAGCGCCTCCTCCTCATGCCACACCCGGAACTCGGCCCGCATCCGGTAGCCTGTGGCAGGCGAGTGGAACACTGCGGGCTCCGCCGTAGCAACCGTACCGTACGGTTCGAGAAGGTGCGAAAACCGGTTCACTTTTTCTAGGATCTGATTCTCGTAGTCGGCCATCAACCCGGTTCCATAGACGCTATTTTCGTGACGTTCAAGACGAGCGTTGCCGGATGAACAAATGATCGTGCCGGTCGTTACAAAAAATACGCACCAAGAGGTCCACCTCGATAAAATGCCAATAATGGCACATTAAATGCTGTTTACGACGTATGACCTTGTTTTATTTATGCACGATCCCAACGTTGCGCAGCCTGCTCCTTTGTACCATTTTCATCAGTTCCACCGGAATGGCCGCGTCCATTATCCGCGGACCCTATCTACAAAACCTGACAGACACGTCCGTGGTGATCAAATACCGGACCGACACTCCGACGGTGACGCATGTAACCGCAGAGGCAATCGGCGCGTTGGGCAATTCGCAGGCATCGAACCCGATGATGACCACCGAGCACCAGATCACGCTGCCCCTGTCGATCCCGAGTCAGGACTACACCTATGAGATCTTGGACGAGAACGGAACTGCGATCGCCAGCGGCGCGGAGTATACCGTTCGTTCGGCACCGACGCCGGGCGCGGTTGGCGCCTACCGTATTTGGGCCATTGGCGACGCGGGCACGGCCAACACCGACGCCTTCAACGTGTACAATGCCTACCACAGTAATTTTGACGACAGGCATACCGACGTCTGGTTGATGCTCGGCGACAACGCCTACGTCGACGGCACCGACGCCCAATACCAGAACGCGGTGTTTGACATGTACTCCGGCAAGCTGCCGAACACCGGCTTCTGGTCGACCCGTGGCAACCACGAACGCGACGCCAGCGTCTACTACGATGTCCACGAGCACCCGACGACTGCCGAGGGTGGCGGTGTTCCCTCGGGGACGGAAGCCTACTATAGCTTCGACTATGGCCACGTGCATTTCGTTTGCCTCGACTCTTACGATACAGACCGTTCCATCGGCGGTGACATGGCGCTGTGGCTTGAGGCGGACCTGCAAGCGACCTCGGCCGAGTTCATCATCGCCTACTTTCATCACCCGCCTTACACCAAAGGATCGCACGACTCGGATAACTGGAATGACAGCACCGGCCGCATGCACGAAATGCGCGAACGCTTCCTGCCCATTCTTGAAAGCTACGGCTGCGATCTCGTCCTCTCTGGGCACAGTCACAGTTACGAACGCACCTACTACCTCAAGGGCCACTACGGCACCTCCGACACCTTCGATCCCGAAGCCAATATTTACAATGGCGGCGACGGCGACCCCGTCGGCAACGGCGCCTACTCCACCCTCAACGGCGAGGGCACCGTGTACATCACCGCCGGCAACAGTGGCAAAGTCACCGGCACCCTCACCCGCCACGAAGCAGTCTACGCACCCATCCACGAACTCGGCTCGCTGGTGATCGATGTCAGCAATCAAGTGATGCAGGTGCGTCTGCTCGACGAGCAGGCACGAATCCGCGACGAGTTTATCATCCGCCACGATGTCGACGAACTGCCCGTGGTGGACAACGATGCGCCGATCCAAGTACACCCGTCCGACACCCGGATCGCGTTCGATCTGAGCCATGTCATCTCCAACCACGTTGCCAGCAATGTCACCGATGCCACCGGGGTGGTCCTGTATTACGGCTTGAGCGATGAAGGCATGCAACTCGACGCCTGGGCGCATGCGGTCGTCGTCGGCAGCTACACCTCGGACCAGCAGCAGGCCGTGGCCAACCTTTCCGGACTGAACGACGAGACCACCTATTTTTACCGCCTGGTAGCGCAGAACGCGGACGGCAGCAGTTGGAGTCCGGCCACCCAATCCTGGACCACGGACAGCAGCACCTTGCCGAACGTGGAATTTGTCAGCACCGCATATGCGGTGGATGACCAACTGATCACGGCCGCGGCTATCTGGACGTTCGACGATGATGACAATGTCGACGCGGATTGGCGGGAAACGGATTACGATGACAGTGGCTGGACCAGCGGTCCGGCCCAACTCGGCTATGGCGACGGCGATGAAAACACGGAGGTGGGTTTCGGGCCGAATGATAAGAAAAAATACATCACCACCTGGTTCCGTCATGCCTTCGAGGTGGTCGATCCGACGGTCTACAAGGAAATGAACGTGTCGCTGTTGCGCGACGACGCAGCGGTGGTGTACCTTAATGGCATCGAGATTGTGCGCGAAAATTTGCCCTCTGGAACCATCGACAAATCGACCTTGTCTACGGCCACTGTGGGCGGTGCGGAGGAAGACACCTTCTTCGACTTTAGCATCTCTCCTGCCGAACTCGTGGCCGGTAAAAACGTCATCGCCGTGGAGATCCACCAGCGGAACAAGACTAGTTCGGACATCTCCTTCGACCTGGCCCTGCAAGCCGAAGGCTCGGTGCCGGGGACCCCGATCCAAATGACCAACATCACCCACAACAGCGCGAGTGGCGTAGCGGACATTCTCGGCACCGGCGGTTCGGCGACCAGCCTGATCTTCTTCTACGGATCCACCGATGGCGGCACCTCCGCCGGCGCCTGGGAGAGCCAAATCTCCGTGCCGGTTTCCACTCTTGGCGAGTTCCCCTTCCTCCTGGGCGGACTCCAGCCGGACACCAAATATTATGTTCGTCTGGCTGGGGAAAACACCTTTGGCATGGATTGGAGCCAAGACACCCTGACCTTCATGACCGAACCAGACCCGGGTGGCGCTGGCGGCAACGGCGGCACGTCGTCCGACACGGACGGTGACGGACTCGACGACGGCTGGGAGGTGCTCTACTTCGGCGATCTCACCAGCACCGACGGACTCGGCGACGCCGATGCCGACGGCCAGATCGACGGCGGTGAATTCTATGCGGGAACCGATCCGACCAACCCCGTGTCGGCCTTGCATCTCGACCTCGACTGCAGCCTAGACGGTCTTGACCACTACTTGTCGTGGACCAACCATCCCGGCTTGCTGGTCGACATTCAGAATTGTCCGGACCTCAACAACACCAACGGCTGGGCCGCACTGATCACCGATGTGCCAAACGGCACCTATACCAACACCATCATTCCCGGTGTCCGTGTCTTCTATCGACTGAGCGTCGATTTCCCCTGATCATTCCAAGCCAAGCTTGGACTTGGATTCCGGGCGGCGCCGACTAATCAGACGGCATGAGTACGATGGTCATGCCAACAACAACACCCGCCGAACGCGAAGCCGCGATCGAAGCCGCCGTGAACATTCTCCGCGCTGGCGGTCTCGTGGTGTTTCCGACCGACACGGTCTACGGACTCGCCGCCTGCCCGGCCACGACCGGAGCGCTCGAGCAGATCTACGCGATCAAAGGCCGCACCCCGGACAAGCCGATTGCCCGCCTGGCCGCCGACCCCGAACAGATCGAGATCGCCCATCCACGCCTGCGTGAACTCGCCGGACGGCATTGGCCGGGTTCGCTGACCTTGGTGGTCGACGGCGTCGGCTTCCGCGTGCCCGACCACGAACTCGCCCGCGGGCTGATCCGCGCGTTCGGCGCGCCGTTACCGACCACCTCGGCCAACCGCAGTGGCGAGCCGGACGCGCTCACCGCCGAGGCCGCCTTGGCCGCCTTGCCCGAAGTCGACCTGATTCTCGATGGCGGCACCACGCCGGGCCAAGTTCCGAGTACCGTGGTCGGTGTGAAGGACGGCCCGCCATCGGACCCAGAGGATCCCATGGCCGGACTGGTGGTGTTCCGCGAGGGCGCGATCGCGGCAAACATGTTGTTCGGCTGATTCATCCCCCACCCTTCGGTTTCAAGGCATCTCAAATGTTGAATTTCAAATGTCAGAGCAACCTCAAGGCTGCGGGAGACTGTGATAGGTGTCGGCCGACGGCTCTTCGATGACCGCCGATTGTCCGTTCGGCCATTGCACCACCACCTCGTCGACACGGTCGAGTTTGCCGAGTCCGAAGTGCAGCGTGCCGGGATGCTGGCTGTAGAATGAATCGCCGGTGACCACTTGGTCGATCACGCTCGAGCCGTCGACGGTGATGCGGATCATGGTGCCGGGCAGCGGGCTGTCGAAGCCGATCCAGTGGTGCCCGGATTCCCAGACATTGCGCAGTCCAATCACGGCGGGCGGGGTGGGCGCGAGCGCGTGGTCGTGCTTCATGCCATTGGTGCCGCCGGCGCGGGACAGAATCAGGTCGACCCGACCGTCGCGGTCGATGTCGGCGGCGACGACCTTGCGCGCGTCGAAGGTGAAGCCGACGTCGAGCACGAAGCCGAGTTCGGAGAAGCTTTTGCCCGCTTGGTTGATCAGCAACTGGTTGGCTTGGAAGCCGTCCCAGGACATGGTTTCGAGCCCGGCCCGGGTGGTGAACAATTGGTCGGTGAACGCGGCTCCGCCCATCGCCTCGGCGGCGTAGATGTCCTTGCACCAAAAGTGCGAGCAGTAGTCGCGGGCGCTGCGACCGCTGATGTTGCCGTTGGCGACGTAGATGTCGGCATCGCCGTCGTTCTCAAAATCGAACGCGGCACTGCCCCAGGACCAGCCGGTGCGGGCGACCTCCTCGAAAAAATCCGGCTGCCGGTAGCCGTGAGGCTTCCACAGATACATGCGGTTGCCGTAGCCGAGTTCCATCCGCTTGGCGTTGTGTTCAGCCATTTCCGCCGGTCCGGCCCCCATGCGTTCGAGGCGGCGCGCCGTGCTCGAACCCATGCCGAGCACGTAGGCGTCGAGCACCCCGTTGAGATCGAAGTCGGCAAAGGTGTGCGACATGCCGAACAGCTGCGGCTTGTCGACCTTCTCCTCGGTGATGTCGCTGAAAATCCCGAGGTTGTTGCGGTACAGGTCGACGCCGTAGAAATCGCTGACCACCATCAGGTCGCGGTCGCCATCGCCCTCGGTGTCGTAGAGCGAGGCGCTGTAGGTGCGGCGGTAGCGCTTGTCGGCGAGTCCAACGGCCTCGGTGGCATCGATAAAACTGCCGTCGCCGAGATTCACCAGCATGGCGTTGCCGTGACCGTCGTTGGCGTTCCAGAACGGCTCCGGCATCTTGTCGCTGATCTCGCGCCACTGGCCGAAAAACGCGTCGAGATCGCCGTCGCGATCGATGTCGCCGGCGGTGAGCACGGTCGGATAGCGGATCGGAACATCCAGCGGGACCTCGCGCGGTTCGGAGCGGAAGCGACCGCTGCGATCGCCCTCGGCAATGAGCATGCGCTGGTTCGACACGAACAGCAAATCGACGTGGCCGTCGCCAGTGAAGTCGCCGATGACCCCGGCGTTGATCGGCGCGCCCGCCGGCAGTTTTTCCACGGCCGGACGCGGCGGTTCGAACGACCAGTTGCCTTTGTTCACCAGCACTTTGTTGGCGCCGCCGATCAGGATTTCCGGCAGGCCGTCGCCGGTCAGATCCCAGACGAGCAACGGCCCGGTGCCGGCGCGCTTGCCGGTCTTTCCGGGGGTGCCGGGCACGTTGAGTTTCAACTCGAACGCGGGCGGGCCCTTGCGCTGTTCAACACTGGCTTCGCGTAGCGAGATGGCGATCGGCTGGACCCGTGTCTCCGCGAAGGACCAATCGATGTCGAGCAGGCCTTTGATCCGCGCGCGCATGTTCTGCTTGGGAACGAAGGCGTGCAGATTGAACCGCACCCGCGAACGGTAGGCGCCGGGCGCGGATTCGGTGAACGATTCCTGATGCCAGTCGCTGTGCTGTAAGATCACGCCCTGCGCGTTGAGACTTTGCATCCGCCGCGACCACTCGGCGCGGGTGAGGGTTGGGCCGGGTTGAAAGGTGCGCCGCACGATCTTGAGCGGATGGATCTGCTCCTTGTCGAACGCGCCGAGGGCGATCGTTGGCACCGGCAGTTCCGCGAGCACCAGCAGCGGTTTTTTCGAAGCGCGCAGCCGATCCCAAAACGGCACGATGAAGTCGTCTTCGGCACGGCGCGCCAGCAGTTCGAGGGCGAAATGTTCCTGTTCGAGTTCGGCGGCCGCCTGGATAGCTTTGTCGTCTGCGGATTCAGCAGCAGCGGTCGTGGGCGGTGTCGAAGTGGAAGGCTGTGCCGGGCTCGATGGGACCGGCGGAGCTGTTTGGGCCGGCGTGGGTTCTGTTTTTTTGCCACAGCCACACAGGGCCGGAAGCAACAGGAATAGAATGGCGAACACAGGTCTCACGACACCGGCATACGCGTTTTGGGGTGGCCATGGCAATATCGGGTTCACATGTCGTCGCCTCGTGAACCCGTTTGAGCGTGATTAAAGTGGGAGGCCGGCCCCGCCCGGGCGACTATCCGCTGAGGCCGTTCAGGTGAGGTACCTCTTCCGGCTGACCGCGTTCAATAAACGATCGGCGCGAAAATCGCGTGGTCACCCAACTTCGAACGCCCTTCGAGAAAGGAGAGTTCGATCAGGAAGGCGACCTCGACCACGTCGGCTTTGAGTTCGTCGAGCAAATGGAGCGCGGCGGCGGCGGTGCCGCCGGTGGCGAGCAGGTCGTCGACCAAGACGACTTTATGACCGGGGGCGACGCCATCGCGGTGCATCTCGATGGTCGCCTCGCCGTACTCGAGTTCGTAGGAGGTTTCGATCGCGTCTGCGGGCAGTTTGCCCTTCTTGCGGATCGGCACGAACCCCATGCCGAGTCGGTCGGCGAGCGCGGCGCCGAGAATGAACCCGCGCGCGTCGATGCCGACCACGCGTTCGATGCCGCGGTCGGCGTAGCGTTCGGCGAACAGGTCGGTGATCATGCGGAACACCGCCGGATCCTGAAGGGCGGGCGTGATGTCCTTGAACAAGATGCCTGGCTTGGGAAAGTCCGGGACATCGCGAATAGCGGCTTTGATAGCGTCGATGCTCATGGTCCTTGTTGACCCGCAAAATGACGAAGGGTCAACATCGTTAGCGAGGTTCGCGCTAAGAGCGGATGAACGCGGATTCAACCGATCCGGAGCGACTTGTCGCGCATCCGCAGCATCGATGGCTCCGAGGAATAGTCCGCCAAGTCGGCCAGCGGCACCCAGGCGAGATCGAGGGACTCGTCACTGACCACGAACGCGGTCTGGCTCGCCTCGAGCAGAAAGCGGACGTCGTAGTGCAGGTGTTCGGGGATGCCTTTGCGTTCGGGGATGGTGTGGATATCGATGTCGAAGATGCCGGGTTCGACCAGACGGAACTCGGCCATGCCCGACTCCTCACGCGCTTCGCGCAGCGCCACCGCAGCCACGTCAGGATCGCCGTCGGCATGGCCGCCCAGCTGCAACCAGCGTTCGAGTTTGGCGTGGTGGGTGAGCAGGGTCTTAGTACCTGCCGGATCGACAATCCACGCCGAACCGGTAACATGGCCGATCAACAGGCTGCGTTCAAAACAATCGGCTTCGGACGCGACAAAGCCGCGGTAACGGCCGACAACCGCGGCCTCTGCCGGGTAGCGTTCGCGGTAATCATCAAGCAAATCGAGTAAAGGTAAGCGGTGCGGCATCACGTTTTTTGCAAGCAAAGTTGAAATGTTATCCACAGGCAACCTGTGCATAGCTTTGTGTTTAAGCTGATTGTTTATTTATCGTTTTTGCCAATTCGCTTTTTCCCCTGATGTGAATAAAGAACAAAGGAAATATATCGACGCAACCCACTATGCAGCAATGGCTTGGGAAAGATAAAGATCCGACCCCATCGGCTTATTAAGAGTTGTCCACAGGCGGGGGCCCTCCACCTGAAACGGAGTTGGGGCGTCATTAGTGGGACTTCTCACTAGGCTGTCCGGTGGGAGAACACAGGTTGTCAACAGCTTGAAACAAGCGTGTAAATTACGTTATCCCTTGGTTTTCAAGTGGTCACAGAAAATTGCCATGCGTTCCATCGCGATTTGAATGTCGTCCATGGCCGTGGCGTAGGAGCAGCGAACGAATCCTTCACCACAGGCGCCGAAAGCGGTGCCCGGTACGAGCGCGACCTCTTGCTCGTCGAGGAAGCGCAGCGCGAAGTCTTTGGAACTCATGCCGAACTGCGAAATGTTGGGAAAAGCATAGAACGCACCTTGCGGCATCATGCAGGGAACGCCCATTTCCTCGAAGGCCTTGGTGATGAAATTGCGGCGGCGCAAATAGGAGGCACGCATCTCGCCGATATCTGTTTCCGGCTGCTTGAGTGCCTCGATGGCAGCCTCTTGGCTGAGGATCGGCGCGCACAGCATCGTGTATTGATGGATTTTCATCATCGCCTCGCACAGTTCGGGCGGGGCGCAGGCGTAGCCAATCCGGAACCCGGTCATCGCCCAGGCCTTGGAAAATCCGTGCAGAAAAATGGTGCGCTCGCGCATGCCGGGCATGGTGGCGATGCTGGTATGCGTGCCCTCGTAGGTGAGTTCGGCGTAGACTTCGTCGGTGATCACGATCAGGTCGGCGGCCACGGCGATCTCCGCCAGCGCGCGCGCGGTGTCCGCGTCCATGCTGCCGCCGGTCGGGTTGTTCGGAAAGTTGAGAACAACGGCCTTGGTTTTCGGCGTGATGGCGCCGCTGAGTTGTTCGGGGGTGATGCAGAAGTTGTCTTTTTCCAGCGTTTCGATGCAGACGGCTTTGCCGTGCGCCATATTGATAATCGGCGCGTAGCTGACGTAGCAGGGTTCGTGGTAGATGATCTCGTCGCCGGGATTGATCAAGGCGCGCAGGGCCACGTCGAGTGCTTCGCTAACGCCGACGGTGGTGAGAATCTCGGATTCCGGGTGGTAGGACAGACCGAAGGTGCGTTCGACGTAGTCGGACAGGCCGGTGAGCAGTTGCGGCAGGCCGCGATTGCCGGTGTAGCCGGTGCGTCCTTGTTCCAGGGCGAAAATGGCGTGTTCGCGAATGTGCCAGGGCGTGACGAAATCGGGTTCGCCGATGGAGAGGCTGATCACCTCTTTCATCTGGCTGACGATGTCGAAGAAATCACGGATCCCCGAACGCGGCATGTCGCGCACCGGATCGGCGAGTTTGTCGACCAAGTTGGATGCTTTAGGGCGAGACCTTGAGCCGCTCATGTGCTTCCTCCGTTTGCATCAACACGCCGCGGTGCTTGTAGGTTTTCAGCATAAAATGGGTGGCGGTGCCGGTGACACCGGGGATGGTGGAAAGTTTTTCGCTGACGAACTGGGCCACGTCCTGGAGGGTGCTCCCCTGCACGAACATCATCAGGTCGAAATCGCCCGACATGAGATACATCGAACTCACTTGGGGGAATTTGGCGATACGCGCGGCGGTGCGGTCGAAGCCGCCGCCGCGTTCGGGGGTCATGCTCACTTCGATCACCGCGGTGACGCGGCCGGGCAGTTTGTCCTCATCAAGGATCGCCTGGTAACTCTTGATGAGACCGCGTTCTTCGTACTCCGCGATCCGTTCGACAACTTCGGCCTCCGTCAGGCCGAGGGTTTTCGCCAGCGTCGCGTTGTCGACACGCGCGTTGGCCACCAGTGATTGTAGGAGATCGTCCATGATGAAGGGGGTGTTCCAGAGGATGGGTGAAATGTCAAAGCCAAGTCGGCTGGTGGCTCTATGGCGCGAAGAAAGGGGCAAAGAAAAAGCCCGCACGCGGCGGGCCTTTTCGATCTGTTAGACTTGTCTAACGATTAGCGCCAGTTGCCACGGCCACGGCACATCGGCTGTTCGACCATCGGGGCCGGCGGTGCTGGCGGCGGGGTGTAGGTCGCCACTTGGGTTTGGGTGATTTTTTCCCAAGGGTAAAGTTCTGCCATCTGCAAATCTTTGCGCGGGTGACCGGGGGTGTATTGACCACCGGGGCGCCAGGCGCGTCCGTCGTCCCAGCGGAGACCGCGTTCGTAAGGAAGTTGCCATTCGACTAGTTTGGACCAGCCGTAGTTGCCGCCGGTGGCGTATCCGCCGTGTCCGTGGCTGTAGCCGGCCGATCCGTGCCAGTGGTCAGTTGCAACTGCGACACCGTCAGGGTGCGTGTGGCCAGCGGCGTACTTGAGCGTCATGCCGGAGGAGTAGGTCGAGCCACTGTTGTAACCAGTGGAGCCGGAAGAGTAGTAGTTCGTGGTGACAGGGCCGGAGTTGTACGTGCCCGAACTCCCGCCGATCGAAGTCCAACCGCCGGTAGTTCCGCCAGTAGTTTCGCCAGTCGTTC
>Ga0209828_1002135_pt1 | contig 16763 bp, 12 predicted proteins | sample MaitaG_FD_187429 | JGI IMG/M metagenome (GOLD analysis project Ga0209828, IMG submission 187429) | Marine algal microbial communities from Maine, USA - Maine_Asex2 metaG (SPAdes) (version 2) | ecosystem: Host-associated > Algae > Red algae > Unclassified | place: Maine, USA | collected 2015-01-05 | reverse complement strand
GGTACCTTTGACTATCAGGGCAAGCGCGAGCGACTCGAGGAAGTCCTGAGAGAACTCGAGGATCCGGCGGTCTGGAACGAGCCTGAGCGCGCCCAGAAGCTGGGTCAGGAGCGGGCGTCGCTGCAGAATACCGTCGATGTGTTCGAAACGCTTGACGCTGGCCTGGGCGATGCAGCTGACCTGCTCGAGATGGCGCGCGAGGAGGATGACGAAGACACCGTGAGCGCGGTGGTCACCGATCTCGCCGAACTCGAAGGCAAGGTTGCGGGGCTCGAGTTCCGGCGCATGTTCTCGGGTGAGCACGATGCCTCGCCGGCATTTCTCGACGTGCAGGCTGGCAGTGGCGGCACGGAAGCGCAGGACTGGGCGGAAATGCTGTTGCGCATGTTCCTGCGCTGGGGAGAATCGCAGGGCTTCAAGACCGAGTTGATCGAGGCCTCGCCGGGTGATGTTGCCGGCATCAAGTCGGCCACCGTTCGTTTCGAAGGGGATCACGCTTACGGCTGGTTGCGAACCGAGACCGGTGTTCATCGACTGGTTCGCAAGAGCCCGTTCGATTCCGGCGCAAGACGCCATACCTCCTTTGCCGGCGTGTTCGTGTCTCCCGAGGTCGACGACGATATCGAGATCGAGATCGATCCATCGGATCTGCGTATCGATGTCTACCGCGCGAGCGGAGCCGGTGGTCAGCACGTCAACCGGACGGAGTCGGCGGTGCGTATCACGCATGAACCCAGCGGAATCGTCGTGCAGTGTCAGAACGACCGCTCGCAGCACAAGAACAAGGCCACTGCCATGAAGCAGCTGAAGTCGAAGCTCTACGAAGCCGAGCTGCAACGCCGGCGCGGTGATCAACAGATTGTCGAGGAAGGCAAGTCGGATATAGGTTGGGGCAGCCAGATCCGCAACTACGTACTCGATCAGTCGCGTATCAAGGATCTCAGAACCGGACTCGAGACCAGCAATACACAAGCGGTGCTTGACGGTGACTTGACCCCGTTTCTGAAAGAGAGTCTGAAGGCGGGCCTGCAATGAGCGAGGAGAGCGAGCGCGTGGAGCCGGCCGATGAGCTGAATGAGGGCTCGGCCGAGGGCGCGCCCAGGGAGGCGACCGAGGAAAGTGGGCTGGTACGGCAGCGGCGTGCCAAGCTTGCGGCCCTGCGCGAGCAAGGCAATGCCTTTCCAAACAGCTTCCGGCCGACAGACAAGGCGTCCGAGCTGCATGCCGCACACGGGGAAAGCGAAAAGGAAACCCTGGAGAGCGCAGCAATCGATGTCAGTGTGGCTGGGCGCATGCTCACCCAGCGTGTCATGGGCAAGGCCAGCTTCGCGACCCTGCGCGATGGCTCGGGGGACATCCAGCTCTTCGTCCAGAAGTCGGCGCTCGGGGACGAAGGCTATGCACAGTTCAAGGAGCTCGATCTCGGCGACATCATTGGCGCACGCGGTCAGTTGTTCGTAACCCGCACGGGCGAACTAACGATACGGGTAAGCGATCTCGAGTTGCTGACGAAGTCGCTACGCCCCTTGCCTGAGAAATTTCACGGATTGCAGGATCAGGAAATCCGTTACCGGCAGCGCTACCTCGATCTGATCACCAGCGAGGAGACGCGACGTGTCTTCAGATTGCGCTCGGCCGTGGTCGCGCACATCCGTGCGTTCTTCGTTGCGCGGGATTTTCTGGAAGTCGAGACGCCGATGATGCAGGTGATACCCGGGGGCGCGGCCGCGCGACCGTTCGTCACCCATCACAATGCGCTCGATCTCGATCTTTACCTGCGCATCGCACCCGAGTTGTATCTGAAGCGCCTTGTCGTCGGTGGATTCGAGCGGGTCTTCGAGATCAACCGGAACTTCCGGAACGAAGGGCTCAGTACGCGTCACAACCCCGAGTTCACGATGCTCGAGTTCTACCAGGCTTATGCGACGTATGAAGAATTGATGGACCTGACCGAAGAACTCTTCCGGAGTCTCGCACGCGATGTTGTCGGCTCGTTGTCGATCGCCTCCGAAGACGGGCAGCATCACTACGACTTCGAGAAAAACTTCACGCGTATCAGCCTGTTCGATTCGGTCGTCGCGCGTCTTGCGGCCGCCGATTCACCGTTGCGCGCAGCTGACGGTGTCGCCGTCGATCCGACGTCTGAAGCAGCGGCAGATACGGCTGCCGGATCAGCAGCTGATGCTGCAGCCGATGCAGCGGCCAGTTCGACGGAACTCGCCGAACAACTGTCGGCACTCGACGGGGCGACACATCTTGCCAGGCAGCTCGGCCTGCGCGTCGATGCGTCGTGGGGACTCGGCAAGTTGCAGACCGAGATCTTTGAAGCCTGTGTCGAGGAGGAGCTGCTCGATCCGACGTTCATCACCCACTATCCAGCCGAAGTCTCCCCGCTCGCGCGGCGCAACGATGATGATGCTTTCGTGACCGATAGGTTCGAACTGTTCGTCGGCGGTCGCGAGATCGCCAACGGCTTCTCGGAATTGAACGACGCGGAAGATCAGGCTGCTCGTTTCCGGGAGCAGGTGGCAGGGAAGGAAGCCGGTGATGAGGAAGCCATGCACTACGACGCGGATTACGTGCGTGCACTCGAGTACGGCATGCCACCGACCGCGGGTGAAGGTATCGGCATTGATCGCCTCGTCATGTTGCTCGCAGGTGTGCCGAGCATTCGTGACGTGGTGCTGTTTCCGCACATGCGGCCTGAGTCCTGACTTGTATTGTTGAATAGTCCAGCAGTCTGGATAGTCTTGCAGTCAACTATCCCAAAGTACAGGCCATAAGTGCAGGGGTGAATAGAGGATTCGGTTGACGATGCGCCGATATACTCCGCCGACCGACGCGCTGTATCACCCTTTCGGAGCTCCCGGTGTGTCGGGAATGAGTCATCAACTTGCTGGTTGACGGCTTGTCGCAAACTCGCGCGCCGAGCTTCGTGGAGGTCATTCATGGCAGAGTCGAAGAAACATCCGCTATCCGTAGATCGTCCGTTTCCGGAGGACAAGGATCGAGGTGATCTGGCGAGTGAGCGCCGAGGGCGTGCATCGCACTATTCCCGCGGGTATGCCGCGCAGAGTACCGAAACGAACGATGACGAGCGTGAGTTCGCCAGCGAAGGCTTTCCACTCAGCTTCACGAAAGGCTTACCGCACGATCAATTCGGTCAGCTTATTAGTAGAGAAGACTACGAACTGTTCAAGAAGGAGATCAATCAGCAGGATGCCACTGATTTCGAGACGCTTCCCCGTGGCATACCTTCATTGAAGTCTGCGCTGACTCAACGAATACCCGAGCCCGGTGGAAAACCTGGTACCGGCAAGTGCATTGACTGGCGAGGTTGGGAAAGTCCTCGTGCAGGGCACTACTACGACTTGCAGGGCCCGGATGCTGATGCGGTGGGTATGCCACCAGCACCTGAATTTGAATCGGAAGAATTGATAGCCGAGATGGCAGAAGTCTATGCCCTGGCCTTGCTTCGAGATGTTCCATTTTCCGAAATCAGCGCAGTCAGCGATGAAGACGTTGACATCTCTGCGGAATCCGCTGACGAGATCACGACCGCCAAAGTACTCGGCGCGATATCGAAGTTGTCATGGTTTGCCGAAACAGATCGTTTGATTCTGGAGCCACTGTCGCTCCAGGCGCGACGTCGGCTGGTGGCCCGGCGAATCGATCACGGTGCAGACTTCAAAATCGATAAGCCGCCTGTGCACAAGACCTTCAAGAAGGGTCTGGCTTTTCGTGGTTCAGGTCCTGGCGCCAAGGCAGGGCCATTCATCTCTCAGTTCATGTTGATCGGAACGCAACAGAAGCCAGCCGAAAAGGGCAAGGGAACCTACGCCGAATCTCGGATCGCGTACGGCACCCAGCTTATTGACCAGAAGGTCCGGACGTTCGAGGCTCATCAGGACTACATGCTGCATTGGAATGCAACCGTGGATGTACAGAACGGTGCTGACTTCACCGGTGACAATGCTCTGCTCGACCAGATGCGATTCATCGCCACGCCACGGGATCTAGCAGCCTATGTCCGCTTTGACGCCCTCTATCAGGCGTATCTCAATGCCTGTCTGATCATGCTCGGACCCGATAAAGTGTTCAGCGTGCAGAACCCACTCGCCCATCCGCATTCGAAGAAGCTCGGGCCGGGTTTTCCTGATCGAGCCGAGACGGACTCTCGACAGGCCTTCGCGTCGTTCGGCGGTCCGCATGTCTTGTCACTGGTCACCGAAGTGGCTACCCGGTGCTTGAAAGCGGTACGTCGTCAGAAGTTCAACTACCACCGTCGGGCAAGACCGGAGCGCATCGGCGAGTTGCTGACCCTGGAAGGCACACGCGGAGCTGGAGGTAGCGATGATGTCTCGCATAATCTTGGTGAGAGGACCCGATCGGCATTGGCAAAAATGGCGAGTGAAAAACATCTCGGTCCGCTGCTTGAGCTGGTCGAGCTTCACAACAATTCGCTGATCGAGAAGGGCAATGCCGACCCGCATCTGGATTTCGATGCATGTCCCGATGCCCCCTGGTTTCAGGTTGCGAAGAACCGCCTGCTACCAATGGCCTTCGCGGAAGGCTCACCTATGCACCCGAGCTACGGCGCCGGTCATGCAACAGTTGCCGGTGGCTGCGTGACAATGCTCAAGGCGTTCTTCCACACCGTGAAGAAGGACGATAATAACTGTCCTTTAGCAGTTGAATGGCCTAAGGCGCGGCCGGTTGTCCAGGCCAGCCGTGACGGCACTATGCTGGAGCCGCCCAAGTCGAGCGAAAATATGACCATCAACGGCGAACTCAACAAGCTAGCTGCCAACATATCGATCGGACGCAACATGGCCGGTGTGCATTTCTACACCGACTACTACGAATCACTGCGTATGGGGGAACGCGTGGCAACCGGTATTCTCATCGAGCAGATGAAGCAGTACAACGAGCCGGTCGAGATGGATTTCGAGAGCTTCGATGGCGACCATGTACACATTCTGAAAGTCGATCACGACTACGCCGATCCGCGCGTTTTCGTGCACGATGCACGGGGCAAGGAAGTGCCGTTCGATGACTGGTGGAATCGCCATCTCGTAGCGTCGGATACGGAGACCCCACCGGGCGACGAAGGTGGCGAGAAATCCGTCGATGGAACAATACACCATGCTGCTGCCACTGGCGACCGGAAACCGGAAGCTGAAGATGCGACCGGGCGTGGGTGAGTCAAGGCCTGGTTGAATCAGGACCTCGATAACCTTAAACGTGCATGAGTTAAATCGCGGATACGGATGAGTGCCGTGGAAGGCAGGGAGAGTCCCACCGAGATCGAGGGCTTGGAGCAGGGCCGACGACAGGACGTTCGTCGGCCCGGCTCGCCTCAGCTTTCGAGAGTCCAGATCACATGCTCGTCAAGCTCACCCGCGACAAAGACGCTTTGCTCCACCCGAACGTTGCCGTCGATTCGCTTCACGGTGAGCTCGATCATGAACGGTACGCTGCAACAAGGCTTGCCGGCACGGCGTCCGTGCTCGCGCCAGCGAAGCATATGCGGGTCGGCCTTGTCGGCTTGCCAGGACGAAGGTTTCGGCAAGTCAATTCGGACGTTGGCCAGGGAGCGGCCGCGTCGTCGATCATCTCTGGATGCCGCAGGTTGGGTCTGCCTGTCCTCGAGCGCCATGAGTGACGCCTGACCGGATGGCCGTTTTATCTGCTGCAGTTCCTTCAATGCAAATGTCGAATGAAGTGCTCGACGAGCGTCGCCCGTGCCGAGGCAACGCGTACGCTCGCCGTGACCGCTGTGCCACTGGCTCGAGTAGAGATCGCCAATGAGCCGATCGGCATCCGACGACAGCGGCTCGAGTGAAGCCAGCAACGCGCTCTCAGTCTGATTTGCCGTTTCGACACATATGCTGTCAGGTGCGAGGCCATCAAGTGCGAGACCGTCGTGTGCGAAGCGGTCAGGTGCACCCGATGCGAGGCCTGCTGCGAAGGTACTCGACGCCATGCCGGCGACGAGACAGGCCATGGAACCGGCCATGAGCAAAGCAGACTGTCCGCGCCCGAATCTTCGTATCGTGTCTTTTTGCATGCATCGATGCTCGCAGAGTTTCACGTCGACCCGGCCTCGACGGTTCCACACTTCGCCCAAGCTGCCGTGCCGGCGAGCGGCCGTACGGGAACTGTTCGTCCTTTCGACGATGCGCCGAGGTGTTGATGCGGCAAGTCGGTGTTGTTCCCTTGCGCATGATCGCCAGGCAGCCGATCATTCGTATTCGAGGACACGTACGCGACGAGATGCATATGCAAACGGCGATAGTGGCTGAAGGTGGAGGCCAAAGAGGCATCTACACGGCGGGTGTGCTCGACGCCTTCCTGCGCGCAGACTTCAATCCCTTCACACACGGCGTCGGTGTCTCGGCGGGTGCGCAGAACCTCCTGGCCTACTTCCTTGGCCAGACCGGTTACGCGCGCTGGGCCATCGCCGAATTGACTTCCGCGCCTGATTTCTTCGTCCCCTATCGCTGGTTCGGCTCGCGCAGCGTGGTCGATCTGGATGGGTATTTCGAGCGTGCTATGAACGATCCAGACAATCGCCTGCCGTTTCAACGCTACGGCGACCTGGTTGCCGATAGAGATCTGTCTTTTGTCGCGACCGATCGCGACACCTTGCAAGCCGTATATCTCGAACCGGATGCGAGCACCGCGCTCGACTGGATGAAGGCATCGAGTGCGGTACCGTTCCTGTATCGAAGCGGTGTCGTGCACGAGGGCCGTTGTCTTGTCGATGGCGGCGTCAGCGATCCGCTGCCGGTGCGGCATGCCTATGAGAAGGGCGCTCGTCGCATGCTGGTGGTTCGAACGGCCGGTGTCGGTGTAGGAAGTCATGTAAGCCATGGCTGGCGTCAGCGACTCGAGAGGGTCGGCCGTGCGCGCGCCTTGCCGCAGACTGTCAGGCGCATGCTCGGCTGTTATGAAGCCGCTATCGCCGACGCCGAGCAGTTCCTTGCGAATCCGCCGACCGATCTTGAACTGGTACAGGTTCGACCGCGATCGGCGCTTTGCAGCCAATTGTTCGGTAGTCGCTCTGAGTCCCTGGTTGCCGACTACCGAATCGGCATGGCCGATGGCAAACGCATGGTGGCAACACTCGACAGTTGGGTCTCCGAAGTGCCTCGCCCGGTACCGCACAAGCCTTCGGTACAGGATGCGACCGAACCCCGATCCCGCTCTGCTACAGATCAACGTAGAGAGCGCCGTTCCGCTTGAAGCTATACTTCAGACTGTTGTGGCTGGTCCTGACACAGCGATACCGCGCCCGCTGTTCGCCCATCGGACCCTGCAAGACCCATTTCAGAGTGTTGCCGAACGATCTCGATCTGCTCATGCACGTCAACAACGGTGTGTACCTCACCCTGGCTGATCTCGGCCGAACCGACATGCTGCTGCGTTCGGACATGTTCGGGGAGATCCGGCAGCGAGGCTGGAATCCGGTCGCCGCGGCAACGAGCATTCGCTATCGGCGTTCGCTGTCGCTCTGGCAGAAATTCAGTATCGATACGCGGGTTCTCGGTTGGCAGGGTCGATCGGTCTACATCGAGCAGCGCTTCGAGTCTGGTGGCAAGCTGGTTGCGCATATGGTCATTGATGCCCGTTTCCTGTCGCGTTCCGGTGAACGCATCGATTCGAATCAGCTTGTCGATGTCATGAAGCTCGATGGCGCATCACCCTCTTTGCCGCCGTGGGTGGAACAGTGGGCCGAGAGCGTCCGACTGCAGAGCGACGCTGAGACCCGGGATGCTCAAAACCGGGACGCTGAGAACCAGGATGGTGATGGGCATGCTGGCTGACAGGCGCGTTCTCATCATTGCCCTTGGTGAGCTTGGTCGGCTCGTTGCCACGCGGCGCGGTCTGTTGACGCTTTCTGGGTTCGGCCTGATCTGGGCGTTCATTCTTTTCTACGCGGTCATACCCGTCACGCGCTGGCTCGCGCAATCTGTCGACAGTGGGCTCGCCGATCTTGTGCTCGAGCCACTGGGCCTGCGCGGCATCGGGGGGTGGTCGTCACCGCAACTCGCTGTCTACTGGCTCGTCGGCTTGTATCTCCTGCCCGGTTTCGCCTTGATGATCTCGGCCGACCAGACGGCGTCCGACCGAGCTCGCGGCACCTTGCGTTTTCAAGTGCTTCGAGTCGGCCGCGGAACACTCTATCTGGGTCGCTTTCTCGGGCAATGCGTGATCATGGTGGGACTTATCCTGGCAACACTCGCAAGCGTGATGATCATCATCGCAATCCAGTCACCCGAGGATGTAGTCGCCACGCTTGCAGATGCGGGCTTGATCGCGCTGAACCTGCTGGTAACGGTGTTGCCGTGGCTTGCGCTGATGGCGCTCTGCTCGGCGCTGGCAAGTTCTGCCCGTCGGGCAACCCTGTACGCAATGGTTCTCTGGATTGTCGGCGCGATCGTGCTGGGGCAGCTTCGTGATCGGCTCAGCCCATTGCCGTTGTTCGATCATCTGTTGCCCGGTTCCGAGGTTGCCGAGCTGCGCGGTCTGAGTGATACCGCATTGCTGGCACTGGCCGGTCCGCCCCTGGCGCAGTGTGCCGTGTTGCTGCTGCTCGGCTGGTTCGTCTTTCGGCACCGCGACCTGTGAGCGTCCTGCTCGAATGCCGTGCGCTGACGAAGCACTATGGACGCACGCTTGCGCTCGATAACATCGATCTTGTCCTCGAGGCCGGCCCACCGATCGCACTGGTAGGACCGAACGGTGCCGGCAAGACCACATTGCTCAGTCTGCTCGCCGGATTCTGCCGACCCAGTGGTGGCGACGTACGGATATTCGGCGAGGTACCAAACAGTGCCACCCTCGCCGGTCGCCGGGCCGCGCTGCCTCAGGACGCCTTGTTCGATCCGTCGCTCGACATCGCGCGACAGCTGCGCCTGTTGGCGGAACTGCAAGGATTTGGTCGCGCGGCCGCACGTCAAGAGGTGTCTCGCGTACTCGATGTGGTCGGCCTGGCGGGGTCGGCAAAGAGTCTGCCGACGGCGCTGAGTCATGGAATGCGCAAGCGAATTGCCTTCGGGCAAGCACTGATCGGTGAACCCGAGATGATCCTGCTCGACGAACCGACGGCCGGTATCGACCCCGAGAATGCGCGAGCTCTGCGCGACATGATCGTCTCGCGCGCAGAGCGCACGACCTTTCTGATCAGCTCCCACAACCTTGATGAACTCGAACGACTGTGCGGCTCGGTAGTCCAGCTGGAGCAAGGACGGCTGGTCCGCCACGAGGCGCTCTCGTCCGTCAGTGCGACGACGATGAAAGAGGACGCGGACAAACAGACGCTCACGCTACGTCTGGTTGACGGGACGACGCCTGCCGATGTCGAAGCGGCCTTGCTCGGCATACCCGGTGTCGGCGCCGTCAGCCGGACATCTGACGGTCGTTGGCAGATCACTGTCGATGATGAGAGACGCGCCGCGATCAGCTTGCTGGAAATGCTCGATTCACGCGGGTGGGAATGGCGACAGATCAGTCGCGGTCGAACCTTGGAAGAACGACTGTACGGTCTTTGAAAGTCTATGGTCGCTGAAAAAACGGCCCTGTCTGAAACGCGCAAACTCTGACAGGCGCAGAACTGTTACGGCGTTTCGCGCGTTCTTATCTCGAGTTCGCCTTCGAGTGTCCGGTGTACCGGGCAACGGTCCGCGATCTCCATCAGCCGTTTGCGCGCCGCGGCATCAAGGTTGCCGACAAGTTCGATGTCACGCTCGATGACGTCGATACGCTGCGGCGTGTCTTCGCAGCCCTCACAGTCGGTCAGATGCTCGCGTGTATGACGTAGGGTCACCCTTGCGTCTTCGAGTGGCAGCTTCTTGCGCTCTGCATACATGCGCAACGTCATGGCTGTACAAGTGCCGACGGCTGCGAGCAGATGCTCGTACGGGTCGGGCCCGACGTTGCCACCGCCCACCCGTTCAGGCTCGTCGGCAAACCATCGGTGGTTGTCACTGAACACTTCCTGCAGGAATCGGTGATCCTTTTCGCGCACATGTATTGCGCCACTCGCGACGGCGGGGCGTATGTTCGTGCTGTCCGTGCTGTCCGTGCTGTCCGTGCTGTCAGCACTTCGCGCACTGGCATCGCTGACGTTGTCGACCCCGACACTTTCGGCCCTGCCGCTATCAACTCCGGCTACTTGCGCCTCGCGCGCTGCGCCCTCGATGTAACGCGCCGCCCAGGAGGAAATCAGATCGGCGACCCAGGTGGCGTCGGCGGCACGCGTCAGCAGATGATCGGCACCGTCGAGGCCGATGAAGCTCTTCGGGTGCTTTGCCGCGCTGAACAGGCGGCTCGCTTCCGAGACCGGCACGATTGCGTCGAGCGGTGCATGCAACACCAGCAAGGCGGCGCCAAGTCGCGGCAGGTGTTCGGTCGAGGACTTTTCGATATCGTCCAGAAACTGCTTGCGAATCGTGAACGGACGGCCTGCCAGGCTGACGTTGGCTTCGCCCTGACTCCGGATGTTCTCGATGTCGGCGCCGAATTGCGCGGATACGTGTTGTGCATCGGCGGGCGATCCGATGGTTACCACCGCACGGCATTCTGGTACTTGTCGCACAGCCGCCAGCACGGCTGTCCCGCCGAGACTGTGCCCGACCAGCAAGGAGGGTGCTTGACCGCGTTCGCGAAGGTGGTTGGCGGCAGCAACGAGATCCTGGACATTCGAACTGAAATTGGTGTTTGCGAAGTCGCCGTCACTGTTGCCGAGTCCGGTGAAATCGAAGCGCATCACGGCATACCCTCGGGCCACGAGCGCCCGCGAGATTCGCGACGCGCCGATGACATCCTTGCCGCAGGTAAAGCAATGTGCGAACAGGGCAGTGGCGCGAGGCTTCGCTTCCGGCAGTTCGAGCAGACCTGCAAGCCGATCGCCGTCGTGGCCGGGAAATTCGAATTTCTCGCGTCTGGCCATGCTGCCTGCTCTGTATCGCTTGCGAAGTACGACAGGGTACCGAGGCCGGTGGTTCCCCGCGTGTATGCTCCACCAACACCACGATGGAGAGAACGAGGTCATGTCACTGGCAAACAAGACGATCTTCATGTCCGGCGGAAGTCGTGGAATCGGTCTGGCGATCGCCAAACGCGCGGCGGCGGACGGAGCCAATGTGGCCATCGCGGCAAAGACTGCCGAAGCGCATCCTTCATTGCCCGGAACGGTCTACACCGCTGCCGAGGAGATCGAGGCCGCCGGTGGCAAGGCCTTGCCGCTGCTCTGCGACATCCGCCACGAAGAGCAGGTTGATGCCGCTATCAAACAGACCGTCGCCGCTTTCGGTGGTATCGATATCTGTGTCAACAACGCCAGCGCGATTTCGCTGACCGGTACGCTCGATACACCGATGAAGCGCTATGACCTGATGAACAGCATCAACGCCCGCGGCACCTTCATGGTTTCGCAGAAGGCGCTGCCGCACCTGTTGAAGTCGTCACATGCACATATCCTCAACCTGTCACCACCGCTCGACATGCGCCCACTCTGGTTCAAGGGACACGTCGCCTACACCATGGCGAAATACGGCATGTCGCTTTGTGTCCTGGGCATGGCAGAAGAATTTCGGGAGCAGGGTGTCGGCGTGAATGCCCTCTGGCCGCTGACGGCAATAGATACCGCCGCCGTCAGGAACGTGCTCGGAGACGATCGCATGGCACGCATGAGTCGACTGCCCACGATCGTCGCCGACGCCGCACACGCGATCATGGTGCGCGATCCGCGAACCTGTACCGGGAATTTCTTCATCGACGAAGAAGTCCTGATCGAGGCAGGCGTCAGTGACTTCTCGTCTTATCAGCACCCCGGTGCGAAAGCCTTGATGGCAGATTTTTTTGTGCCTGAGGAGGTGTTCGAACGGTCGAACACCGAAGTCATTCACGGTATCTCGAAAGACTGACCCGCGCCGGCGGATTCGCCCTCGCGTTCCCCGGCTTCGAACCCGTCTCAGGTCCCGTCCCTTTCCCCGTCCCCATCGCTCTCGCTGGTCGCGGCCGTAGCCAGTCGCTCGACCATCGCCTGTAGCAAGGGCATGACATGTTCGACCAGCAACGGCTGCGCCTCGGCCGTGGGGTGAATGCCATCGCGCTGGAAGTTGCTACGGTCGGTTGCGATGGGTTCCAAAAGGAACGGCAGCAAATCGCTGCCGGTCGACTCTGCCGCCAGAGTGAAGGCTTCACTGAACTGCTGTGTGTAGGCTGCACCGTAATTCGAAGGAATCATCATGCCGAGAAACAGTACTTCTGCACCGGCCTCTTTCGCGAGTGTCGCCATGCTCTCCAGGTTCTGGCGCATGGCCTTCGGTGGGTAACCTCGTAGCCCGTCATTGCCACCGAGTTCTATGATCACGAAATCCGGTTCGAAGCGTTCGATCGCATTCGGTAGTCGGCGCAGACCGCCGTCGGTGGTATCGCCACTGATGCTCGCGTTGACCAGCTCGATGTCGGGGTCGATCGCCTGCAGGCGTTCTTCCGCCAGGGCAACCCAGCCGTCCTCCTCGGCAATGCCGTACGCGGCGCTGATGCTGTCGCCGATGACCATTCCCGTCAGCGCGAAGCTCTGTCCCGAGAGTGTCATCAGGCTGACGCCGAGCGATAGTGATAGAGCGGCGAAAGTGTTCAGTCGTGGCATTGCTTGTCCGATTCGTCGAGAGTCCCCAGTATGGAACGATTAAACAGACAACGGTTCCCATGAGCGATTCGACCACGGTTCTAGTTGCCGATTCGGTCAGCAAGCGGGTCGACGGACCTGAAGGCGAACTGACGATCCTTCAAGACGTCGACATGTCCGTGTGCCGAGGCGACGCGACGGCGATCGTCGGCCCCTCCGGTTCGGGGAAGTCCACCTTGCTGGGCATTCTCGCGGGTCTCGACTCACCGACAAGCGGTCGCGTCACGCTGCTCGACCAGGATCTCGCTGCGCTCGACGAGGACGCGCGCTCGGGTCTGCGCGCCGGCCGTGTCGGCTTCGTGTTTCAGAACTTTCAGCTGCTGCCCGGTTTGTCGGCGCTCGAGAACGTCATGCTTCCGCTGGAGCTTGCGGGTGTAGCAGACGCGAGCCGTCGGGCAGCAAGCATGCTCGATGATGTCGGCCTGTCACACCGCGCTGGCCACCACCCACTGCAACTGTCCGGCGGCGAACAGCAGCGCGTTGCGCTGGCGCGTGCATTTGTTGCACAGCCCAGTCTCCTGTTTGCGGACGAGCCGACCGGCAACCTCGATGCCGATACCGGCAACAAGGTCATCGAACTGATGTTCTCACTGCGCGAGCGACTCGACTCGGCGCTGGTGCTGATCACACACGATAGCGCGCTCGCCGAACGCTGCGATCGACGGCTGACGATGCACGGCGGACGTCTGTCGGGTGAGCTCGCCCGCGCATCTTGAATACCTCGACGCAGCTTCGCTTCGCCTGGCGCTCGCTCGCCCGTGATCGTTCGGCCGGCGAACTTCGGGTGCTGGCGCTCGCCCTGGTCGTCGCCGTGGCCTCGGTCACGGCGGTCGGCTTCTTCACCGACCGTATCGGCCGCGCCGTCGAACGTCAGGCCGCCGATGTACTGGCTGCCGATATGCTCGCTACCTCGGGCATCGCTCTGCCTGAAACACTCGAACCCGAAGCTGGCGCAAGAGGATTGTGGACGGCACGTCACACGCGCTTTCCTAGCGTCGTCGTGAATGACGCCGATGAGTCGCAGCTGGTGGCCGTCAAGGCGGTCAGTGACGGCTACCCGCTGCGCGGTGCCGTACGCCTCATGCCGCTCGACGATCCGACGCAAGTCGAGCGTGTTTCCGCAGCGCCTGCCGACGGTGCGGTGGCAGGCGAGCCCGCCAGTACAGCGCCCGCCTCGGGCACGGTCTGGATCGATCCGCAGCTGCAATCGGCCCTTGCGCTCGAAGCCGGCGATTCACTGACCCTGGGCGCGGCCGACTTCAGCGTCACGCGTCTGATCGAATTCGAGCCGGATCGGGGCGAGAACGCTTTCGAATTCGCGCCGCGAGTGATGATGAACGAGCAGGACCTCGAGCGGGCTGCCTTGCTGGGTCCGGGAAGCCGTGCCCGATTCACCTTGCTGATGGCAGGCGAGAGGAGCGCACTCGATGGCATGCGGAACTGGATCGACGATACGCTGGCTGGGGAAGTACGCGTTCAGGATGTGCGTGAAGGCAGCCCGCAAATGCAGCGTGCGCTGGATCGAGCGCGGCAATTTCTCGGACTTGCCTCGGTCGTGACCGTGCTCCTGGCCGGTGCTGCCATCGCCCTCGCGGTCCGCCACTTTGCCCAGCGTCAGGCCGATGCCAGTGCGGTGATGCGCACACTGGGAGCGAGTCGTCGCGACGTGGTCGTCTGGTTGGTGTTGCGACTTGTCGCCATCGCCTTGCTCGCCTCTGTCGTCGGCGTCGTGATCGGCTGGTTCGCGCAATTGCTGTTGGCTCGCCTGCTCGCCGGCTGGTTCGGGCTGGTCTTGCCGCCACCGGGCTTCATGGCGCCGCTCGTCGGCGCGCTGACGGCGTTCGTGTCGTTGGCAGGCTTCGGTCTCTTGCCCGTGTTGCGTGCGGGGCGGGTCAATGTCATGCGGGTGCTCCGGCGCGATTTCGGCACATTGGGCGGCAGTTCGATTCTGGCCATCGTGTTCGGGCTGCTCGCTACCTATGCCGTCGTCCTGTTGTTGTCGCGCGATATCGTCCTGTCGGCGATCGTCGTGTTCGGGGTCGTGATCATGCTGTCCGTGTTCGGACTTTCCGGACGCTGGATCATCAAGGGCGTTCGCGCGCTTGCCGGGCGACGCAACCGGCTCAGCGTTGCGGGTCTTGAACGACGTGCCGGCAGCAGTATCGTGCAACTGGCGGCGTTCGCGATGGGGATCATGGCGTTGTTGCTGATCTCGATCGTGCGCGTGGATCTGCTGGCGGCGTGGGAGCAGGAGCTGCCACCGAACGCGCCGAACGTCTTTGTCGTCAACATCCAGAAAGAGCAGGTCGAGCCGTTCGCGGCAAGGCTTGCATCACAAGGTATCGTTCCGCCCGACATCGCGCCGATGGTCCGGGCGCGGCTGGTTGCCCATAACGATGAGCCGGTGCTTGTCGACGAGGGGGACGAGCGTCAGCAACGGCGTGCCCGGCGCGAGTACAACCTTTCGTACGCAAACGAACTTCCGGCCGGCAACGAGATCGTCGAGGGGGATTGGTGGGCGACGGACGGCAGCGCCCCGGCGCTTGTCTCGATCGAGGAGGAGTGGGCCGCCGAACGTGGCTTCGCGGTGGGCGATTCGCTGACCTTCAGGATTGCAGGCGTCGAGATCGAGTCGACGATCGCCAACCTGAGGAAAGTCGACTGGGAGTCCTTCAATGTCAACTTCTTCGTCATCGGCACCCCGGCGATGCTTGCCCTGGAACCGGCAACCTGGGTCACGAGCTTCCATACCGAGGTCCCGTTTTCACAGGCCACTTCCGGGTGGGTGCGCGAATTCCCGGGCATTGCGACGATCGACATCGGCGCCATCGTCGTGAGAATCAAGGCGCTGATGGACCGGGCTTCCCTGGCGGTCGAATATGTCTTCCTGTTCACGCTTCTGGCAGGAGTCTGCGTGCTGCTGGCGGCGGTGCAGAGCAGTCAGACGGAACGCATTCGCGAGTCTGCGCTGTTACGTGCGCTTGGCGCTTCGCACGCCCAGGTCCGACAGGCCGTCGTGGTCGAATTCCTGATACTCGGTGCCATCGCCGGGCTGCTGGCGGCGGCCTTTGCGAGTGTCATCGCATGGGCGCTCAGTCACTACGTGTTCGAGTTGCCGTTCGTGGTGAATCCGTGGATGTGGATCATCGGCGTCGTCGGTGGCGCGATCGGTATCGCGGCGGCCGGCTATCTGGCAACGCGTAGCGTGTTGCACACACCGCCTATCGTGGCGCTGCGACACGGTGTCTGACATGTTTTCAGGAGGGTAGCGTGCGACACGCCTTCAGCCTCGATGAACCGCTGCTCGCATCGATCGATTCGGTGCATGCTGTGCTTGCCGAAGGCTGTACGCGCAATCAGGTGGTCAGCTTGCGGCATGCCGTCGAGCTGGCCTGGTCGATTCGCGAAATGCCCACCCGCTATTCCGATGCACTGGCCGTCAGTCTGCAGTTGAAAGGCATGCGAGCCGACACGCCGATCATCATTTCCGCCTTGTTCGGAACGGATGTCTCCATTCGCGAGCATCCCATCGAGATGATTCACGAGCGATTCGGACAAGAGGTGGCGACCCTGACCAGCGGTGTGCGCTGGCTCAATCAGCTGACCATGCAGGATGCAGCGTTTGTCGGTGTCGAGGGTACGGGCGACCGAGCCGGCGAGCAGGCCGAGACCTTGCGACGCATGGTGCTCTCCATGGTGGAGGACATTCGCGTCGTGCTGGTCAAACTCGCCTATCGAACCCAGCGCCTGTACCGGTTGGCCAAGAGCGATGAAGCTGATCGGGTCGACGTTGCGCGCGAAACGCTCGCCATCTATGCGCCGCTTGCCAATCGGCTCGGCCTCGGGCAGCTCAAGTGGGAACTCGAGGATGTGGCTTTTCGCATTGTCGAGCCTACCGCCTACAAGCGGGTCGCCAAGTCGCTCGAGGAGAATCGAGCTTCCCGGGAAGCTTATGTCAGCGATTTCGTGGCGGCGCTCGAACGGCGTGTCCGCGAAGCTGGATTCAATGATGCGTACGTCTTCGGCCGGCCGAAGCACATCTACAGCATCTACAAGAAGA
>Ga0209828_1002131_pt1 | contig 16787 bp, 13 predicted proteins | sample MaitaG_FD_187429 | JGI IMG/M metagenome (GOLD analysis project Ga0209828, IMG submission 187429) | Marine algal microbial communities from Maine, USA - Maine_Asex2 metaG (SPAdes) (version 2) | ecosystem: Host-associated > Algae > Red algae > Unclassified | place: Maine, USA | collected 2015-01-05 | reverse complement strand
CGACCAAACGTGAATTCTTGGTCGACGTGGTGAATCTCTCCAATGAACTCAACCCGCAACCCGGCCATGCCACAGATCGTAGGGGCCCAAGCCTGCCTTTGGGGGTTGTACCTCAGTGACAGAAGTTGCAGCAAGCACGCATCCTTTGCCGGTGTCCAAGTTCGTTGTTCCGCCGCTCAACGAACGTGACCCCGCAGAAATCGGTGAGTTCGCGCTCCGCGGGCGCCTCGGCGAAGGGGGCATGGGAACGGTGTACCTGGCCGAGCGTGCCACCGACCACGAACTTGTCGCACTCAAGGTCATTCGTTCCGATGTGGGGGCGAATCCGGAGTTTGTCGAACGCTTCGAGCGCGAGGTTCGCTCCGTGCAAGCAGTCAACTCCGAGCGCGTCGCCGCGTTTGTTGACAGCGGCATCGACGGCGGCATCCCCTGGCTGGCCATCCGCTATCAGCCTGGCCTCACCTTGCAAGACTGGGTCGACAAGCATGGACCTCTTGAGCCGGATCAGGTTGAGTTGCTTGCGGTCGGCCTGCTCGAAGGGCTCGATGACATTCACCGAGCTGGATTCGTGCATCGCGACCTCAAGCCCTCGAACGTGCTGCTTAGCCCTGGCGGCCCGGTCATCATCGATTTTGGCGTGGCAACCGCGACCGACGAGACGTCGATCACTCGGACCGGTCGAGCGATTGGTTCTCCCGGATGGATGGCACCAGAGCAGGTCACCGGCGACGAGACAACCCGACTGACCGACGTGTTCAGCTGGGCGTGTGTCGTGCAGTTCGCTTCGACCGGCATATCACCATTTGGCCGAGGTCGCCCCGACGCCCGTCTGTATCGGGTTCTTCACGCTGAGCCAGCGCCTCACGGCCTCGAAAACCCGCTCGGTGCCGCAGTCACAGACTCACTGGACAAAAATCCCGTCAACCGACCAACAGCGGCGCAGACGTTGCACATGCTGTCTGGCACCCAGACCGTTCTAGATGCGTTCTCCCGACTCGACCTGCCCCTCTCCCTGGCTCTGCCGCCGATAGCTCAAAAGCCGAGGGGTCGCCGGGTAGCAGCAGCGGTACTGCTCGCAATCATCTCTGGCGCGGCGGCCTTCCTGCTCGCCATGTCTTCGGCTGGCAGCAGAATCGAAGTGAGCCAAGTCGGCGCCGACACCTCTGCCATCACCGCGACCGGCGCCACCTCAACCAACAGGACCGACTCTGACCAGGCTCCAGCCGTCGAGGACGCTGCTGCGTCGGATGCGGTCCGCGAGGACCGGGCCGACTGCCGAAGCGGCGCTGGCCCAATTCGACCGCCGCTTGTCAGGGCTACCGACGAAGACGACGATGTTCGAGCTCTCGTTGGCTCGCTATGGCCCGGCACACAGTTCAGCACCAGATTCAGCGGTTTCATGCGAGACATGACGGCTTTGCCTGACGGTCGAGTCGCTGGCATCGCTTTCGACAACTCTCTCATCGTGTGGGACCCAGCTGACCCGGTCGAGTTTCGGTCCAGCATCGAGCCCCTTGCCACAACTGCGTGGGTGATTGCGCCGGTGGGCGATTCAGGCGCTGCGGTGGGCAGCGCCGACGGGACTGTGCAACTCTTCGATGCCGCCGCAGCCGAGGATCCGCCCCTCGAACTGCGTTGGCACGACGAGGAAATTACCGCGCTCCTGGGCTTGTGCGATGGGCGCGTTGCCGCGGCCTCTCGCTGGTCGAACGCGATCACGATCTGGGAACCATCGACCAACCAGTTGCGGCTTCTCGAAGACCCCGAGGCCCCGATCGGGGCGTTAACGCGACTTGATGAATCGCGCTTAGTCAGTGGTAACGATGCTGGCACCGTCAGAATCTGGAATCTCGACAAACCTGACACAGAGCCTGTGACGCTGAACGGAGACTTGAAAGGAATAGTCAACGATCTCATCGTTCTGGACAGCGGCACCATCGTGGCCATCGACGCGCTTGGAGTCTTCGAGGCTTGGGCCCCCGGCACGACCGAACTGCTTGCCACTCGCACCCTTGGCCCAACCGACTGGTTTGGAGCGACTGCGCTCGCAATTCCCGGCGACCGGGTCGCTATTGGACGCCGCGATGGCGCCAGCCAGCTCTGGCATCCGGAGTCAGATCGGGTGATCGAACTCGAAGCCGGACGCCCCCTTGGTCTCGGGGCTCTGGAAGTAGGCGACGAGAATCGTGAACTCGCAGCGACGAACGACGGGCGACTCGTTGCGGTCAGCACCGATGATGTTCTACGAATTTGGCCGGTTGGCGAAAGTGTCGAAGACACGCCGCTCACCGTTGCGCCTGCGGCAGTTGTTGCACTCGACCCAGGTCAACGAACCGGAGGACACCAACTGGCCCTGCTCGGCGATGGACGCCTGGCCACCGTCGGTCGAGCGTTCCAGACCTTCGACGTCGACACCACGATTGCCTCGTCGGCGCAGTCAGCCGCCCCAGTAGCCGTCGTTGCTTCTGACGGGCAGCGGCTCGCAGTTGGTCGCATCGACGGTCGAGTATCGCTGTTCGACGGCGACGAACGGGTTCTCAGTTCGGTCGGTGAGCGCTCGGCAGTCGCTGCCATCGCTCTCACTCCCGGCGGGCTGGTCGTTGCCTCGAACACCACCATTGGAACCGCGACCATCGAGCTACTTGCGCCGAATTCTGACCCACAAGTCAGGTCGATAGAAGATGTCGAAGTGACTTCACTGCTGGCGTTGAACACCGAGGCGGTGGCTTTTGTTGTAGGTACCGCTACCGGCGATGTGCTGCTTTTTGGGCTCGACGGTGAGATAAGCGAAGTCGCTATTGGGGCCGACGGCCCGATCCTAGACATGGTGTACCTCGACGACAATCGAGTTGCGGTCGCCGGCGATGACAGCGCTTTTTGGCTTCTCAATCTTGCAACTCTGCAGATACAGGAAGTTGCTCATCCGTTTGGGTCACCAGCGCCGATGACCGCCTGGCAAGGGTCGCTCGTGACCGCAGGCGGCAGTGGTCGAGTTCGGGTGTGGGACACCACTTCGTTCGACGTACCCGAGCCAATCGAGACCGGCACCAACCAAATTGTCGATGTGTCCACACGTGGTCCGAATCTGGCCGTGGCCGATGAGACGGGCACGATCGTGCTGATCGACGAGACCCGCACGACGTTGTCTGTCCGCGAACTTTCACAGGAGATAGTGGCGATCGGCGATGCGGAAGACCACCTCGTCGTTGCAAGCCCAACCGGTGTCAGTGCGCTCACGTTGTCCGTAGACCAATGAATCGAAACGCGATGCACCATCACTCATTCCCCTGGCCACGCACTCGCTTTGGGACTCCGCGCTGGATCAGGTTCGCTGCCGTGGCGGCGTTCGCGGCGTTGATCGCTGCTGCCTGTGGGGTCGACACCACCACCAGTGCACCCTCCGAACCGGTTGACCGTGTTGGTTCCGCCGGAACTGTCCCAGCAGCTGAACCGACCGCGCCGATCCCAACAGTGACTCCTCAGCCGACGCCAATGCCAGTGAACCCCACCTCCACGGTGGTGCCGGCAGATGAACCATCGCCCAATGACATTGTGAGCACACCGACGGCTCCAGTCATTTGGGAGTCCGCCGCAACCGCCGATCGCGGCATCACCCAGCTCGGTGGGGCGGCATCGTTGTTCAATGCGTCTGAACTGGCCAATGGCGCCATTGTTGCCACCGGAATAACGCCATCGAACGAAAATGCCATCTTTGTCTGGCAACCGGACCGGCTGGACACTCCGACCGTGTCCGTGATTCGGGGCGAAGCAATAATCGGCGCGACGACTCTCGACGATGAGTGGGTTCTGATCGCGGTCGTCGACGATTTCGAGGCGGGCGATGCGCGCGTCGAGTTGCATCGGCTCAACAGCCTCAACGACGGTCCCGTTTGGGTCGAAGGAGGCATGTGGGCGGTGCAGGGTCAGTTCCTAGACCTCCCAGGCCCGCAGTTCTTGCTCGCAAGCCGAGTAGGCGAACCAACCGACACGACCTCTCATCAGCTGGTGATCCGTTCGGTCGATGACCCTGAAGCAATGGAGCTTCTTGGCCGCAATTACCACAGCCTTCTAACGCTTCTGAGCGACGGCCGTGTTGTGAGCGATGCCGGCCTGATCTTTGATCCGGCCGAGCCCGAAAGAGACCCGGTCGATCTCGATGTCTTTGGCGTGCAGAGCATTAGTGAGCTCAGCGATGGCCGTATCGTCACTGGCTGGCTCGACGAATGGCGCGCCTTTGATCCCGCGAGCGCCTCGCTGGCGACCTATTTCTGGGAGGGCCTAGGCGCTGCATCGCCGACCGCGATGCCCGACGGTCGCATGGCGTTAAATACCACCCGAGGAATCGAGCTCTTTGACCTCGATTCCTTGGAATCGCCGGTGGCGATACTGCGACCTCCAGAAGACGCTCTGACAGCAGGCGTTTTCGGCATCGATCTCCTCTTCACCGCAACCCATGCGATCAGCCTTGACGACACCGCGTCGGGGATCTGGGTATGGGATCTGGAACAAGACGAGCAGCCAGCGGTCCCTTTTGCTGGGGGTACTCCGCTCATCGCTCTGGCCGATGGCCGGATCCTCAGCCAGTCGGCGACAGGACCGATCATCTGGAACCCAGCGGACTTAACGCAAGGCTCCGATGCTGGCCTGGATATTACCGGCCCCCTTTGTCCGGTGGCAGCATTCGATACAACGATCTGGGCTGGCAGCGAGACCGGTGCGGTCATTGGTTGGGAATTTGATGGCACCGGAAGTCCGTTCGCTGCAGTTGATTTTCGGGAACAAGTCGTTGGGCTCCACGCCGTTGATGAACTGCTCGTGGTTGTGTCCAGCACTGGGCTTGTGGCCGTCGTTGATCCCGAAACGGCAACTATTACGGCCAGCCTGATGGCACCTTTTGCCCCCGTGGTGTCAAGTGCCGCACTCAGCGACGGCCGCATTGTGGTTGGAAGCACCGAGGGTGCCGTGACCGTTGTAGATCCCAAACGGGTCGATAGCCAACCACTGGTCTTGTTCGAAGGCAACGGCAGCACTGCGACCTCGGTTGATGAGCTCCCAGGAGAGCGCGTGTCTGCAGTGCTGCTTGACGGCGTCATCGCAATCTTCGATGCTCGGCCCGGGGCGGAGACCGCGGTCAAACCTTTTGCCATTGAGCTACCCGAATTTGCCACCCACCATCTGGCAACGGCCACCGGGTTGATGGTCGTGCCGGGGCTTGGACAGATGACCGCTTTCGATCTTGCTGACGCAGGGACGGCGCCGCGAGCGATCGCTATCGCGACCGACGACTACTTCGCACCGGTCGAGCTGGGCGATGGCCGGATCGCTACCGTCGATGGTGACGGCACGGTGTGGGTCACCGATCGGACTTCGGAGTACGAGCAGTTCTTGCCGGCTGCTCGCGCCGACATCGCTCCCCGGTCGTGCCTATCGCCAATTGGCACTGACGGGCTGGCGATCACGCTCGGGGCAAATGTGCTGGTCATTCAGGTGCCGGGAGAAGCAGCGGATTGATCCTGCGCAGCAATTGCAGCAGAAGCTCGTCGCTGCGCAACAGTCAAAGGCATATCTGGTCGTAGACTAAGAAGGTGTCTGATGCTCCCCTCTTCGAGGTCCGCGATCTTCATGTTGCGGCCGATGAAACGCCGATCCTCACCGGGATTGACCTCACTGTTGGGGCAGGCCAGATCCATGCGATCATGGGTCCAAATGGCTCCGGCAAATCAACGCTGGCTAGCGCTCTCCTCGGCAACCCGGAGTACGAGGTCACCCAAGGCCAGGTCTATCTCAACGGCGACGATGTCACCGACTGGGAACCCGATGTACGGGCCAAGCAGGGCATGTTTCTTGCCTTCCAATATCCCCAAGAAGTACCGGGCGTAACCGTCAACAACTTCTTGCAGCAGGCTGTATCGGCTCGCCGTGGCGAAGACCAATCAGTGCTCGACACGCGGCGCCGCATCATGGGCTGGATGCAACGCCTAGAGATGGACGTCAAGTTCGCAGAACGTTTCTTGAACGAGGGCTTCAGCGGCGGCGAGAAGAAGCGGGCCGAAGTACTGCAGATGGCCATGCTCGAACCCAACATTGCGGTTCTCGACGAGACAGATTCTGGCCTAGACGTCGACGCGCTCAAGATCGTTGCCAATGGTGTGCGGGCCGTGCAAGAAGACCGGCCGGAAATGGGCGTGCTGGCAATTACGCACTATCGCCGACTGCTCGACCTGCTCAAACCCGACCATGTGCACGTGCTCGTAAACGGCAAGATCGTGGCCAGCGGCGGCATGGAACTGGCCGAGAAGCTCGAGGCCGATGGCTACGAGGCTTTCCGGTGACCACTGATCCGTCCTCTCAGCCAGCCGGGGCTACCACACTTGATGTCGCCAAGATCAAGGGCGACTTTCCAATTCTGAACAAGCCCATCAATGGCCGCGAACTGATCTACCTGGATTCAGCTAGCACGTCGCAGAAGCCAACGGCGGTACTCGACGCGATGCGCGAGTACTACGAGAATTCCAACGCAAACGTGCACCGCGGCGCCTACTTCTTGAGCGACCTCGCATCGCGCAGTATGGAACGCGCTCGCAAACGGGTCGCCAAGCTCATTGGCGCTCCCAGTAGCGACGAAGTCATCTTCACCAAGAACGCCACCGAGTCCCTGAATCTGATTGCCTATTCCTGGGGCCGAGCCAACCTGAACCAGGGCGATGTTGTTGTCCTGAGCCTGATCGAACACCACGCCAACATCGTTCCCTGGCACATGCTTGCCGCCGAACGCGGCATCGAGCTGCGCTTCATTCCTATAGGCGACGATGGGCTGCTTGACCTCTCGCATCTCGACGAATTGCTCGACGGCGCCAAGCTCGTCTCCGTGACCGCTATGGGCAACGTGACCGGCGCAATCGTGCCCGTCCAACGCCTAGCAGCGGCAGCTCATGCCAAGGGTGCGCTGATCGCAGTCGACGCCTGCCAACTTGTCCCCCATGTGGCCACGAACGTGGCCGAACTCGACATTGACTTCGCCGCATTCAGCGGTCACAAGATGTGTGGCCCGACCGGTATTGGTGTGCTCTGGGCTCGCAAAGAGTTACTCGAAGCCATGCCGCCATTCCTGGGTGGCGGCGGCATGATCGCCAATGTCACGACCGAGGGTTTTTCCACCACAGACCTGCCTCACAAGTTCGAAGCTGGAACCCCGCCAATCGCTGAGATCATTGGCCTTGGCGCAGCGGTCGACTACTTACTTGATCTCGGCATGGACAACATACGTCGCCACGAAATTGAGCTCAGCGCCTACTTCATGCGGGCGATGAAGGAACACCACGGCGACGATGTCGTTATCCACGGGCCGAGTGAGCCGAGCCAGCGCGGCGCCGTGTTCTCCTTTGCCTACAAAGACGTCCACCCGCATGATCTGTCACAGGTGCTCGACGAACATGGTGTGAACGTGCGCGCTGGCCACCACTGCGCAAAACCGCTCATGAAGCACTTGGGCGTAGGTGCTACCGCTCGTGCTTCGTTGTATATCTACAACGACGAATCCGATGTTGATCGTTTAGTCGCTGCGCTCGACGACGCCGCCGACCTCTTCTCCCTCTAAACCTCTTTCTTAAAGGACACCGCAATGGCTGGGCTCGAGGATCTCTACAAGGAGATCGTGATCGACCACTACCGCAGTCCCCGCAACCGGGGCGAACTCGAAACGCCACCGGCGCAACATGCCGAGGGTTTCAATCCCCTGTGCGGCGACGAAGTACACGTGTATGTGCAACTCGACGGCGACACCATCACCGATGTGGCCATTGGCGGACAAGGGTGCTCGATCAGCCAAGCATCCGCATCCATGATGTCTGCGGCGATCAAGGGCAAGACCCTGGCCCAAGTCGAGGAACTGACGACCGCTGTCAAGTCCATGATGTCGATCCACGAGCACGAACTCGAAGACGACGACTCCGGCGTATTGCCCGAACCGCCCGACGTAGAGATGGGCGATCTCGAAGCCCTCAAGGGCGTCGTCAAGTTCCCCGTTCGGATCAAATGTGCCACGCTCGGCTGGAACACTCTCGCCGAAGCGCTCTCTGCCTCCTAAACCTCTCACACAGGGCCAGTGTTGCGGTGTCGGGGTTGGCCCGGACCGGCTTCGGGCTCCATCGGTCCGACGGCGGCTGTCGAAGTTGGCGACTACGGTTCATGTCATGACTGAGTACACGGCTGCGGACTTGCGGGCCCGAGGAATCGACCATCCTCGCGCACAAGACGACGACGACTTACTCGACTCCGTCGCGATCTTGTTGAGCCGCGGTGTTGCACTCAGTGAGATCGAAGAGCACGGCTTCGCCAACGCCCTCTCTCAGCGAACAATCCGGCCGAGCCCGCTCATTGGTCCCGACGCCGACGCAGCCCTCGTCGACGTCGGCATCAGCGGAGACTTTTCTCGCAGGCTCCGGCTTGCCATGGGACTACCCGGCGGTTCGGGCCTTGGCCTTACCAGCGACGAGCTCGAGGCGACCCGCCTGTTCGCAAGCCTCAGCGACTTGGTCGGCGAGGAAGAAATGCTCAGCATCGTTCGCGTCGTGGGTTCTTCGACCGCCCGTATCGCTCGGGCCACGACCGAGCTCTTGCGAGTCAACTTTCAGCCACCGATCGACAGCACCCCCGCCCGCTTGACCGACGCGGTCGAGGCATATGCGGCCCTCATTGATGCATCTCTGCCAGCCTTTCTCGACGCTACCGGAACCCTGGTCAGGCGACACCTGGCTGCGGTCTTCTCCGAGGTTCAGGAATGGCAAGTCGACAAGTCACGCAGTGCAACGCTGCAAGACCACGCCATTGGTTTTGCTGATCTGGTCGGGTTTACGGCATTTACCGAGGGCGCCGACGCCCAAGAGTTTATGGCCGCCATGGTGCGCTTTGAGCGCAGTGTCCAAGATGCCGTTGTTGATCACGGTGGCACGGTCGTCAAGCTCATCGGCGACGAGGTCATGTTCGCCACCCCTAGTGCGGAGTCCGCGGTGGACGTGGCGAAAGCTGTCGTTGATATTGGTCGCGACATTGCTGGTCTCGATGGAATGCGTATTGGGTTGGCATGGGGCGAGGTCATTCGCAGCGGAGGCGACTTCTACGGCACCGTGGTCAATATTGCGGCCCGCATTGTGGGTCAGGCGTACCCCGATGCCATCGTGGCCACCCAACGCATGGTTGACAACTTGCCAGCAACTGTCGAAACCCAGGCGCTTGGCCCCCACGACTTGCGGGGCATCAACCGCCCCGTCGAGCTCTATCGAATTCGACCTTGAATGGCTCTTCGGCTCGACGATGGAGAGGGCCTTCTCTCAGCGCTCGATAGCAAACTACGATCGGGATTATGACATCTGTCGAAGCGTTTCGCAGCGAAGTTCAACACTTCTTTGATCAAGTGCTTCCCCATGCGCTCGATGGAATAGATGGCAGCCATGATCGCGGCAAGGCGTGGCGAGCTGCCCTGTACGACCATGGCCTGGCTGGTCTCGACTACCCTAAAGAGTTCGGGGGCCGAGATCTAGGCCCGGCCTACTTGCAGGTTTGGCGGGACGAAAGTCGCGGTCGGGTCCCCCGCGAAGACGCGATGTTTGGCATTGGTGTTGGCATGGCAATGCCAACCGTGCGCGACTACGGCAGCGACGAGTTGAAACAGACTTTTTTGCCGGGCGGGCTTCGCGGCGACGACCTGTGGTGTCAGATGTACTCCGAACCTGGATCTGGGTCCGATCTGGCGTCGCTCACCACAAAGGCCGATCTCGACGGCGATGAATGGGTTGTGTCCGGCCAGAAGGTCTGGACATCGGGAGCGCAGCACAGCCGCTACGCGATTCTGCTTGCGCGCACCGACCAGCACGCACCGAAACACCGCGGCATCAGCATGTTCATCTTGCCGATGGACCAAGATGGTGTCGACGTACGTCCCCTGGTGCAGATGACCGGCATCAGCGAGTTCAACGAGGTCTTTATCGACGAAGCTCGTCTTCCTAAGGACTGGGTCGTCGGCGAGGTCAACGGTGGCTGGGCAACGGCCGTAGCCTTGCTCGGCCACGAGCGGCAAATAACCGGCGCCAAGTCCATGAGCGGTACAGCAGACTCTCGCTCAAAGGCGGGTCGCTCGCCGATTCCTGTGGCGCAGCTACGCGATCTGGCGAAGCGCGCCGGGCGCAGTAACGATCCCGTCATCCGTCAGGAACTCGCCAGGCTCCATTCGGGTGAGCGCATCGTGAGCTGGATTGGAGCTCGCAACCTACATCCGTCGATCGGCAAACTGTGGCGCACCAGACAGGGCCGAGCCGCAGCCGACGTTGCCGCGGCACTTGCTTTCCCCGGTTCGCCCGCATGGCGCATCAACGTCGCCGCCGGAGATGACCAGGGCAACGAGCAACGCAGCATCGACGACGACTACTTCAGTTACCACATACTCAATTGCCGCGGAATGAGTCTGGGTGGAGGTACCGACGAGATCCAACGCAATACGCTGGGCGAGCGAGCTTTGGGACTGCCCCGAGAACCTGGTCCTGACCGCAACACCCCGTTCAACGCGCTTCCAAAGAACTAGGCGCACCAAACCAAAGCCGGCGGCTCCATAGGACCCTCATGCCCTAGTGGTTGCAGTCAATCCAGCTCGGCCGCCAGTGCAGGATCACAGGTGCGCGATTCGCGGCGTGTCCGACACCGCCGAATAGGTCATTCTGCCGACGACAGTTCAGGTGCTCTAGCTGTCACTAGCGGCCACGGGCCGAATGCTCGTGCCCCGCAGCGGGTCAGCGGCAAGGGCACGAGCAAACCACTCTTCGGCGCTTTCGGTGACTGCCGTTCGACGTAGCGAAGCCTTGATGCGGCGCACACCACCAGGATCATGAGCGGCCAACCGCTCAACGAGGGCAGCGGTCACGTCGAGCACGTTGTCGTCGGGCACGCTCTCGTGAGCAACGCCAAGCGCTACAAGTTCAGCACCCAGGATGCGGTCGCCGAGCAGTGCGATTCGCCCGGCCAAAGCCTCGCTGTAGCGCAAGCGAAGCCACGCCATGTTCATCGGCGCTGCCATGCCCTGCTGAATCTCGCCGACCTGGAGAAACGCGTTATCGCCCGCGACCAAGAAGTCACACGCCAAGGCAAGCGCCGCTCCCCCATTGACTGCCGCCCGCTCGAGCGCGCCGACAACGATCCGATCGGAATTAAACAGCGCGCGATGCACCCGCTGCCACTTCTGTCCAAAAAGTGGCACCCACTCCGGTTGCGGATCCTGGCCAAACTCCTTCAGGTCCAGGCCAGAGCAGAAGGTATTGCCGGCGCCACGGATCACAACAACAGTAGTGTGATCATCGGCATTGACCGCTTCGAGTGCATCACCCAATTGATCAGCGAGCGGGCCGGTCAGCGCATTGCGCCGCTGCGGACGGTTAAGCACGACGTGCACAACGCGGTCGGACAGTCGCTCGACTACGACGAGATCATTGGATGAGTCAAACACCGATGCACCCACTCATGCGGTAATGCGCGCCGTGGCGGTGCCGGTCATGACCGGTGTGTCGTTCTGGTTCACGGTTGTGATCTTGAGGTCAACCAGGTGCTCGCCGTCTTCTTGGCGGATCTCGGTGACCTCGGCAGTGCCGGTCAAGGTGTCTCCCGGCCAGACCTGGTTCACGAACCGAACGCCGTATTTGGTCAGTTGACCATCGCCGACATAATTCGTGACCAGCATGCCCGTCATGCCCATGGTGAGCATGCCATGCGCGAATACAGTCGGGTAACCAGCAACCTCGGTCACAAACTTTTCATCGGTATGGACCGGGTTGTAGTCGCCCGAAGCACCTGCGTATTGCACGAGCTGGGTCCGCTTAAGGTCTTCGACAAGCACCTCGGTGTGGGTGTCTCCAACGTTTAGATTTGCCGCGCTAAGAGCCATGGTCAGCCCTCGACTGCTTTCTCGGTCGTGACACCAACACTGCGCGCCGTAATAACCAGCTCGCCGGTTTGATCGCGGTACTCGGTCACGGTCTCGCTGAACTTAAGCACACCTGCTCGCTTCGAGTGTTTCTCCCAGCTCTCGCCCTTCTTCACGACGGCACTCAACACGTCGCCAGGTCGCATGTGACGGTGGTACTCGAAATGCTGCTCGGCATGCAGTCCCCGAGCGCCCATGCCGACCGGAGGGTCGTCGCCGGCGCCCGGGTCTTTGGGCGCGATGCCGGTTGCTTCCTTGCCCGAGCCCATCCAGGGATGCCCTACTTTTGGGCGCAGCCGATAGTCCTCGTCGAACTGTGCGCTTGCTTGGGCAAACGTTGGCGGAGCGATTATGCCTCCGGCCTCGGTCCCTTCGGCATAGGCCGCGTTGGCGTACACCTGATTCGGGTCGCCAATAGCTCGTGCGAACATCATGATGTGACTTGCTTCGACGGCAAAGTTCTCGACTGCCATGCGCTTTCCCCTGTCGTTGGTTCTTTAGCTCGTTCTTCCACTGTTCTAGCCCAGCGGGTGGCGGCGCGAGTAACGCCCTGGTCGCCTGACCCTCATGGTGCAGAACTACGGTGCAGCTATGGCCGACCAAGATGTTGTGTTGATTCAAGCCCCGACGCTCGCCGACTTCGTCACGGAGATCTTCGAACACGTGGGCTGCTCGAGTGAAGAGAGCCGCCGCATAGCCGACAATCTGGTCGAGGCCAACCTGACCGGCCACGACAGCCATGGTGTCATTCGCACCGGTCGATATGTGGATTGGCTAAACAACGGGATTCAAGTCCGCGATCAGACACTAGAAGTGCTGATCGATCAATCCACGCTGATGCTTGTCGACGGCGGCTACGGCATGGGGCAGACCGTCGGCCCCCTGGCGGTGCAAACCGGTATCGAACGTGCAGCCGAGCACGGACTCGCCATTGTGGCGCTACGCAAAGCGGGCCACCTTGGCCGCATTGGCGCCTTTGCCGAACAAGCCGCCGCCGCTGGCCTTGTGTCGATGCACGTCGTCAATGTCGCCAGCAGCCAGCTTGTGGCTCCCTTTGGATCACGAGACCGTCGCATGGGCACAAATCCCTATGCCTTTGGTGTGCCGAGGCCCGATGGACCTCCGGTCATCCACGACTTCGCCACGTCGATCGTCGCGGAGGGCAAGACGATGGTGGCATTACACGGAGGGCCAGCAGTTCCTGCCAACGCGCTTGTAGGACCTGAAGGCGTTACTGGCGACCCGGCGGTGCTCTATAGCTTTGAGCCCGGCGAACGACCCAACTCCAACGGAGGCCCCGGAGCTCTCCGGGCCATGGGCGAACACAAAGGGTCTGGGCTGAGCGTCATGTGCGAGTTGCTTGCTGGCGCACTTACTGGCACAGGCACTTCTGGGCCCGGCGAGGTGCGCTTCGCCAACGGCATGCTCTCCATTTACATCGACCCGGCACACATCGATCCCGACAACACGTTCGCCACGACCGTGACGAGTTACATCGACTGGTTCCTTGATGCAACACCACTTGACCCAAACAACCCGGTGCGTTTGCCCGGCGATAGAGAACGAGAGCGAAGAGCCGAACGCGAAGCCAATGGCCTTGGGCTACCAGCAGACCTTTGGCAGAGCATCGTGACTGCGGCCCGGGTTGCTGGCGTTCCCGCGGAACGAATCGACCAGGCAACCAACTCGTGACCGTCTCACTGCTGGGGCTTCCCCTCGACGCTAACTCTTCGCATCTGTTCGGAGCCGCCCAGGCTCCCCAGACCATTCGCACCATGCTGCACTCCGGCAGCGGTAACCATGTCACCGAACGCGGGCTCGACGCAGTCGGCGCCCTAGACGATCTTGGCGACCTCGATCTCGAGAACATTGCTGGCTCGCAAGCTGACGCCGACATGATCACCACCAAAATCGAGCAACTTGTTCGGGCCGGTCAACAGGTGGAGATCGTGGGACAGATGATCACGTGAGCTGTCACAGCACCCACGGCCAAGTCGCTACCGCCCTTTCAGGCGCAGCGATGGCCAGAACATAATCAAGTTCCACGGCATAGCCCTAGGCCTCAGGCCACCCTCACTCGCTGCTCCCGTGGCACGCTGCGAAGTCGCCTGTTCGGGACCGCACGTGAGAGACTGCCCCGTGAGCATATGACCACGACCGAACCAGCTCCCGCAGCGAACTACATCCCCGACAACGACAATCTCGAGAGCGACAATCTCGAGAACATCGGGGTCACCGCACGGCACCTGGCCCCGACGGTCACGATCGACCCGGACAAAGAGCTTGGCTGGATTCGTCGACTGCTGCCGATCATCAAAGCGCATAGGCGCCCATTAGTCATTGGCACCATGTCCGGGCTGGTTGCCTTGGTGCTACAGGTGTCAGTCCCCGCAGTCGTGCGGTCGGCAATCGACAGCACGACCACCGGGGAGAACACCAGTCTGACCCGATGGATCATTATCTTGCTCGTCCTTGGTCTGGGCCGGTTCCTGCTCGGGCTCACCTACCGATACTCACTGTTCCAACTGGCATGGAGCGTAGAAACGGACCTACGAGCGCTGCTCTATGACCACCTGACCACGTTGTCATTTTCCTACTACGACCGAACGCAGTCAGGCCAGGTGATCTCGCGGGCCAACAGCGACATTAGGTCGATGCAGCTGCTCCTCGCCTATGGCCCGTTGATCATGATGTCGGGCCTGGCCTTCGTTTTGGCGTTCGGGTTCATGCTCACAATCCATGTGCCCCTCACCCTCGTTGCGCTGAGCACTCTGCCCCTGGTGTACGTGTTCGGACAGAAGCTTCGCACCACGGTCTTCCCTCTCACGTGGGTCAGTCAAGCTCGCATGGCCGAGCTGGCGACCATTGTCGACGAAAACGTGAACGGCACTCGCGTGGTCAAGTCCTTCGCAGCCGAAGAACGCCAAGTCAACCTGTTGGCTCGCGCAGCCGAACACCTGAAATGGGCCAACGTGGAGGCCGTTAAGACTCGAGCAACCTACAACCCATTCATCGAGGCGCTCCCTCGGATCGGCATGGCCATGGTCTTGCTTTACGGCGGACTGTTGGCGATCGACGGCCACGTCAGCATCGGCACGTTGTTCGCATTCAACGCCTATGTGATCATGATGCAGGCACCATTTCGTATGTTCGGGTTCATTCTGCTGCAGGCCCAACGAGCGAGTGCCTCGGCAAGTCGCATCTACGAAGTGCTCGACGAGACCAGTGAGATCATTGATTCTCCCGGTGCGGTTGCCATCGCTCGCCCGGCAGGCAAGATCGAATTCGCCGACGTGCACTTCACGTACCCAAACGCGACGCCGTCGTTCGACGATGGCGTCGCCCCGCAGCGCCTTGCCGTTCTGACAGGACTCGACCTTGCAATTGAGCCAGGCGAAACGATCGCCATCGTTGGCCGTACCGGCAGTGGAAAGTCCACTATTGCCCGACTGCTCGCACGTTTCTACGATGCTGATAGCGGCGCTATCAGCATCGACGGCCAGCCAATCGATACGGTCACGCTCACAAGTCTGCGACACCATGTTGGCCTTGTCTTCGACGAACCCTTTCTGTTCTCGACGTCGATCCGAGACAACATCGCCTACGGACTCCCGAACGCTGACATGCACGCCGTGGTGGCTGCCGCGACCGCAGCCCAAGCTCATGACTTCATTAGCCGGCTCTCCAACGGTTATGACACGATCGTTGGCGAGCGTGGTTACACACTCTCGGGCGGTCAACGCCAGAGAATTGCGATCGCGCGCACCTTGCTGGAGAACCCGCCGATTTTGGTTCTCGACGACGCAACCAGTGCAATCGATGTGACCGTCGAGGCGGAAATTCATCACGCACTACATGGGTTGCTGGCCGATCGCACCACCATTCTGATAGCTCACCGGCTCTCGACTATTGCCTTGGCCGACCGGGTCGTGTTACTCGAAGACGGGCGAGTGGTCGCTACGGGAACGCACACCGACCTGTTAGCTATTGAGCCGCGCTATGTGCAGATCCTGGCCGAAGCCGATGGCAGTGCCGAAGATGACGCGGACACAGCGGCTGTGGCCACAAGCGAGGGCCCATGAGCTTCGGTCCTCCCGTTGGGTTTGGCGGCGCTAACTCAGTTACGGCGTCACGCGACGCAGGCCTGCCCCACGCAGGCGTTCCCGGTCATCTTCAGGATCGAGTCGACGCGGTGCTCGATCGCGAGCCGGAGCATCCGGATCCAAACATCAGCTTCGCTCATCGCCATCCCGACGAGACCCCGTTTACGCTTCGGAGCTTTTTGTGGCCGCACCGATGGCGACTGGCCGGAGCCATGGGATTGGTCGTCCTAGAAAGCCTGGCGCTTCAGGCCGGGCCACTGCTCACCCAGATAGGAATCGACGAAGGCATCACGCCCGGCGACAAGAGCGTGTTGGTCTGGGTTGCGATTATCTACGTAGTGGCAATCATCGTGGGCGGCGTCAACAGCCGAATTCGGGTCCGGTACACCGGCACCATGGGCGAAGACCTCACCCGCTCGCTGCGAGTTCGAGTCTTCAGCCATCTCCAGCGCCAGTCGCTGAACTTCTACACCGAAGAAAAAGCCGGCGTGCTCATGACCCGCATGACCAGCGACATCGAAGCGTTGTCCCAGCTCTTCCAAGAGGGACTGGTGAACTTCGCGGTACAGGGCCTGACGTTGCTCGTGATCACCGCGGTGTTATTCATACTCGATCCGTACTTGGCCGCAATCACTCTCGCCATCGTGCTGCCGGTGACTTTCTTGCTCAGCAACTGGTTTCGTCGCAAATCGGATTCGGCCTATGGCCTGGTTCGGGAC
>Ga0209828_1002130_pt1 | contig 16797 bp, 8 predicted proteins | sample MaitaG_FD_187429 | JGI IMG/M metagenome (GOLD analysis project Ga0209828, IMG submission 187429) | Marine algal microbial communities from Maine, USA - Maine_Asex2 metaG (SPAdes) (version 2) | ecosystem: Host-associated > Algae > Red algae > Unclassified | place: Maine, USA | collected 2015-01-05 | reverse complement strand
TTGCCGCGAACCTTCGCCGGCATGTCGGGGGTCCACGCGATCAGCGGCACGCGCGCGGCGATTTCGTAGTTGGTCGCCTTGCCCCAGATACCCATGTCGCCGAGGTGCCAGCCGTGGTCGCCCCAGAACACGATCAGAGTGTTGTCGCGAATCCCTGCCTCCTCGAGACCGGCCAGCATCTTGCCGACTTGCGCGTCGATGTAACTCGCGCAGGCGAAGTAGGCGTGAAGGAGAGTGCGCGCGAGTTCGGGCGGGATGTCGCCGGTCTTGGGAATGCCGTAGCGGGTGCGCAGTTCGAACGAGGCGTGCACGCCCATCGCCGCGCCACCTTCGGGGGTGCTGGCGTTCTGCGCGAGTTTGATGTCGGCGGGGTCGTACATGTCCCAGTATTTGGCCGGCGCGGAAAAATCGAGGTGCGGCTTTCTGAACCCGAGCGCGAGAAACAGCGGCACGTCCGGCTTGGTCGCAAGATGATCGTTCAAGGTGGCGAGCGCGAGTTCGGTGCTGAGGCCGTCGGGATAGACGTGGTCGGGCACGTCAGCCTTCTCGAACGCCGGTCCGTGCACCAGGCCGTTGAGATTGTCTTCGCCGTACTTGGCCACGAGGCGCTCACGTTCGGACTGCCAGATTTTCTGGTTTTCCTCGGTCGCGTAGCCGCCGATCAAACGCTTCGGCTTGAACGGCAATTTCTTCCACGCCGGCTTGCGGCTCCACGACTTTTCTTGGTCGGACATTTTTTGCGAGTGGTAGATTTTGCCGCAGAATGCGGCCTCGTAGCCATTGGCGATGAAGTGCTGCGGCAAGGTGACGATGTCCGGATTGAGTTCGCGAAAGTAAGCGGTGTTTTCGACCACGCCAATCGTGTCCGGACGCGCCCCGGTCATCAGGCTGGCCCGCGACGGACTGCAAATCGCCTGCTGGCAATAGGCCCGATTGAACAGCAGGCCGTCAGCCGCGAGCGCGTCGAGGTGCGGCGTCTTGGCAATGGCCGAACCGTAGCAGCCGAGTTCGGGGCGGAGGTCGTCCGCCGCGATAAACAAGATGTGCGGTCGTTCGGCGGCCAACGAGGAGAAGGCGCAGAGAACGGCGAGGACAGATAGCAGCCAACGATTTTTCACCATGGCGCGTCATCGCAAGATTGAGCTGAAAACCAAAGCCAAAGGTGAAATACCCGTAGCTTTAGGTCGGCAGGCTCGGCTTTTTCCAAGCTGCTCCGTGGCTGTTCGTGAGCTCGTGTTACTGGTGAGTAGGCCGCTCCGCGGAGGCAAAGGAATTTGGGGCAAAGGAATGCGCCCTGTCGCGGATCGGGCTGTTTCACTCGGCAATTCGCGGAACGGGTTTGGCGGCCTCACGTTGATTTCAGATCTCGAATTTCAAATTTCAAAGATTTCAAACCAATCCACAGTGATCCCATAACGTAGAGATTTACCGCATAAGGGTCGTTTCCCACGGGCAAATAGCATGCCCTTCTTCCAATCCCATTTTCCGATGGCCTCGATAGCATGGTTGCAATCCGTTGCCAACGCGCCGCCGGGTCTCCCCGCCCAATTGGGGTCATTCAAGTTAAGCGCGACCTGAATGGATGCGACTGGTTTGGCAACCGGCCCACACCAACGGTGTGATTCATGCTAGCCTTGGGCGAGCGCAGCGAACCCAAGGATCGATCGCACCAGATGAATCCGCCCTGAAGGGGCGCCGCATGGCTTCCTTTCAACGCTCGTGGTACGAGCACCCATGAGCAGACCCTTTCAGGGTCTCCATCATTTTTCGCTAAGGATCTAGGGTTCAGTCGTGCCTCCTTCACCCGTTGGCTAGCATGAAAGCCCCCGTTCGGGGCGACTCGCGTCGGAAGCGCGAGTGGGATTGCAGTGAAACCAATATCTGGAGGGCGAGGGGCCTACCGAGCCGATTGGCCGGATTCGGGGTCCCCCATTCGACCAGACAAGGAGATGGAAGGTGGGTCGTGGAAGATGGCGATCGCGTTGAAGGTACACCCATTCCTTTGCCTCACATTCTTTTGCCTCAGTCCGCGCCGGTGAGGCAAAAGAATTGGGGGCAAAGGAATGGCGGCGTTGTTCAGCTTAGCCAGTGGAATATCGGACGAGAGATTCCGCGTGCTCCGCGTTTTTCTGCGGTCCAAAAATCCGTGCGTACCTTCCCGGCCAACACGAAAGGCGACAGGCGCTGCAAAGGCCGGAGGCCGCAAACACTAATTACTGACAACTGATCACTAATCACTCAGGCCGAAGGCCGTCAGGGCGCACCGTAGTTCGGTCCGCGAAGCAAGAGGTCTTGGGAACCATCCTGAGTCGTACCGGAGGAGAGGCCCTCAGGGCGTAACGCCAGGGCGGTAGCCTTCGCGGTTCGGAATGCTGATGATGCCGGTGTTGCCGTCGGTTTCGATTTCCGGATTAAACTCGGGGTCGATCTCCGGAATCTCGCCGGTCTCCGGATAGTACCCGCCGGACGACGAGGGATAGACCGGAGCGGGCGCGGGCGCAGCTTCAGGATAAGCGGGGGCGGGTGCCGACGTCGGTACTGCCGGATAGGTGTAGCCGCCGCCGGGCTCTTCTTGAACCGGCGCGGGGGCCGGGCCCACGGCAGGCGGTGCGTAGTCGACCGACGGGCCGCTGTTGTAACCGATATTGTCACTGACCGGGAAGCCGGTTTCTTCGGCGTAAATCTGACGCAGCAGGTTGCGCCACTGCGCGTATTGCTGCGTTGCGGTACCACGTAGTTCGAGGGTCTTGCCTTCGATGGTGACCACGCGTGGTTCAATGTCCGCGCCGAACGACTCACCCAGCTCGGTGAGCGCCTCGCGGTGCATCTCGGCTTCCTGGCCGATGCTCATGCCCGAACGAATCGCCTCGATGCCGCCGATCACGCCGATCTGGGTGAGCGCGCCCGGCACCTCGCCGCCACTCAGAACTTCGGCCGCCACGGTGCCGACCAAAACGGCCGCACCGAGCAGTTTGCGATTGCGCGACTTGGCTTTTACTTCTTTCAAATTTTCCGCTTCGTCACGACTGAACTCACGCCAGTTGCTGTAGGGTTCCCACATCTCGTCGTAGTAGTCTTGGTAGTGTTCGTTCATCAAATCGACCACCATCGCCTCGCGTTCGCGCATGGCCATCAGGCGTTCGAACATCGGATCGCCCTCAGCCGGCAGTCGACGGATCGTGTAGGTGCCGTCGATGTTTTTGCCGATGGTGTCGCCGAAAGCGTCCGGGGAAATGTCGGCGGCCCATTTGAGTTTGGACAGGGTGCGCAGCCGGTCGAGTTCGCGGCTGCCAAGGCTGTTGCGATAGGCCAGCAGGTCGTTGGAAATGGCGTTGTAGACGTTTTGATAGGCGTCGCGCTTGCCGCGTTCGGTGTTTTGGTAGGCGTGTTTGTCACTGTCGGTGGAATAACTTTTGGTATACCACTGACGCCCGTCACCGCCGATCGGCGAGACCTGCAAACTGAGGTGGTAGCCGTGCGACTCGATGATTTTGCCGCGCACGGTAACGTCGACACTGTCGGTCGGTCCGGGGGTCACGCGCACCGCGCCCCAGTGTCCGGTTTGCGCCAACGTGTGCTTTAAGTGCACCGGAATGAAGTGGCCCTCGGCTTTACGGATCTCCTCGGTCGAGCCGAGTTCGGCGTTGCGGGTGGCCGATTTTTTGTTCGCCAGTGACTGGCCGAACTGCTGGATGCCGACGTCCAGAAGCATGGTCTCGGGCACTTGGCCTTGCGCCTTCATGATCGGCACCGGGCCGGTGATGGTCGGACGGGTGGTGTTGGCGCCGGAACCCGGCATGTTGACAGTGGTGCAACCGCTGACGAGGAGCAGCGCGGTCAGAAGCCCAAGGGCGGCGGTGAGTCGTTGTTTTAAAACATTCATGGCAGGTGCGGCGTTCGGGCGTTCGAGGGTGTTCGAATGTGGTCGTTCAAAAGTGATCGTTTATAGGTGGTCGTTCAAGGCGGGTATGGCTAACGGTAGTCGTTGTATTCTTTCCAGAGTTGGTCGCGGACTGCGGGGTCGGTTTCGCGTTCGGCGGCCTCGCGCAGCTGGCGGGCGACAATATCATCATCACGACCCAAGGGACGAGCCGGAGTGGTTTGGGCACCGGCGGTCGTCGTGCCGCGGCTGGAATTTGTACCGGCGGGATAGCTGCCGGTCGGCGTACCCGCGCCTGCTGGTTGGGCCGGACTGCCGTGGGGATCGCTTCCCTGTGGGGCGCGGATCTGTTCGCCGGACTTGGCCGCAATCGCGTCGAGCACCTCGTTCATTTCCGTCGACTGAACCGAACCGCCGCTACTACCGGGGTTCGGGGGCGGCGCTGTTTGTGGGGATTGCGGGGCTTGGGTCTGCGGCGGATACGGGACCAACGGACCGGAGTTCGGCGTGGCGCATCCCGCCGCGAGCAGGACAAGGCCGGCCGTTCCGAAAGCCAGCAACAGCGTGGTGGGGCAAATGCGATTCATGGTCGGAACAAAGTCGGGCAAAGGCAAAATCGAAAGGCTAAAGATGGCGACGGGTACGGAGGAGAGTGCGCGAAACACGCCGCGTTCTCGGAAGAGCGACGCGGCGCGAAGGGAATTGTACGGAGGCTTGGTTCAGAGGCGCTTGGCGGCGGGCACTTAGCGGCCGCGTTTGTAGCTCTCGTACTCCTTCCAAAGTTTGGCTTTTAAGACCGGGTCGGTTTCGCGTTCGGCGGCTTCGCGAAGCTGGCGTGCGACAATGTCGTCATCAGCGCCGCCACCGCGCGAATTGCCGGTTTGGGTTTGGCGGCTGCCGGTGGTGCCGGTGGAGGCGCCGCCGCCGCGGCTTTGTCCTTGCGAGCCACGCATGTTGCCGGCTTGCTGACCGGCCTGCGGGCCGCCTTCCTGATAGATTCCTTGGCCGGGTTCGCCACCTTCTTGTCCGGCTTGGCCTTCTTGACCGCCGCGTTGTCCGGGACGTTGACCTTGCTGGCCCATCTGTCCGTTCTGGGCTTGGCGACCTTCGGTACCCTGACCGTTCTCGCCGGCTTGGCCGCCTTCTTGGCCGTCCGCACCTTGTTGGCCGCCTTGCTGGCCTTGCTGTCCTTGTTGACCCTGCTGGCCTTGGTTGTTCTGCGCCATCTCGCGATCCTGACCGCCGGCGGCACCGATGCCGGTGGAGCCGCTGCGGCGACCCTGTTCGACGGTCTGCATTTCACGCAGCAGTTTCGCATCGAAGTCGGCGATCGACTTGCCGAGCATCGAGTCGAGTCGGGCGAGCGGATCCTGATCGATTTCCTTGCGCATATCGATTTTCGGTTTGGCCACTTGGAACTGCGGCGGCGGCGGAGCGGTCGGGCGGGCCACGCGTCCGGGGGCGGAAGGCCGAACCGGTGCGGGCGCGGCGACCACCGCGCCGGCGGCTTTGAGCGCGTCCACTTTGGTTTGGTTCTGGGCGACCGCGTCGCGGCTGCGCTGGGCGTAGGTCTCAAATTCCTTGACCACGGCCTGGCTGGCGGTCGGGTCGGCCTTGATCGTGCGCAGGTCGCCTTCGATCTGGCGGAGGGTCTCTTTACTAATGCGCAAACTCTGTTCCGCCGCGGCGAGGTCCTCGTTCGGACCAGCAAAAATAGCGGGTACCGAACCCATGGTCATCAGAAGGGCCGCAAGAAGGACGAAAAGGGGGCGTTTGGTTTTCATGACTGGATCACTCTACAAACAGAAAGACGGAGTGCAATCGCTGAAAATTCAATTGCAATAGATGGGCAATCTGGCAAATACGCCAGAATTTGAAGACAGACTGCATTTTTACTTGACGAGAATTTGCAGACTGTCTGCGAATTTACTTGATTCGGCCTAACCTCTGAACCCCAGCGCGCCATCCGCCGTTTATTGACCATGCTCCACTTTCATGGTCCACTGCCTCTGATGAGGATTCTCCAAACTGTTCTCCCCCGAGTTCCGCTTCTGGCGCTATGGCTCTTCTCCGCCGGCCTGTTGATCCCCGCACCCGCCCAGGACCCCGGCCAGAACCCAGGAACCCAAAACGGCCTCAAAGTCGTCCCCGAATTCGACCAGATTCTCGACAAAGCCGACCAACTCGCCAAGGACGGACGCTTCGACCTCGCCAGCACCCTGTGGCAGGAAGTCATCGACAAAAGCCAGGGCGCCGTCATTACCCGCAGCGCCTGGAAGATGGAGGGTACGGACGAGAACACCTACGTGCTGTTCCGCCCCGCCCGGTCCGAGATCGAACGCGTCCTCTCCGGCCTCTCTCCCGAAGCCCTCCGCGCCTACCGGCTACGCGCCGACGCCGAGGCGCGTATCCTGCTCGCCGAAGCCGGCGACGAACCCGCCAAACGCGAGGCCGCCCTCGCCGGCGTCGCCTCCCGCTATTTTCTCAGCGCCCTCGGCGACGACTGCGCGATCGAACTCGCCGGCATCCATCTCGACCGCTTCGAGTTTCTCGCTGCCAGCCGCCTGCTCAAAAAAGCCCTCACCCTCTACCCCGACCCGGATACCGACCTGCCCCGCGCCTGGTTGCAGTACGCCGTCGCCTCGGCGCGCGCCGGCAACCCCGCCCAAGTCGTACACGCCCTCGCCGAAGCCGCCCACCTGGGCGCGTCCGCCGACTTGATCGACAGCGTCAAAGAAGACACCGAACGCAACGCCGGCAATCTCGTGCTCACCGGCGACAACGCCCGCGACGATCAGCCGCTCTGGCCACAGTGGCTGGGCGGACCCGCGCGCAACCGCATCATGCCCGACCTCGCCATCTCGCCCGAAGCCTGGCGCCACACCTATGGCAATGCCGCCGACGCCAACCCGCTCAAACCGATCTGGACCTGGCACTTCGCCGACAGCGAAGAGCCCGAAGACAAACCCGACATATCCGACGGCGAATTGCGCAGCAACTGGGACAGCTTCGGCTGGCAGCCCACCCAGCAACTCCGTTTTGGCGGCGACTCCCTGTTCTTCAAAACGCAAAACCGCACCATGAAAATCGCCCGGGCCAACGCCGAAATCCAATGGGCCTCCATCGACGGCGGCTTCGCCCCCGGATCCGCCTCGCGTCGGCTCATGGCATACGGCCGGAAGAGCGGCGGCAGTTCGGCCTCGGCCCCGATCAAGTCCGACGAAGTGCAGTTGTTCGGCGATCACGTGCAATCCGACCTGACCATCCACGGCGACCACATCTACACCCTCGACGGCGAGGACGGGCGCGTGCCCCAAGCCGCCCCCATGCAAGCCCTGCAACCCCGATTTCCCGGCTTCGGCCGCGGTCCCGTCGTGCAGCATACCGACACCAACCGTGCCCGCGCCAACCAGCTGAGAGCCTACCACCGAACCTCCGGAAGAATTCTCTGGCTGCGCTGGGTGGACAACGAACGCAAAGGGAGTTCCGGCGCCGGTTTCATGTCCGTCCCGGTGCCCTACGGCGATCTGCTGCTCGTCCCGGTGGCCAACGAAAACCACCTCTGGCTCTACGCCCTGTCCGCCAAAGACGGGTCGACCGTGTGGAAATCCTACCTCTGCGAAGACAACAACACCAGCCCCTCGCGGTTCTCCACCGTGACCCTCGCAGTCGATGGCGGCGAAGCCTACGTGTCCACCGGCGCCGGCGCGGTCATCGCCTTGAACGCCATCTCCGGCGAACTCCGCTGGGCCGTCGCCTACACGCGTTCGGAAGTGAAAAACATCCGCCACGGTCCGTTCATGGACCCCTACCACCGACTCAAAGGATGGAGCCGCGACACCATCGTGCTCGGCGAACAAAACCTCGTCGTCATGCCCAGCGACTACACCGCCATGGTCTGCCTCAACCGCGCCACCGGCGAACACCAATGGGAGGCCGCCCAGACCGCCAAGGAAGGCGACGAACCCCGTTCCGCCAGCTACCACCTCGGCGTCACCAGCAACAAACTCTACGTCGCCGGCAACAATGTGCTGCGCCGCTACGGCCTCGACGGCGGCAAGTTCGAATGGAGCGCCAACACCGGAAACTCCTACGGCCGCGGCCTGCTCACCAAAGACCTCGTGTTCATCCCGCAAGACAAACGCGTGCTCGTCTATAAATCCAACGCCACCTTCCGCGAACGCCGCCCCCTCTACTTCACCCCCACCCTCCCCCACAAAGACGAGAACGTCGGCAACCTGTTCTCCGACGGCGAGCGCCTCTACATCGTCGGCACCCGCTGCGTCAGCGCGTACGACTCGAGTTCGTTTGTGGCGGCGGAAGAAGACGAGGATTCCGAATAGAACGCCCCTCCGGTCCGACCTGGAGGGCGAGGGGCCTCCCGAGCCGATTGGGTTGCGTTCTGGCAACACCCCAAAAAAAGAATCCGAATAGAACGAACCGCGTCCGAAATCTGGAGGGCGAGGGGCCTCCCGAGCCGATTGGGCTGCGTTCCGGGAACACCCCCAAAAAAAGAATCCGAATAGAACGAACCGCGTCCGAAATTTGGAGGGCGAGGGGCCTCCCGAGCCGATTGGGCTGCGTTCCGGTAAACCCCCAAAGCGGTTCACGTGGTCCGCGCAGCGCACATCTGTTTTACCACGGAGCTCACGGAGGCCACGGAAAAATCTCGAACCGGAGGTTCGCGGCGGCCGAGTTCCGTATCTCCGTGCTCTCCGTGGTCCGCGCAGCGCACATCTGTTTTACCACGGAGCTCACGGAGGCCACGGAAAAATCTCGAACCGGAGGTTCGCGGCGGCCGAGCTCCGTCCCTCCGTGCTCTCCGTGGTCCGCGCTTCAGGAAATACTGCGAACGCCTTCAGGCGGCTATGGCAAGGTCTTGCCATAGCATGGCAAAGCTCTGCCACCTTATGGCAAGCTCCACCTCCAGCCGAAGGCTGAACCTTTGCCATCTTCCGGCTTCCATCTTCAGGCCGTGGGCTGACCCCAGTCCCCGACGGGACGACAGTTAGTAAAGGGAATAAAGGGAATGGCGAATTCTGAATGACGAATTGCGAATGCTGAATTGGGCGCGGCCCTTAATCATTCAACAGTCACAATTGACCTTCATCATTCACAATTAATCCCTTCGCGCTGTGTGTCATAACTGCCAGGTATTTAATTGCCTGTAGAATATCTTCCACCTTCCATCTTCAGGCCGCAGGCCTCCCGTCCGCAGGCCAAAAAAATCCCTCGCATCCACCCACCCGATCCGAAACGCTGCCAGCGTGGATCCTCTACCCCCAAACTCTCCAAACGTCCCAACCTACCGCGGCCGACTCGCCCCCTCGCCCACCGGCCTGCTCCATCTCGGACACGCCCGCACTTTCCTCCGCGCCTGGCAACGCGCCCGCGCCGCCAACGGCGAAATCGTCCTACGCATCGAAGACCTCGACCCGGCCCGCAGCAAAGACGAATTCGTCACCGCCTGCCTCGAAGACCTCGCCTGGATGAACCTCGATTGGGACGGCGACATTCTCTACCAAAGCCAACGCCGACCGGCCTACCTCGACGCTTGGCGCAACCTGCTTGAGGGTGGTCATATCTACGGCTGCACCCGTTCGCGCCGCGACGTGCGCGAGGCGGTCGGCGCCCCCCACGAAGACGCGCGCGGTCCGGTGTTCCCGATCGAATGGCGTCCGACGCCTGAGCAACAAGCCGACGCCGCCCGCGCGCTGCTCGACTCCGATCCGCCCCACGAACCCGCCTCACCCACCCGACCCGCGACCAACTGGCGTTTCCGCGTGCCGGAGGGCCAGGTAATCGCGTTCGAAGATGCCACCGCCGGCCCCCAGAGCTTCATCGCCGGTGACGATTTCGGCGACTTCCTGATCTGGCGACGCGACGACCTGCCCGCCTACGAACTCGCCGTCGTCGTCGATGACGCCTTCCAAGGCATCACCGAAGTCGTCCGCGGCGCCGACCTGCTCGTCTCCACCGCCCGCCAAATCTTAGTCTACCAAGCGCTCGGCCACCAGCCCCCCGCCTGGTGTCACGAACCCCTCGTTCGCGACCCCACCGGACGCCGCCTGTCCAAGCGCGCCGGCGACCTCGGCCTACGCGAGATCCGCGCGCAAGGAACCTCGTTCGAAGCGGCCCTCGCCAGCCTCACGAACAATGAAAAAGAAAATGGTGGGCCTGGAGGGACTTGAACCTGGTACTGCTCTACTCGCCTCGTAGGAGATGATTGTATCTAGCATTCCGGCACACTCGCTGGTTAGGTCGAAAAAAGGAGCGTGGATGCAAACTGGAATTGGCTGGATAGATTTTTCTTCTGAACACCGTGATCGTGTTCGTTCCGTACTCGATCTGCTGTCCGTTAAGGGCGTGGTGGATGAACTTGGGATTGGGATTATTCGAGACGCTTTTTCGGACACGATGTTTCCCGGCATTACCACAATTCAAACTCGGCCGAAATATTTCCTCATCGTCCCTCGGATCCTGCACGCATATGAGCAGCTCCCGGCCCAACGAAGGAGAAAGATGTCGGTGGCTGAATACCTTCATCAGGAGGAGGTCGCGTGCCGAATCCACTTGGCCAAACGCTATAAATTTCGAGAGGGCTTGGGGATCATCGGCATTACGTTTGGAGATCGAACCGATCGGTCCGTCATGCGGCCCGCCTCCTCGGTTTATTGGAATGGCCTGTGTCAGTTCCGGATTGTTCGGTCCGAGAGCACTTTGCGCGACTACGACCGGAAATACAGTGGGCACAAACCCGCGAACAGCCTGCTGCTCCAAGAAACAAAAAAGGACCGGGGCGATGACTTCGATGCAGGCGACCCCCAACTTGCTCCATGTGCAAAACTCCCGAAAACCTCTGGAAACTGGCGAAAAGATCTCTCCATCACCCTGCTTCCCGATGAGGCCATCTGGCTCCGAACGCAGATCGCAACCGCAAAGCCAGATACCTTGCTGGGTAGACTGATGAGCGACCCAGCGGCGCTCGAACAAATTGCGCTGCTGGATGAAAAAGCCTCCTTCGCCACCTTCCGGGATTTGCCATGCATCCAGAATTTGGCGGATGCGAAAATCCAGCGAGTGGTCCACTTGGCGACCGACTTCTGGCAACTGTTGCGGGGTGCACACGTTCGCTACAATGTGTTGCTGAATGAGATGTACAACGAAGAGGGCTTGGCCGAATGCCAAGAAATGTGGGACGAATGGCTCTCAGAGATGAGCGGGTTCGAATGGGCCGTCTGGGAAACGGAGGAGGTCTGGCAACTCGTCACCGAACTTGACCGAAAGCCACATGCTCGCACGAGGAGGTTCGTGGATGGATGGATCGACGCGGTTCGAAACGGGTTGAGCAACAAGCACTTGAACGAACTGGTTCGTCGGCAAGAAATCGCGAACAAGGGAACTCGGGCCCGCTTGAAAAGGAAGAGCAAAGATGTGAGCGTGGACCGTTGGTTCGGGTTTTCAAGACTGGATTACCGTCTCCCTCAAATCCGCCAGATGGCCGGCGACATCGTCCGCGCGGAACAAGGAGCGGCCAATCCCGATGCTGGACTTTAAACGCAACCGGCTGGATTACGGCGAACTACTCATCCCGCCAAAGGGGTATACCCTCGACCGAGGAGTCGCGACCATGTTCAGCGCTTCGTTGGATTGCCTGCTCTCCATTCCCGTCGCGTTGATCTACGCTCAAACCCTCGAGGGAAAACTCGACCACGAACGCTTCCAATTGCTCGAGGCGATCCAGCGCATTTCCAAAAAGGTCACGGTCTACCACAACGTGGGAAAACTGCATGCGCCGTCGCGATACAACCGTCTCTATGCGTTCTTGGAAGACATGCTCATTCCCGTCGATCCCGGCAGTGCGTTCACCGCCTTCCATCCCAAGCTGTGGATCTTGCGGTATATCGCCGAGGATTCCGGACCCATTCGATATCGGGTCATGGTCATGAGCCGAAACCTCACGCCGGACCGTAACTGGGATGTGGGGGCCTGCCTCGAAGGCGCGGTTGATGCTGGATTGTCAACCCAGACCAAACCGCTGATCGACTTTCTCCAGCACTTGAATCGCGTCTCGCCCTTCGCGAATGCCAAGGCTTTTCTCGACGACTTCGCCAAGGTGGAGTTGCAGGCTCCGGACTCGGTAAAGAGCTTTGAGTTTCTCCCTTCCGGCATCCCCGCCTACCAAACCAATCCTCTGACAAAGGCATCGGGGAAGCGCCTCGCGGTGGTCGCGCCGTTCATTGACCAAACGGGCTTGGAGGCGGCGACGGCCGGAATAGACGGGGACGCCTACTTATTCAGCCGCCGGCACGAACTGATGAAATTGCCGCAAGAAACCTTGGCGCGTTTTCATGAGATCTACGAGCTCTCCGAACTCGTGCTCGATGGAGAGCAATGTCTGGATGAGGCGGTCGGAAGCGGGAATGTTCAACGGCAGGACTTGCACGCGAAACTATTTGTCTACGATCAGCAAAAGCAATCCAGTTGGGTGCTCGGCTCATCGAACGCCACCGCCGCCGCCATGATGCGCAATGTGGAGTGCATGATCCGTATGACCGGGCCGAAAAAATATTTCGGAGTCGATCGACTACTGGACGATCTGCTCGGACCCGAGCGAGATCTTGCGGTGTTCACGTTGTTTTCGCCAACCGAAGCAACCGGAGAAGATCCCGAAGCCGTTCTGCGCGACAAACTCCGAGCCCTGGAGTATGCGCTGCAACACATGGAGATCAACGCCGCGCTGACTCAGGCTGCGAACCAAGCGACCTACAATCTGGTCATTCATTCCGACCCGGCTGGGATCAAACCGATCGACGGCATTTCGGTTTCCCTCCATCCGTTGAATCGCGACAAGCCGCAGCGACTCGCTCTAGGAAAGCCAAACGAGATGCTATTCGAAAACATCAAGGAAACGGAAATTTCTCAGTTCCTGGCGTTCCGCATCGAAGCAGAGGAGATGGTACCGACCAGATTCCTCGTCAAAGTGGCCCTGCAAGGTCTGCCCGCGAGCCGGTTCGACAGCATCTACAAAAGCATTGTCGACAGTCGCGACAAGTTCTTCGAGTACCTTCGCTTCTTGTTGCTCGACGAGACTGAGAAAGAGGACCTTCAGCAGACGACACTCACTGAAAACGGTGGCGGGGAAGAAGACATGGCATGGCTTTCGCGCACGCCGATTTACGAACAGCTGTTAGTCGCCGCGTCTCGATCTCCCAAGAAACTTCGACGGATCGATCAGCTAATCACACGACTTTGCCGATACCAAGAGGAGGAGCAAACGGAGGACGGCGACCATAATATCGTGCCGCAGGCCTTCCTCGATTTCTGGGAGGTTTACCGGCCGCTTATTCCGGGTAGTCCGGGCAAACCGAGGGCGGAGGAGACCGGCGCATGAAACGTGACGAAGTGATCAGCAGCATCGAACGCACGCTGGGCGGCTTAAAGGATTTTCAACAAGCCACCGTGGATACGGTGCATCACCAGTTGTTCGAACAGGGTCAGAAAAGCATGCTCGTTGCAGACGAGGTCGGCCTGGGAAAAACCATCGTGGCGAAAGGTGTCATTGCGACGGAACTGAAGGCCCGCCTAGAGCGTGGAGTTCGCAGGCCATTTAAAGTCACCTACATTTGTTCGAACCAAGTGATCGCGGGGGACAATGTGAAAAAGCTGAACGTCTTCAGTGATCACGGCGTCATCGATCGGCTCGCGCGCCGCATTGCGTATTTGGCCTACATGCCCCCAGCAGAAGACGCGGAGATCGAACGCGTTCTCTCTCTGGCAACGCTCACGCCGGGCACCTCGTTCAACATGGGAAGCCGTTCGGGGACGAAGTTTGAACGGCGGATTATCTATAAGATTCTTTCAACAAACGAACACTACAGAAAGCGGTTCACCGGCCTGAGTTGCATGCTCAGGGGCCCCGTTCGGAAAGATCTCCGCTGGTGGCGAAGGTGGCTGAAAGAACCTATGTGGAGGCCGCTGCGCGAAGATTTGCCGGACGCCTTCTTTAAGATTCTTCGCAAACGAACCCTCCCGCCGGAATGCATGAATGTTCGGGAGTCAATGGGAGTGTCGGCCAAAACAAAAGTGAGTCTTGATGAGGCCGTCTACGCAATGGCGGGAGACCTCTGGGCCAAAAATTATCATAAGCACCGGCAGGCTTGCTACGAACTGATCCTCGAACTGCGCCGCGTCTTGAACGAGGCCTGCCTGAACTACATCAACGCCGACCTCTATATCCTTGATGAGTTCCAGCGCTTCAGCAGCCTCATCGACAGCGAGAGTCAGCAGGAGGAAGCGCTGACGGCCAAACATATCTTCGGGAAGAAAAGGGCCAAAGTGCTGTTGCTCTCGGCGACTCCGTTCAAAGCCTTCACCGGCGCCCTAGATGAAGCACAGGGGGACGACCATTACCGGGATTTCCGCCGAGTTCTGACCTTTCTCGCCGGAGCGATAGACGGCAGAGAAGAATTGCTCGCGTACGACGCAAATCGTCAGGCCTTGCTCCAGCAACTGCTTCATTTGAACCGCGAGCACTTCGACCTCTCGACGGCTCACCGCGAGAAGATCGAGGGCTTCCTCCGTCGTTACATCTGCCGAACGGAGAGACAGAGTGTCGCCGCAGATCCCTCCACCATGATCGCGGATCTCTGGCGGCAAGACACCCTGCCCTTCGACCGTCCGGATATTGACCACTACGTCGCGACCGACCGGATTGCCCAGGCACTCGCCGCCAGCGAACGGGCCACATCCCATCAGATTCGAAATCCGGTGGAGTACTGCAAGTCCACCCCGTTCCCCTTCTCCTTTCTGGATGGCTACCTGCTCAAAAAGTTGCTCGCAGACGCAAAAACCGAACGGAAGGTGCGCAAGGCGATCACCGACAGTCCGGCCGCTTGGCTCAACCTCGAACAAGTGAACAACTACCGCTTGCAGATTGGTGCAGGAACAAACAGCGACCAATCCAGCGCAACCGTCAAGCACGCACGGCTATCCCAACTAGTGGACCACGCCATCGGCGCGGTCGGTGAGAAACTGTTGTGGATACCGCCATCCCTTCCGTATTATCCTCTGGAGGGGGCTTTCGAGAACACGACAGGCTTTTCAAAAACGCTGGTCTTCTCCGCTTGGATCATGGTACCGCGCGCCATCGCGTCTCTTGTCTCGTACGAGGTCGAACGACGCACGGTCGGACATCCAGCCACCAGAGACGAACGAGAACTGGAGCCGCGCACCTATTTTGCTCCGCCTGACAAACCTAAGCACCGACGACATCCGGTCCCGCTTCTGCGGTTCTCGCAGGTCACGGAAGACGAACAGCGGGTGGCGAACAACATGACAAACTTTTGTCTGCTCTACCCTTCACCAAGCTTGGTGGAATCCATCTCACAAAGCGATATGCTGGGACAGAACCTGAGCTTGGACCAGCACCGGTCGCGCTTGGTCGAACACTTTTCAGCCCGCCTCAAGGCGAGCAACTTGAACCGCTTGGCCAGCACCTCCGGGGCATCAGAGAAATGGTATTGGGCGGCACCCTTGCTGCTAGACCGGAACAATAGCGACGCTTCCGCCAAAATTCAGGCGTGGTTTGGCGATCCCGGTTTTCACTCGTCCGACTTCTTCACCGCAGGCATTAAAGGCGCGGCTGGTTCGGCCAAGGAAAGGCATACCGAAACCCTCATGCAGGCATTCGACGATCCAACGTTGATAAACCTTGGTCCTATGCCCGCCGATCTTTGCGAAGTGCTCGTGGACATGGCGCTGGGAAGTCCAGCCATCCTCGCCGCGCGTAGTCTCACGACGACCTATGGGTCGGAGATGAATGCCCAAGCTCTGACCGAAGCCTTCCAAATCGCCAACGCATTCCTCAGTTTATACAACAAGCCCGAATCCATTGCTGCAGTTCGATTGCATCCGTTTGACGGACCGTTTTGGCGACATGCATTACGCTACGGAGCCGAGGGTTGCCTCCAAGCGGTTCTCGATGAATATCTGCATCTTCAGCGCGGACAGATCGGCAACCGCACAGAGGTGGTTCGGGCCTTGTCGGAGACGGCCAACCTCAACACATCAAGCATCCAAGTCGATAGCATGTCCTCCTTTCTCCAAGACGACGCCAAAAAGATGCGCTGCCACTATGCCGTCGCCTTCGGGAACCAAAAGATCGAGACCGATGACGGCCAGAAACGAGCGTCGAACCTCCGGGCGAACTTCAACTCGCCGTTCCGGCCCTTCGTCCTTGCGACCACATCCATCGGACAAGAGGGACTCGACTTCCACCAGTACTGCCGCAGAATCGTCCACTGGAACTTGCCCGGAAATCCGATCGACCTCGAACAACGCGAAGGGCGGATTAACCGCTACAAAGGCTTGGTGATCCGCCAAGAGCTTGCCCAACGCTACGGAGGAAAACTCGATTCCGCTACCCAAAATGCAGACGTTTGGACCGCCCTTTTCCGCATGGCTGACCAGCTAGAGCGGGTCGATGGAAAGCAATGCGAATTACTGCCGTATTGGCATGTCGATGCTCCCTCTTTCATGATCGAAAGAGTCATCCCAATGTACCCGTACAGCCGCGACCAAGTGCGGCTCGACCGCATTCTGAAGACACTCGCTATCTACCGCCTGGCGTTCGGACAACCCCGCCAAGTTGAACTGATTGACCAGCTCCTCGCCCAGGCATTCAGCCAAGACGAGGTCGATCAAATCTGTGAAAAATTAATGATCAATTTGAGTCCGCTGAGTTCGACGAAGGGAGCTTAGTCGACCTCCCGTGCGTACGTATCTGCGTGCCGCGAACAGCATTGAAGAAAAAATGGTGGGCCTGGAGGGACTTGAACCCACGACCAAGGGATTATGAGTCCCCTGCTCTAACCAACTGAGCTACAGGCCCAACCTGTTGTAAACTAACAACTTAT
>Ga0209828_1002126_pt1 | contig 16827 bp, 16 predicted proteins | sample MaitaG_FD_187429 | JGI IMG/M metagenome (GOLD analysis project Ga0209828, IMG submission 187429) | Marine algal microbial communities from Maine, USA - Maine_Asex2 metaG (SPAdes) (version 2) | ecosystem: Host-associated > Algae > Red algae > Unclassified | place: Maine, USA | collected 2015-01-05 | reverse complement strand
TTTCTACAACAGCTTCTGTCGTTTCAGCTTCCACCTCCGCTTCTGCAGCAGTTTCAGCTTCTACAACCTCTTCCCCCTTGTCCTGGAATGGTCCGGGAGGAGGTGGTGGTAAATCACCTGTTTCAGCGGTAGCCGTCTCAGTCTGTCCTGCTTCTGTCGAGACCTCGCTTGTAGCAACTTCAACCTCAGCTGCTTCAGTTTCAACGACCTCCTCTTTGGCGCTTGCATCCGCCGCTTCAGTCTCAGGCTTTACTTCAGCTTCTTCCGTATTAGCCGCTACCGCTGTTGCAGCGACAGTAGTGGCCGCAGCTACGACAGCAGTTGTTGCACCATCAGTTGCTGTTTCAGCAGCGACCTCAACTTTTTCAGTATCAACCGAAGCTACCTCTGGAGTCATCTCAACAGCTTTATCAACCGTCTCTGACACAGCCGTTTGTACCGTCTCGACTGCATCACTCACGCCATCTTTCGCGCCTTCAACTGCTGCAGTAGCGGTAGACTTAACATCGGTAGCAGCTTGTGAGGCCGTTTCGGTTGTCGCAGTCGCGACTCCTGTAGCCGCGGCACCGACAGCCGCAGCGGCACCTGTCGCTGCAAGTTTAGCTCCAGAACTCACATCACTGTCATTATCAGTTAATAAGATTGCCCCTGAAGCGAGAACAGTTGCGGCTGCAACTGACAAGACACCTTTCTGCATTGATTTCATAAACGTTTCCTTCATGCTAAAAGTTAAATTTAGTCTTAATCGTGAGCGTCACACGACCCTGAAATTTCTATTATTCTATGATGATCCTGAGGAAACCAAAGGATTATTAATCCCACGTACGCAAAGAACTGACAATGTTTTAGCAGCTTCCGTCATCAAGTTTTCTGTGACTTAGTCGCTCGAACATTACCATTTGGTTCATCTGAATTATTACTGCCACTATTATAGACAAAACTATTGCCTGTTGTCGCCTTCGATACTTGAATATTTTAAGAAGCAATGAATATTATCAGCATTGAAATATTCACGCCTTAGCGTATCAACAATTATAGCTAGTAATAAATAGGGAAAACCCTACGGATTTCCCCCCAACGCTCAGTCGTGAGTTTTATTTCGACACCCATGGGCAAGGTTGATTTCGTCCAAGCTTCCAAGCTTTCTCCTTCAGTGGAGAAAAAAGCGACTTTAGCCTCTGTCACTCCTTCCATTAATGTCATAGTAAGAGGTTCTGCATCACTATGATCAACAAGGTTCCAACTCAGCCTCTGAAGCTTTTGTTCCTCTATCGTGTAACGAACCCTCTGTAAGCTACTACGGCTTAAATCAGTTGGGTTTGGGTTTCCTAATCGACTGAATTCGATTAACACATCTCCGCCGCCATCGGCCTTTAGTGCTTGATGCAATTCCGAATAACCATCATTACGAGGCCTCAAAGTGAGCTGTCGTAAATCTTTTTCAACAAACACTAACGTTCTTTGCAGTTTTTTAAGCGCCGTTTCATGCTCTAAAGAAGCTTGATCATTAAGCATGACTGAAGCAATACCGGCATAAGCCACCGCAGTCATCAGCGAAAAAATAGCCATAGCCACCAATAGCTCTATTAACGTAAAACCCTTATTTTTCTTCCTAGTCATCATAATTTAGCAATGAACCCAGTGATTGAAGCAGACAAATCATCTTCCTCTGCATCTTCTAAGCGAACATCGATCGTAACCTTAAGCACGTAGTCATCTGGAGTTGCTTCCGCCTTTTGGCGCCAGATCCAAGTCCGCATCATCATCTCCTCTTTGCCGCTTTCGGCCTTAACAGGAAATTGCCGCCTCAACTTAAGCGTCGCCAATTGATTTAAGCCTACCCATTGGGCAGCCGTTCTATCCGTCAGCGCAGAACCGTTAGTGGCTGCACCTATCGTAACTTTCGCAGCAGTACCGAGTGCAGTCGCAACGATCAACAATGCGATCAGTACCTCGATCAGTGTAAAGCCCTGTTTTTTTGAAGAGATTGCAGTCGCATTATTCTTCATTAAATAGCTCCTGCTTAGTCTCACCCAGAGGATCAAACTCTAAACTCAAATAATGCTGCTCAGATAGTGCTAGCTCGTACTTAAAAGGACTCATTTCGCCACTAGAAAAAAACAATATACTGGGTTTAATTAGCCCAGGGTCATCTGATATTTCAGGAATAAACTCAACACCTTCAATCAGTACACGATGCTTAAAGAATTCTTCTATCTTTTGAGATTGAAGCGGCTCCTCGTCGAACGCTGCCCAACCTGTCTTTACCCGCTGAACAAATTTATAACTCTCTTCATCGACAATCAATCCCAAATCTTGCGACTGCAAAATAGCCTGTGTTTGTGCATAAACCACCTTAGATTGAAAGCGGTCGAGCTCTTTTTGCATAAGCTCGGCACGGTCACCTGGCAAATAGGGAACAACGAAAGCGGTCAATATAGCCATCATGGCGATAACCACCATTACCTCAAGCAAGGTAAATCCCCGGCTTTTCGCAATCCTCAACTTTTTGGAAGTATTCACAGGATGATTTATTTCAGCTGCCAACTACCAATATCATCATCACTTTTTCGGCCATCAGGCCCGAATGAGAAAATATCAAAGTCTTCGTGCGTACCAGGATTCAGATACTGATAAGGATTCCCCCAAGGGTCAGCAGGTATCTTATCCAGCTGTTTTTTCCAACGATTACTAGGCTCAGGCGAACCACTAGGCTTGCTGACTAATGCAGCCAAACCTTGCTCTGTACTAGGCAAATTAAAATTATCCAACTTATAAAAGCCGAGTGTACTTTTTATATTTTTGATTTCTATTCTAGCCGCATCCTCTTGCACCCCCGAGAACTTATCGATAATGTTTGGGGCAACGATCGCACCAATAATCGCAATGATTGTTACTACGACGATTATCTCTAGTAAAGTGAAACCCTTTTGCGAAGAAAGGCTGCGTATATTTCTTGATCGCATATTTCTGAAACCTGTTATTGTTTAATGACTTATTTATTAATTTTGCCACACTTGCCGCACTTAACCAAACAAATGAACCTGAAACTACTAATAACTGTACTAGCGGTCACTGCGCTGAGTTTTGCACTGCAATTTTGGCAATCACAATTTAATTATATTAGGGAGGCTGTCTCTCAAGGGGAGGTCTGGCGTATTGCCACATCGCAACTGGTTCACACGAACTGGCCTCACTATCTTCTTAACATCAGCAGTGTTTGGTTGTTTGCATTTCTATTCTATACGACTATAAATTTTAAAACATTTACCATAAATTTATTTTTATTGATTATCGCCGTAGGTATTTGTATACACCTATTTGAACCCAGCATGTTTAAGTACGCAGGCCTATCTGGCGCGCTCTACGGACTCTACTTAATCGGTGCTTATTCTGCCATTAAAGACAACGATTATTTAGTTGGTATTGGCACTGCTACCTTGATTATCGGCAAGGTTTGTTTTGACCACTGGTTTGGCCCTTTTCAGGACAATTCTGCACTGATTGAAGCACGCGTCGCGACTGAAGCCCACGTGTATGGTGTTTGCGCAGCCCTGTTACTAATTTGCTCTGATGCATTAATACAATACATCAAAGCAAAAGCGTCATCACAACAAATACCCGACTAAATCGCTTCGCGCTGCACCGCTCGATAGCCGATATCATCACGGTAATAAACGTCTTCCCAGCTGATCTGCTTAGTAAGCGTATAGGCTTTTTGTTGAGCGACAGTTACTGTATCGCCTAAACCAACGGCACACAGCACTCTGCCACCTGTCGTAACGACATCATCATTTTCTAAAGCCGTTCCAGCATGAAACACCTTTGCATCGTCGCTATCATTAAGCGGCAATCCATTAATCACTTTTCCTTTCTCATAGCTATTAGGATAACCACCTGCCGCCAGGACCACACCTAAGGCAGCTCTTGAGTCCCACTTGATACTCGCCTTATCTAAATCCCCATCCAGCGCATGCTCCAGCAGCTCAACCAAGTCTGACTGTAATCGCATCATAATCGGCTGTGTTTCCGGATCGCCAAAACGCACATTAAACTCCAACACTTTAATTTCCCCGGCTGGAGAAACCATGACTCCTGCGTATAAAAATCCAGTAAAGGAATTACCCTCAGCAGCCATCCCCTGCACCGTCGGATTAATTACCTGCTGCATAATCAGCTCATGTACATCTTGTGTAACCACTGGCGCTGGAGAGTAAGCGCCCATACCACCCGTATTGGGGCCTAAATCACCATTATCTCGCGCTTTATGATCTTGTGAGCTCGCCATCGGCAAACTGGTACTTCCATCGGCAATGACTATAAAGCTGGCCTCCTCACCTTCAAGAAACTCCTCAACGACAACACGATGACCCGCATCACCAAAGGCATTACCTGCCAGCATATCCTGAATCGCATCAATCGCTTCTTGCTCAGTCTGCGCGATAATGACGCCTTTTCCAGCGGCCAAGCCATCCGCCTTAACCACAATCGGTCCACCGACTGACTTCACATATTCAACGGCTTCTTCAATGTCTGTAAAATTACCGTAAGCGGCAGTGGGTATATTATGACGAGCAAGGAAATCTTTAGCGAAGGCCTTTGATCCCTCTAGTTGCGCAGCAAGTTGGCTTGGCCCAAAGCAGCGTAACCCTGCTTCTGCAAATCGATCCACAATACCCGCTACTAGTGGTGCTTCAGGGCCAATCACCGTCAACCCCATATCGTTATCCAATGCAAAAGACAATAACGCATCAATATCATCTGGGGCGATGGCAACGTTTTCTATATTAGGCTCTAAAGCCGTTCCCCCGTTTCCTGGTGCAACAAACACCCCCGTAACTTTCGATGATTGAGCCATCTTCCATGCTAATGCGTGCTCACGCCCACCGCTTCCTACCAGCAATACCTTCATGCTATAACCATTCCAGAAAAACGAAGCATTCTACCTCTTATTCATCATTTTTTCACAAATCGACTCTGAAATAGTACAGAACCACTACTAAAAAATAGCTTTGTGATTTATCCCCAAGTAATTACTGATACAATTATTTTTTTGATCCGACAAAGACTGAATTATGCAAGTGACTTTAGCTAATCCTCGTGGGTTTTGTGCAGGCGTAGATCGCGCCATTGATATTGTTGACCGTGCCATAGAGTTACTCGGCGCGCCGATCTATGTTCGTCATGAAGTCGTGCATAATAAGTTTGTGGTTGATAACTTACGCGAAAAAGGTGCGGTATTTGTTCAAGAACTGGATGAAGTCCCAGATGATAATACCGTTATATTTAGCGCTCATGGTGTATCAAAAGCAGTGCAGGATGAAGCTAAGCGACGTGGTTTAAAAGTGTTCGATGCGACCTGCCCGCTAGTCACCAAAGTCCATATGGAAGTCGTTCGCTACAGTCGTGAAGCACGTGAGACCATACTGATCGGTCACCGCGGACATCCAGAAGTTGAAGGTACTATGGGGCAATACGACACCAGCTTTGGCGGCTCTATCTATCGCGTTGATTCTGAAGAGGAAGTTAATGCGTTGGATATCAAGCACCCAGAAAAAATTGGCTTTGTTACTCAGACTACTTTATCAGTAGATGACACCAATACCGTGATTGACGCCCTTAAAGTGCGCTACCCCAATATAGAATCACCAAAGAAAGACGATATTTGTTATGCCACACAAAACCGTCAGGATGCACTGAAAAAGCTCGTTGATAATTGTGACTTGGTTTTAGTCGTTGGCTCACCGAACAGCTCAAACTCTAACCGTTTACGCGAGATAGCCGAGAAGCGTGGTGTATCAGCTTATCTAATTGATGGCGCTGAAGACATTAAGGCAGAGTGGCTTATAGACAAAAAGAATATTGGCCTTACTGCGGGTGCATCTGCTCCTGAAATATTGGTTCAGCAAGTAACCGATCGTCTTAATGAAATGGGCGCAACCATCATGCCTGACACACAAGGTGTTGTTGAAACTGTTTCCTTTGTATTACCAAAAGAACTGCGCTTTAATCAATAACTTTCTAACTTTACACGACCGGTTCTGGCGACCTTAATTCCCTTCTTGACTGTACTTGCATCAGGACCAATATTGAAACCTGCTGCTAGACTAGCGGGCCGACCTGAGAAACGATAAGTGAATGAATCTGTCACGGCCGCAGAGGTTGCGGCAATGGATATATTCCCCAAAGGCTGCTGCACCCTTAGTAGGAGGTCACTGTCAGGGTTTCCATCACCATCAAAATCGCAAGTCGTAACAGCAGTACTAAGACTTCCATTATCGTCGCAATCAACAAATATGATCCAGCCCAAAGCGTAGTCATCTAAACTTGTATTACAGGTAGCACTATTGCTGCTGGTACAAATACTTACTGAAAAGCTGCGCTTAGCTGCTTCACTTCTAGCAAACATTAGAGCGCTTAAAAAATCATTTGAAGCTGATGAAATACGATTACTTTCAATCATTTTGGTAAAACTTGGAATCGCAATGCTAGCTAAAATTGAAGCGATACTAATGGTAATTAGAGCTTCAATTAAGGTAAATCCAGAGTTTCTGCGCTTGAATGCTATTTTCATTATTATTTATATCCATTGACACCTCTTCTAATGCTAACAAAGTAAGCAGCCAAATTGGGTTAAACATGGACAACTGGTATCAATATCGACAAATTATTGCCTCCAGAAGGCAGGCGACATCACAACAAGCAAGGTGAAAATTTCTAGCCGCCCCAGTAACATTGATATGCAAAGCACCCATTTTGCAAAATCATTGATTGAAGCATAGTTTTTGGCAACAGCGTCCAAGCCTGGCCCAAGGTTATTAAGAGTCGCAGCCACCGCTGAGAAAGCCGTTACCTGATTCACACCACTCGCCATAATCAGCAACATAAACAAAACGAACACGCCGATGTAAACCGAAAAGAACCCCCAGACAGACTGCATAACGTGATCAGGCACTGGCTTACGATTTAACTTGACCGAAATACGCGCACTAGGATGAATTAGCTTCAGTATCTCTCTCATGCCCTGCTTAAACAACAGCAACACTCGCACGACTTTCATACCACCTGCCGTCGATCCTGCGCAACCTCCCATAAAGCTGGAAAAAATAAGCAATACCGGCACGAACAAGGGCCAATAAGTGTAGTCAGAAGTACTGAACCCCGTGGTTGTTATCATTGAGACTGCCTGAAACAATGAGACATAAGCTGTTTCACTTATGCTACCAAACTGATGATCTAGGTATAAATATAAGAAACAAATTGCACTTACCAACATTACACAATAAAGAAAAAATCTAAGTTCGGAGTCCTGAAAATATAGCCTAAGATCTTTCTTACGCCAGACCAAAAAATGCAAACTAAAATTAGCGCTTGATAAGAGCATGAAAACAATCGCAACGCTTTCTATTGCATGACTATTAAAATAACCGATGCTGGCGTCATGCGTAGAAAACCCACCAATTGCGACAGTTGAAAAGCTGTGCCCCACCGCATCAAACCAGCTCATTCCAGCCAGCTTATAGGCTATTGCGCAGGCCACCGTAAACCCAAAATAAATCAGCCAGAGCAGCTTAGCCGTCTCCTTAATACGTGGTGTTAGCTTGGAATCTTTAACTGGGCCGGGAGTTTCTGCTCGATAGAGCTGGCTGCCACCCACACCCAATATGGGTAAGATAGCGACTGCAAGCACAATAATCCCCATCCCCCCCAGCCACTGCAATTGCTGCCGATAGAATAGGATGGAAAAAGGTAAACCTTCCAGCTTAGTGATTACGGTCGCACCGGTTGTTGTTAATGCAGAAATCGACTCAAATACAGCGTCTGTGATGCTAAGCTCTAACTGTGAAGATAGAATTAAGGGCAATGCACCGGATAGTCCCAGCACACCCCAGAACAAGATAACCACTAGAAAGCCATCCCTAAGCCGTAGCTCGCTACTACTGTCTCTGACTGGATACCAAATCATAGCGCCACCGATGAGCAGCATAAAAAATGACTTCAGAAACGGCATTAAATCGAGATCACCGTAGTACCAACCCACAATCATTGGAAACAACTGTGTAAAACTAAACAGCATTAGCAATAGACCAAGAATTCGCTGAATGACTGAGTACTGCATGAATTAGATATAGACCATTCCAACCTGAAACATTTTTTCAATCGCAGGAAGATAACGTTTGTCCGAAAGAAATAAGATGACATGATCATTTTTTTCTATGACTACCGAGCTACTTGGTAAAACAACTTCTTTACCTTTCACAACGGCACAAACAGTGGAACCTGGCGGGAGTTTTAATTTCTTAAGTGACCGCCCCACCACCCGAGAAGTTTTTTCATCACCGTGTGCGACAACCTCCAGCACCTCAGCATCACCCTTACGCAAAGAATGCACCGAAACGATATCACCTTGACGGACATGGGCGAGCAATCCGCTCAAGGTGATTTGCTGGGGTGAAATAGCCATATCAATAATTCCACTCTCCACCAGATCGACATAACTAGGGCGATTAACTAGAGCCATCACTTTTCTCGCCCCCAATCGCTTGGCTAACATTGCCGAAAGAATATTAGCCTCATCATCACTGGTTAAGGAGCAGAAAACATCCACATTAGCGATATCTTCCTCTAATAGCAGATGCTCGTCAGCCGCATCACCTTCTAGCACCAGAGTTTTGTCTAACTGCTCCGCCAAAACACCGGCAACATCCGAGTCTTTTTCAATGATCTTGACTTGATAGCGTTCATTTTCGAGCATACTAGCGAGTGAGCCACCAACATTGCCTCCGCCTGCAATCATAATACGCTTATAAGGCTTTTCAACGATACTCAACTCACTCATTACCACTCGAATATGTTGAGCACTAGCGATTACGAAAATCTCATCATCTACCTCAATGACCGTATCGCCATTTGGCAAGATTGCTTTGCCTTGACGGAAAATTGCAATCACCCTAACCTCAAGATCCGGCATATGCACCGCTATATCACGTATCTGATGATCAATGAGATTACCGCCTAACTGAGCCTTTAAAGCCACTAGCTGTACTCGACCCTCAGCAAAATTCAAGACCTGCAGCGCACCGGGATTAGCGATCAAACGATACACCTGTTCTGTAATAAGCCGCTCAGGACTAATCAACACATCAACAGGAATCGCTTCTTTAGAAAATAATTCCTGATGATTAAGGTAGCTAACAGCCCTGACTCGCGCAATTTTTGTAGGAGTGCGGAAAAGCTGATACGCCACCTGACAGGCGATCATATTGACCTCATCGCTGGAGGTCACTGCGATCAGCATGTCAGCATTCATCACATTCGCATTTTCAAGCACATCGGGGTGTGAGGCGTTGCCTTGAAAGGTATCAATATCCAGTTTTTCGCGCAGATACCTCAAGCGCTCAGGATCATTATCGATGATTACAACGTCGTTATCTTCCGTCGCCAAACTCGTTGCCAACGAGCTTCCAACTTGACCTGCGCCAATAATGACAATATTCATTGATTATTTATTAAACTGCTTGGGGTCAATATTCAGCGAACGCATTTTTCGGTAGAGATGCGTGCGTTCCATCTGCACTCTTTCAGCGAGTTGACTGACATTACCTCCACACTGCTCTAACTGATAGCTTAGGTAATCATGTTCAAACTGCTCACGCGCCTGGCGCAGTGGCATCTCAAATAAGCTCACGGGCAACTGCTCAACGCCTTGACTAAATATAGGAATACTACGACCCAGCATTTCTTCGACTTCTTCCTGAGTAATTTCAGTGTCGGTACCTAAGATCAGCAGTCGTTGCACCAAGTTTCTGAGCTCACGAATATTGCCTAGCCATCGATAGTTACGCAGATAATTCTGCGCCGCCACAGAGAAGTGGCGATACGGCAAGCCGTCCAATGCAATCAAGCGATCCACATAGAAATTAAGCAGCTCTGGCACATCTTCGGGGTGTTCACGCAACGGCGGAATCACCAATGGAACCACATTTAATCTGAAAAACAGCTCATCTGAAAAGCGCCCCGAATCAACATCATCACGCAAATCATGCTGAGCTGAAACAATGAGCTCACTACGCAAGTCAATCTTGACAGTGCCTCCAATTCTAATATAGACCTTATCGCGCAAAGCCAGCAGAAGTGATTGTTGCACTTCTGCACCCAGTGCCGCAATATCACATAAATACAGCGTGCCACCCTGCGCTTCATCAAACAGGCCCGTCGTAATAAGACCGGCCTCCTCCTTCCCAAACAACATTTCCTGAAAGGTAGCCGATAAATGCGCAGAAACAATGGATTTTACAAATGACCCATTAGCACGCTCACTCTTATTGTGAATGTAACGCGCAAAGACTTCCTTACCCGAACCCGACTCACCGTACAAAATGACGGCAGCATCAGCGTGCTCAGCAATGCGTTCTGACTGAGCTCTTAAGTCCCGCACTGCCATGCTGGAACCAATTGGCTCAGCAGGCGCCAATACTTGCTTCTTTAAGCCACGATTTTCCTGCTCCAGCTGACTGGAGCGAATACCATGTTCAACAGACAACAGCAGCTTGGCCATCGACAACGGCTTTTCTATAAAGTCATACGCACCCAGACGTGTTGCTTCAACCGCCGTCTCTATCGTGCCATGCCCAGACATCATAATGACTGGGCAACTTAATAGGCCGCTCTCATACCAGCTTTTCAGCAAGGAAATACCGTCTTCCCCAGGCATCCAGATATCCAACAAAATCAATTGCGGCCGGCTGGCCCGTACCTGCTCCCTAGCCTGCTCTGCATCTTCAGCTAGCACAACGTGGTAGCCTTCATCCTCAAGGATTTCTCCAACTAGCTGGCGAATATCCGGCTCATCATCAACCACTAGCACGCGGTACTTCTCTGCAACTTTAAGCGACATGTTTAACCTCTACGGGTTGATTATTTGTTTGTTCAACACCGGCTTCTACCGGAAAATAAATGCTTATTTTAGCGCCCTTTTGTGGATTGTTAGCAGCAACGACTCTCGCCCCATGCTCTTCTACAATCTTCTTAACAATCGATAAACCTAAGCCTGACCCCTTTTGCTTACTACTGACATAAGGGTCAAATAAATTTTGCAGTATATCAGCTGGGATTCCCGGCCCCGTATCTGAAACACTTAATACAACTTCCGAACGTCCATCTTTCGACTCATCTAAGCAAACACTTAGAGATACTTCACACTCTTGACGCCCTTCAATCTCTCCTCCAAAAGCCTCAAAAGCGTTTTTTATCAAATTCACAATCAACTGTCGAATCCGACCAGAGTCGAGGTGTAAATTTGGCACATTTTGCGCTTCGACAGACACCTCAATCCCTTCATCATTCACACTAAATAATTCAGCAATTTCGCTCGTCAAACTCGGCAAATCAACCGACTGTAAGCGTAACTCTGGTGCTCTGGCATAATCGCTAAATGCATCAACCATTGATTTTAAGTTATCCACCTGATTCATTATAGTACGGCTCAGGCGTTGCAGCAGTTCAGCTGACTCCTCACTAAGCTCCGGCTGCAAACGATACTGTAATCGTTCAGCGGATAACCGTATGGGCGTTAACGGGTTTTTGATCTCATGAGCAAGTCTGCGCGCCACCTCACTCCAGGCCGCTTCATGCTCGGCTTGCACCACCTCAGTGATATCTTCGAATACCAAAACATGACCTTCGGAGCCATCAATCAGCTGAGGCAAAGCTGCTCCTCGGCACACCAACATTCGCTTACCATCCATTAGCAACAAGCTTAGCTCACATTGCCATTCTTTTTTATCATCAAGCAAATTGGGTTGAATCATTTGCAACAAAGGCTCTAAAGCCTCATGCGCCGCACCAACCTCCAAAAGGCTCTGGTCTATAAACTCAGATAACGGGGCTTGTAGAACCTGCTCTGCTGCCGCATTGACTCGGCGAATCATCTGCTTATCGTCGATGGTAATAACACCCGAAGTCAAATGATCCAAAACCACATCCAGATAATCATGCTGACGTTGCACTTGCTGCTGACTCTCTTCACTTTCTCGCTGAGCATCTGATAGTCTTGCAGTCATGGTATTAAATGAACGTGCTAATAAGCTGAAATCATCTTTGTCTGACACTGGCAGTTTTTTCTGGAGGTTTCCCGAAGCAACGGCTAGCGTGCCATCTAATAGCTTACGTACCGGATTGGTTAAGCGCTTTGAATAAACAAAGGCAGCCCATACTGAAAATAGAATCGACAGCACCATAATTAAAAACAGTGTGAAGCGAAGACTTTGTTTGATCAAATCACGCTGATAATTAATTTTTTGATATTCATTACGAGCATCCTCAACATTACTCGACAATTTAATTTCAGCATCAGAAAACGGAAATAATGCGGTTAGAATATGGGTATCGTTAGAAGTATTGGGGTTGAGAGTAATCGCAACTCTGGAATAAAGCGTATTGTTACCACCCACCGTCTCCAAACGATTCATATAACCGCGGGAGGACAAGCTTCGCAAAATTTCATTGGTTGGGAAATGCGGAATAATGGTGCCGATCTCAGCGTTATCGCCACTGTAAACCAATACACGATTATTCTTGCCTAACAATACCATTTCATAGGCGCCTAGTGAACGCATGCGGCTGTCCATCTTGCTGGCATAATCCAACGGATCAGTTCCCGTCAGCTCCAGAGCGACCTTCTCAATATCATATAAGTGCTGACGTGTACGCACATTCAGAGAGTTACGTGCCAATTCAAGTGAATCATCCAAGGCACTTTCAATTTTGACATTAAACCAGCTATCAATTCTATCGCCTAAAAAGTTCATCGAAAAATAAGAGACGATCAACACCGGCAGAATCGTTAAAATTGAAAAAGCCAACATCAGACGCAAAGTAAAGCGTGAACCTGCTTGCTGTGTCCTCAAACGGGTAATCGCTTGATACAAATTAAACAGTATCAGAAAACTCAGGATCAACAGAATCACAATATTCAGCGGAGCCAACCAGCCGATCAAATTATCTGAAGATTCAGGGTTGCGCGTCGACAGATTAAGAATCGACAGGGAAATAGCCAGTAAGACCGCCGTTAACACTACGGGCATTACCTGGAATGCGAACGTCCTTACGGTAATGGCCACTTAATGACCTCGCTACTCATGCTGTACTGGCTGCTAAAGATTGATTGAATTTTTAGTGGCAGCCTCAAGGTTGCCGGCGACAAATCCGAGGACAAATAAATTTCATAACCACCATCATTGATATCCTTGGATAAAGCCGGCAAACGGTGATTCACGACACTACCCATTTTCCTTAGAGCGGTGGTTAGCGAACGGAAATTCCAATTCTCGTTGGTATCGCGACGCGTCAGCAAGAAATGTCGACTCAACGCGTGATATTTCAATTGATAATCTAGGGTGCTCAAGCTTTCCACCTGACTCCACCACCAATTATTTTGTTTTACTAGAACCATGCGAGTCTTGGAATTCAACACAATTCCGTTTAAAAGCGCCTGCTCCAAATAAGGCGACAACTGATAGTCTATCTGCGCACTGACTAAGTAGACGTTATTCGCGGCATCGATACTGTGTATATCGTTGCGCTTAAAGTAGATGCCTTCTTTCGCCCAAACTGTTAGGCACCAAAAAGCAATTAGTCCGACCACTGCACGTCTCAGCATCATGTGAGCACGCCTATTGTTATTGATTTTGTGCATACACTTACTTTTCTATAATGGCGTAATAAAAACCGTCCATGGCATCCGTACCAGGCAACACCTGCCGACCATATTCCTGCGTCAAACCCCACTCAGCGTCAATCGGCTGATGCTTAGCTGTCGGGTTGTTGTCCATAAACTCTTTAACTACCGCGACGTTTTCTGCGGGGAATATAGAACAGGTCGCATACAACAACCTTCCACCCGGCCTAAGCATTGCCCACAAGTTGTTTAGCAGACGCATCTGCTGCTCATGGAGCTGTTCAATATCATCTTCTCTTCGCAATACTTTAATATCCGGATGGCGACGAATCACACCCGCTGCCGAACAAGGTGCATCCAGCAGTATGCGATCAAAGCCTGCTTTAGACCATGCGCCAGTATCACCTGCATCGCTCAGAACAATATCTGCCTCCAAGCCTAAACGTTCCAGATTTTCACCAATTCTCAACAAACGCAATTCAGAATTATCAATGGCAACCATGTCTAAATCTTTAGTGTGCTCTAATATGTGTCCCGTTTTTCCACCCGGCGCGGCGCAAGCATCCAGTACTCGCATACCCGGCAGACAGTCCAATAAAGTCGCAGAAAGTTGTGCGGCCGCATCTTGAACCGATACATGCCCTTCGTTAAATCCGGGCAACTCAAACACGCTACTTGGCTTATCAAGGATTACCGCCGACCCAATCAGAGCGTGTGGCTGAGCCTGAATATCTTCTTCCGCTAACTGTTCTAGATATTTATCGCGACTAATTTCAGAAAGATTCACTCGCAGCGTCATCGGCGCACGCAAGTTTGATTCTTCTAAAATAGACTGCCACTGATCAGGCCACGCCTTTTTGATTGACTTAATCAACCAAACTGGAAAGGCATAGCGTGCCGATTCGATCCTATCTGCCTCAAGCAGTAGTTCGTCTTTGCGACGTAAGAATGTTCGCAGCACGCCGTTAACAAACTTCACTGCCCAAGGCTTCTTTAAACCCTTTACCGCCGCGACTGTTTCATTAACCGCAGCATATTCCGGTGTATTTTGATATAACACCTGATACAGCCCGACTCTCAACAAACATTCGATATCTTTATCTTTAGCCTTAAGCGCTTTACTCAATAACTGATCAAGAATCGTAGTTAATCGCTCGTGCCAACGCAAACTGCCAAAACATAAGTCTTTAACTAGCGGGTCGATATTATCATCGCCGTCAACTAACAGCTGGCTCAATGAAGTGCCGCCGTAGATCACGCGTTCCAATATTAACGCCGCAGTTGCTCTAGGATTTTTCTGACTCATGAAGGAAACTGCTCCCCTAAGAGACTACGCCCGTTTAAAAACTCACTCACAGCCAACGGCTTAGCACCGGGAAATTGAAGCTTCGTAATGTTGATAACGCCCTCACCTGTGGCAATTTGTATACCCTGTTTAGACTCTTCAAGCACTGAGCCAGGCGCTGCTGAAACTGACTTATCCGGCAGGACTTCAGACAAATAAAATCGTAGAGGCTTGCCATTTTTATGGGTAAAAGCAATTGGCCAAGGATTAAATGCACGTATTAAGCGATCAATTTCCTCGGCAGAAGACTGCCAATTTATTTCCGCATCCGCTTTATTAAACTTCGCTGCATAGGTAGTTAGCGACTCATCCTGAACTTCTGGTGAGAGCTTATCGGTGCTTAGCCGAGACAGCACCGTTTGAAGTGCATCCGCACCGTCTCTTGCTAAAGCATCATGAATGCTAGCAGTTGTGTCTTTAGCCGAAATCGGATAATGCGTTTTCAACAGCATGTCACCGGTATCTAAACCAGCCGTCATTTGCATAATTGTAACGCCAGTTTCAGAATCTCCTGACAATATTGCACGCTGTATCGGTGCAGCGCCGCGCCATCTTGGCAACAGAGAGCCGTGAATATTTAAGCAACCAAAACGTGGGATATCAAGTACGCCCTGCGGCAAGATAATTCCGTATGCAGCAACCACCATCACATCAGCATTATAATCAGCTAACTGTTGGCATATCTGTTCATCACGAAAATTTTCCGGCTGCTCAACCGCAATTTCAGCTTCTACAGCCAACTGCTTAACCGGACTCGCCTGTAACTTGCGCCCCCGACCAGCGGGTCGATCAGGCTGCGTATAAACCGCAACAACTTCGTAAGGCGACTCAATAAGTGAACGTAAAGCAGGCACCGCAAACTCAGGCGTACCCGCATAGACTACCCGTAGGGCATCAGTCATGCAGCACCCTGCTTAGCCATTTTCTCGAGTTTCTTGCGCACACGCTGCTGCTTGAGTGGAGATAAATAATCGACAAATAACTTGCCCTGCAAATGATCCAACTCATGCTGAATGCAGACAGCCAGCAAGCCCTCCGCCTCTACTTCAATAGCTTTGCCGTCTCGACCCAGCGCAGCAACGGTCACGGCCTCAGCACGCTCAACCTCTGCGTAATACTCTGGCACAGACAGACACCCCTCTTCAGAGATCTCTTTACCTGATTTGGCCGTTATTTCTGGATTAACCAAAAATAGAGGGGAATCTTTTTCTTCAGAAATATCAATAACGACTATTTGCTGATGAATATCAACCTGAGTTGCTGCCAACCCAATCCCCGGCGCCTCATACATCGTCTCCAACATATCATCCATAATTTTTCGGGTAGCATCATCCACTGATTCAACTGGTTGTGCTTTGGTACGTAAGCGTTTGTCTGGGAAGCTTAATACTTTTAAAACTGCCATTTTAATAATTTACCGTAAGTCTGAAATTCATGCGTCTTTAATAAGCCCTAAGATACTATAGCTAACATAAAATAACGAATAAGAACGAGAGGGCAAACCATGTCTTTCACCATTTCACGGCAGATATTCACCTCTGTTATCGTGTTTAGCAGCATTTTACTCGGCGGCTGCGACAAAGATACTATTAAAAGCAGTTTTTCATCACCAACAAGTCCGGCAGTGAAAAGCTCCCACGATCGATTCGATAACTATTACGGCATGCCTTCGCGTGGGTCAGCGCTTCAGGGGAGCCGTCCTAAAATAAAACGCACAGTCACCCGTACTAAAGGGGTTCTTAAAGGCACCGCGCCGCTCAAATACAAAGTGCGCAAAGGTGATACACTCTGGGGAATTGCCAAT
>Ga0209828_1002125_pt1 | contig 16829 bp, 9 predicted proteins | sample MaitaG_FD_187429 | JGI IMG/M metagenome (GOLD analysis project Ga0209828, IMG submission 187429) | Marine algal microbial communities from Maine, USA - Maine_Asex2 metaG (SPAdes) (version 2) | ecosystem: Host-associated > Algae > Red algae > Unclassified | place: Maine, USA | collected 2015-01-05 | reverse complement strand
CACCCAGTCCACCAGCACCACCACCGCCCTGACCACCAGTCAGACTGCCAAGTAAACCACCAAGACCACCGCCTTGTGATTGTTGGTCGGCTTGTGGCTGTTGACCACCTTGTTGGCCACCAAGCAAACCGCCCAGTCCACCACCACCGCTGCCCGAACCGCCAAGACCACTGTTACCCATAGCCCCGCCGAGCAAACTGCCAAGACCACCACCAAGACCGCCACCACTGCCGCCGCCCATCGCTTTACCAACACCTCTTGCTACTACCATTCCGAGGGCTACTTTGCCCAATGTTCCGACGAGACTCATCGCTTAATTCCTCTTGGATTCATGAAAATACGCCTAAAGACGCCTTGCTCACAGTTTAACCTTTACCGTTACAGTATTCAGTAAATTAGTTTCAAAACTCCCAGTTCCAATGCTTCATGTGTAAAAAACCATAAATTCGCGTGCATAGCCTACGGCGATACACCAAATACAAGGCTCAAATCAGCCTCACGGAGCTATCGGACGACAGACTGCGCATCTGAAGTATTTTGCGATATCCATGAGTAATTCAACGAAATTGGTCTCAGTACGACTGTCATTCTAGTCTTTACCCTTAATGTGCTTTCACCCACCGTTGAACTCGTCTATATTGGCCCGTCGAGATAACCCGTCAGAGAACCTAGGATGTCCACAACGATTGTCAGCTCATGGAACGAATTTGATCCACTAAAACACGTCATTGTCGGGCGTGCCGATCACACTTGTATTCCACCAAACGAACCTGCTACTGAAGCGAAAATTCCAGAAGACAGCGACATGCGTGGCATGTGGGGACCGCGTCCATTGGAAACGGTTGAAAAAGCTAACGCGCAATTGGATAATTTGGCCAATATTTTGGTTGAGCGTGGTGTGAAAGTTGATCGCCCAACCCCCATCCAGTGGAACCAATCAGTTGTAACTCCCGACTTCACCACGGCCAGCCAATTTGGCTGCATGCCACCACGGGATGTTTTGCTAACAGTGGGAAATGAAATTCTTTCCGCGCCTATGTCGTTTCGGTGCCGCTATTTCGAATATCTGGCGTATCACGATTTGATGCAACAGTATTTTGATGAAGATCCAAATTTTCGTTGGGAACAGGCGCCACGACCTCGCTTAGGACAAGATTCTTATCAGCAAGGTTACTTTGATGAAATCACTATCGATGAGCGATTACAGCGCACAGCCGATCTCAATTTTGTGACCACTGAACACGAACCTTTGTTTGATGCTGCTGATGTGATGCGCATGGGTAAGGATTTATTCTGCCAACATGGTCTTACGACCAATCGCCGTGGAATGGAATGGCTGCAACGTCATTTTCCTAATCATCGTGTACATGCAGTGAACTTCCCTGGCGACCCTTACCCAATCCATATTGACGCAACGTTCGTACCTTTACGGCCAGGGCTGATTATTAACAACCCAAATCGTCGACTACCGGACGAACAAAAAGCCTTTTTCAAAGCCAACGATTGGGAAATTGTCGATGCCGCTCCACCATCGCACAACACACCACCACCACTTTGTTATTCGAGCATTTGGTTATCCATGAACTGTTTGGTGCTTGATCATAAAACAGTGATTGTTGAAGCCAGCGAAACTGCCCAACAAGATCAAATGGACAAACTCGGTATGAACGTTATTCCAGTGCCCTTTCGCGATGCGTATCCTTTTGGCGGTGGGCTGCACTGTGCAACAGGTGATGTTTATCGTGAAGGTAGCTGTGAAGACTATTTTCCGAAACAGGTTGGCGGCACACTGCTTAGAGCATAATTTTAATGAGTCAATTTCAAGCGGCAAAGCAACTGGTTCTGAAATTTCAGCAAGCGCTCGATACGGCGCATGTTGATGAAATGGAGTCTGTACTTGATCAGTTCACCGGTGACAACTACCTGTGGCGTGGTATGCACCCGTTCTACGAACAGCATAGTGCAACCGATGTTGTTAACGTTTTCTGGAAGCCACTGCGTGAAGCTTTTGCACCTTTGCAACGCCGGCCTGATGTATTTATGGCCGGTGCTAATGCAGTTGTTAAAGGTGATAGTGTCAGTAAAGATGAGGCAGATTCTAGAGAGACTAACAAAGTGTGGGTTTGTAGCATGGGGCATTTCTTTGGCCTATTTGATAAACCATGGTTAGGCATTCCACCCACTGGCAAAATGGTGTTCATCCGCTACGCAGAATTTAATTGCGTGCAGAACGATAAGATTGTTGAAAGTGCTTTCTTCTGTGATGTTGTGAGCATCATGCAACAAGCAGGTCAGTACCCTTTGCCACCTCATACCGGTGCGTTCTTTATGCATCCAGGACCACGTACGCACGATGGCTTGATAATGTCAGACCAAGATTCAGCTGAAGGGTTAAAAACCATGGACGTGCTGAATCAAATGGTTGCTGACTTGTCGGCACTCAATAGTTCAGGCGATGATAATTGCCCACCCGAATTATTAGCCAAATGCTGGACAGATGACATGATCTGGTACGGACCTGCCGGTATTGGATCGAGCTACACCATTGAGCGATACCAGAAACAACACCAATACCCGTTTCGAGAAAACCTAAAAGACAAAGTTTTCAATGGACACATTGCACGCTTTGCCGAAGGTAACTATGCGTGTTTTTTTGGGTGGGCGAACTTAACTAGCACGTCAACTGGCGGTTTTCTTGGCATGACTGGAAGTGAAACGAGTGCAGATATGCGTGTAGTCGATGTGTATCGACGCGAAGGCGATAAGTTAGCTGAGAACTGGGTGTTTATTGATGTACTGCATTTTTTGTCTATGCAGGGGTTGGATGTGTTGGAGCGAATGCGAAAGTCTTTGCTGCCTTAGTTATTAAAACAAACATTCAAGCAGATTCAACGATGAGCCGACGACTATTTTCCTCGAATTCGGGGAATGTCTAAGTCGCCCAATTCTGATGCCTGCTCAACTATTGATAATTGATCTCTGGTCAAAACAATCGCCATATGGTCGTTCCAATCACCTAACGAATAAAGCATTTCGACTTTGCCGTTTTTTTCAAGCCAATCCGAAAGGTATTTAAGGGTGGGATTGCTCGTAGTGCCTTTAGCTGGCAACACACCTACGATATAACCCATAGCTGGATTATCAGAGCGAGCAATATTTCGACCGGTCTCGTCGACACTCAGATGGCGAATTAGGGACCGTCGTCCCGTGCCTTGCAGGATGTCATACCCTTCGTCATTTACCCGTAGAAGCTTGGTCGAGTAGGTAGAAGACCAGCCCTGACCAAAGCCAATATTGAAATCGCTATTTTGACTATTATAGTGACGGTTAAACTGCAGTTTCGATGCGCTACTTTGGTAATCGACGTCCACCTCATACTTATTACTAGTGATCAAACTTACTGGGTTACCGACTTGACTCATCGGCATAGAACTATTGCCATTACTACCAGAGTCTACCGGTGAGGTAACGCTGCACATTTCTCCATTATTGAGCCCACAACTCTGCGGGCTAGAACCTCCAGATGATCCACCCGTTGTAATACCAGGTATGGTCAAGCCCCCAGTCGACCCTGCAGTTGTACCTGGAGGAAGTGGACTTTGCTGTGCGTTAAGAGAGGTTGCATAGAGACCTACGTGCAACAATAAAATAACAATGCCAAAACTATGTAAACGAGCCCGCCTACTTATAATGACCTCATTCTTATTTCGCACACAAACCCTTCCTGTTTTTCAAGTAGTGCTAGGTCCACGCACCGTTTCAGCCACTACATAAGGCTATTACTCCATGACATTGGTATACCAACCCGCATCCTTGAGGAAGGCTTGTTGTCTAGAATGCTAATCGACAAACTTGATTCCACTGTAGCAGCGCGCTGTTCCAATAAATATAGATAAAACCCTAGACTTGATATAGTAAAAACCCTAATTATTTGCAGTGATTGGTGCATACTATTCGCCACGCGGATACCGTTGCTTCTCTTCTAAATCATTTAAATCCATATGATTGCGCATGTATCGCTCCGATGCTTTTTGTAGTGGTTGAAAGTCCCACGGATAATAATCACCATTACGTAGGGCTTCATAAACCACCCAACGACGCGCTTGAGATTCTCGCACTTGGTTATCAAACTCATCTAAGTTCCAACGCTTATCTGCTTGCTCACGAAATTGCTTTAAAATATCTTCATGCGCACTGTCTTGCACAAGATTAGTTTTTTCTTGCGGATCATTGTTGAGGTTAAATAATTGTTCGGGATCAAGCTTGCATCGGTTGTACTTATAAGCGCCTTGCCTTATACAAACCAACGGTGCATAAGAACCCTCGGCGGCATACTCCATATGCACGGGTGCTTCACGTGTTTCACCTTTCGTGAATGGCACTAAGCTCATTCCATCTGTCCACGGCTGAACCTCTTCGAGTGACACACCAGCCAGATCGGCAACCGTCGGTGTGACATCGATATTAGAAACAGGGGTTTCTATTAAACCGGGTTCTATTCCAGGAGCACACACCATTAAAGGTACTCTGGAAGAGCCTTCAAGAAAATTCATTTTGAACCACAGGCCCTTCTCGCCAAGCATGTCACCATGGTCAGACACGAAAACAATGGCTGTGTTATCTGCCTGCCTAGTTTCTTCCAATAAACGCATCAGCTGACCAATTTTTTCATCCAAATAAGATATGTTGGCAAAGTATGCTTGGCGAGAGCGACGGACATCATCATTGGTAATATCAAATGCGGTGTAGTCGTTTGCCAACATGATGCGCTGCGAATGTGCATCATAGTCTTCATGGGCATAAGGGCCTTCATCCGGTTCTAGATATTCACAGTCGTTGTATAAATCCCAGAATTTTTTCCGCGCAACATAGGGGTCGTGAGGATGGGTAAAGCTCACAGTCAGCGACCACGGACGTGCGTCTTGGCCTCGAGAGAGTTGGTAAAGTTTCTGCTCGGCTAGATTGGCAACTTCATCATCGTATTCCATTTGATTAGTAATTTCGGCAACACCCGCACCTTTCACTGAACCCATGTTGTGATACCACCAATTTATACGCTCCCCAGGCTTTCTGTAATCTGGCGTCCAACCAAAGTCTGCAGGATAAATATCGGTAGTTAGTCTCTCTTCGAATCCGTGCAATTGGTCTGGCCCAACAAAATGCATTTTCCCTGACAAACAAGTGTAGTAACCCGCTCGCCTGAGATGATGTGCATAGGTTGGAATATCGGAGGCAAACTCTGCAGCGTTGTCGTAGACCCTGGTGCGTGAAGGTAATTGCCCAGACATAAAGCTTGCACGACCTGGTGCACACAACGGTGATGCCGTGTAGGCGTTATTAAAGCGTGCAGATTTTGCAGCAAGCGCTTTGAGGTGTGGTGTATGCAGCCAATCAACGGGACCATCCGGAAACAGTGTTCCGTTTAGTTGATCAACCATAATAATGAGAATATTGGGTTTTTTATCTGACATAGCAGTATCCGTTGACTGGACTGCAGACTAGCAAATTGCCGATAGATGATGCCTTAAAAAAGCGACTTATAGTTACCCTGCCATACGATCAACTACCCGCAAACAGAGAAAGCTGTCCGTTTTGAGCTGGTGCCACAAACTGCGAGGTATCCAGCTGGAAGTCTCGCCCCACACTAATACCTGCGCGTTTACAGGCAAGCTTGAAGCGTTGTTGAATAATGGCGGCTCGCGGTCCAAACCCTGTCATGCGGTGATTGAAGTCGCTATTGTTGAGTTTATCCTCACGCATTGATCGAATGGCCTTGATAATCCGCTCTGCACGTAAAGGATAATGTTCGTATAACCATTCGGGAAACAACGTTTGTAGTTCATGTGGCAATCTTAGAATGATGGCGTATGCAGCTGCTGCCCCCGCATTTGCTGCAGCGGCCACAATGTCGTCTATCTCCTCTTCGTTAAGAGCCGGAATAATGGGAGATACCGATACCCTCGTGGGTATCCCTGCATTACTGAGTTTTTCCAGTGTTTGTAACCGACGGTGTGGAGAGGTAGCGCGAGGTTCAAGCTTTCTAGCTAATGTTCTATCGAGTGTGGTGATAGACAAACAAACCGACACCAAGTTCTGCTCAGCCATGGACTTAAGCAGATCGATATCCCGTTCTACCAAAGATGACTTTGTGATGAGATAGGCCGGATGCTTAGCATCGTGTAGTACCTGTAGTATTTGCCGCGTAATATTGAGTTTTCGCTCCAATGGTTGATACGCATCAGTATTAACTCCCAATGCAATAGGCTCACATTGATAAGATGGTTTCGATAGCTCAGCTTTAAGCAATTGCGCAGCGTTGCGCTTGGCATACAGCCGCGTTTCAAAATCAAGCCCCGCAGAATGCCCTAGCCAAGTATGTGTAGGTCGGGCGAAACAATAAACACAACCATGCTCGCAACCACGGTAGGGATTGACTGATCGGTCAAAGTGGATATCAGGTGAGCGATTGCGTGTGATGATGGTTTTACTTTTATCATCGCGCCACTCGGTACGCACGGGGTTTGGGGCAAGCACTACATCCCCAGCCAGCTCTGTTGAGTCAGCATCATCGATACCCGTCGAATCATCAACTTGCCAGCCATCGTCCACAGCATGAATAGTGTGCGTTTCGTAGCGCCCGCTGGCGTTACTAACAGCCCCACGGCCTTTGGTTGCGAGTGGCTTTAGATACATGGTGGGGAGACTCGCTTATAACTGGTAATATTTACAGTATAATGCTTTTTTGACCCTTTGCAAGGCTAGTTTGCCTCATATGCAATTATGCGAAACACCATTCTAGTAGGCTTTGACAAACCATGTTAACCAATAGCGGGGAGGCTCGATGACCAAACCGCTTTATCCTTATCGACCAATACCGCCCTAATTCCTTCAACAAAGTCTGGATGCTTAACTACATTGGCCACTGCCAATAATTCCAACTGTAGGCATGTCGCTAAATCATGATTTTTCGCCTCCACCAACAACTGCCGTGTAATCTCCATCGCGTAAGGTGAAACCGATTTGAGCCGGCTTAACAGCAGGCTGGCATCTTCATCGGTCGTGCTGGCTTTTTCGAGTGTACTAAGCAGCGTTGCTTGGCTATCACTATCGAACCATTCACGACGTTGTTGGAGTGTCTGTATAAAAGCATCTTCAGGTGTATTCTGACTAAACGTGGTTAACACGCCGGTAATGGCCTTACGCCCTTCTGTCTCCAACGCGTCGGTCAACTTTGACCAGTCAGCGCTTGGTACAAAGTGCGTAGCCAAACCAACTTCAACAGCTTGTACACCTTTAACCGGCACGCCAGTTAAACCAAGCCAAAGTCCTGCATCGTGCGGTAATCTAGAAAGAAAATGCGTTCCACCAACGTCGGGAAAGAATCCTATGGCTGTTTCTGGCATAGCAAGACGCGCGGTTTCGGACACCACTAGCACATCTCCATGAACACTGAGTCCAAGGCCGCCGCCCATGGCAATACCGCTCACTAAGGAGACATAAGGTTTAGCGCATTGACCAATGTGTAAATTCAATGCGTATTCTTCTTCAAAGAAAGCGTTTAGCTCATCCCATTCTTGCGCCAGAGCTTGTAGGCGAGTTGCCTTCATATCACCACCGGCACAAAACGCACGTTCACTCGATGAGCGGATGACAATAACATCAACAGTATCGTCTGCCTCATGAGCGCGAATACCAGCATGGATATCACGAATCATATCGTGGGTGAGGGAATTTAGCGCTTCGGGCCGATCTAACGTAATGTAGCCAGCAAGACCTTGGCGTTCGACAACAATGTTGCTCATAGAATGCAATTCCTAAGTGAAGTTACATTCTAATGGAATTGCCATTGGTAAGTCAGCGCGATATTACGTTGCACAATGACTTGGTCTTTATGTCACTTGATGCTATGGATTCGGGTTCGGATTCGGGTTCGGATTCGGATTCGGATTCGGATTCGGATTCGGATTCGGATTCGGGTTCGGGTTCGGGTTCGGATTCGGGTTCGGGTTCGGGTTCGGATTCGGATTCGGATTCGGATTCGGATTCGGATTCGGATTCGGGTTCGGATTCGGGTTCGGGTTCGGGTTCGGGTTCGGGTTCGGTCGATTGGACGCTGTCGCGCCGATTAAACCTTAGAAACGCTGAAGGAAGACGTTAACAACGCTGATATCACCAACCATTTGAACGGAACGAGAATAGCGCGCTACGTCTACGAAATTTGCGCTACTTCCATTGCCATACAAAGCCTGGACATTCTCAGGTAACGTAAATTCACCATCATCAGCCAACACACATTGATACGAATCTGTTTGACCTGTTAGCTCGTTGATAAAGCCTGCGTAAACGTGCAAACGGCTCTGTGTTGAATCAGATGTATTCGCAGCAGTCCAAGTAAAGCTGGCTCCTGAGCGAACATCATCACGCATGGCGGCATTAAGGCGCGCAGGTGTCGTCCATTTACTTTCTAAAGCTGGAAATTCATCGCCCATAATATTGATGCTTAGCGCATCGGGGACTAAGGTATTGAGTTCAGCACCATCTGCAGGATTGTATTGAATACCATCTGCGTCGCTATTTTTTACTAGTGATGCATAACTACCGGCTTCAGAACTCAGCTCAATTGTGTCACCAGCAGCAATTGCAGCTACCTGTAAAATTTCATCGCCTGCAGCTTCCAGTAAATGATCAATAGGAAGGTCTAGTGTTATGCCATTTATCTGTGATACTTCAGACCCAATTTCACAAGTATCCAGCATAGGCATGGGTTTTAAAACAGGGTCGAAGTCCAGTGGTGTAGTTATGCTATAAAACCGGGCACTCGATGATATGGTTAGCCTAACCGGTCCGTTTTCTTCTGCGATGAAAATTAAGGCGGCATTTTCAATTGCCGCAGACCCTGCTCCAAGACCTGGTGTTGGATCAGTTGGGACAATTATTTCTGGAACGTTTTGTTCAACGACACCAGTTCCGGTTTCGGTCTCAACTGCGACTTCAATTCCAGTTCCGGTTCCAGTCTCAGTTTCAGAGTTTTGCTCGACATTGCCAGGCATGTCTGTCGAACCTTCAATTTTCGGCAGTGATTCGTTGCTACAACCGGTACCAATAACCATGCAAAGCAAGGCTAATTGGGCTGTTCTGATTGACCTGTTCTTCGGTAGCATCACTGATTCTTCCTATTAAATCTGCGTATCCACCTGTTTTACGTCAATATCCGTGCCGCCCAAAGGGCTCCAGAACTAGTATTTGCCCACCAGATTCACGAACCATCCGCCAATATCAATATTGTCATTCAACAAGTTATCGTCGAATCTAGTGAAGTTGTAGCCCACTGACAATTTAAGATGATCACCCACATGCCGCCCAACTGAGACAAGTGCACCATGCTCAACGTCGTTGGATGCAGCAGAGCTTAACCAATGATATTCAGCAAGAGCGTCCCATTTGAATAACAAGTGATAGCGCAATCGGGTGGCAGCCAACATGGCATCGTTACCTACCCAGTCACCGTCGTCACGCGCATTTCGAATTTCAGATTCCTTATAAGCGGCTTTGCCACCTATCTCCCAAAGTCTATTAATCTGAAACGCACCTTCTAGGCTTGCAACCACAGCCCGCTCATCCACTGATGCGCTTTGGCCTAATGGAGGTAAATCGTATTTGTATGTGAGTCGACCAAGCATATTCAGACGATCGTTATTCCACGGTCGCAGTGAAAATCCCAAACCGGCTTCAGCAAAGCGAGCATCAGCCTGACCACTGAGTTGGTCTTCGGTTTGTGAAAAATTAAACTTACCCTGCCAACGAACTGATGGATTCATCAAGTAACTAAAGCTATTGGCCGTTAACCACTGGCGCGTATCCAAGCTTGCACTTTTATCCCGACGGTATTCTAAGCGCGCCGATGCGTGGGTTTTGCGTTGTTTATAAGTCAATCCAATAGTGGCGGCATCACGATCGGTTGTTCCACCCGTATCATCTTTAAGATTCGCTACTTGGTAAGAAAAGCTCAGCGTTGCAGCTGTTGTAGGGTTGTAGTCCAAACCAAAAGTATGACCCAATCCGGCGCTCTGATCTTCGTCACTAAACTGATGCTCGGTGAAAACTCTTAGTTTCGATCCCAATCTACGACGCTGCCCTAATGTTGTCACATTCCGAACTGAGTCTGTTCGATCAGTTGAGAAAGTATGGTTAGCGTAAACACTGTAGCCATCAGTCACTCTGAATTCCGAACCCAGTAATGCTGAATCTCCACGATCTCCACGGCTAGCTTCCGCATTGAAAGACAACTTCTGCCCAGCCCCAGTTCTAACACCCAACGTGTTTAAATCATTACTCTCATAGCTACCAGTTGATTCAATAGTACGTTGCGAGGAAGCGTAGACATTAACGTTATCGTTTACATCCACTCCAACACGCACAGCACCGATTGAACCGTCACCGTTTGTATTCGAAATCTGGTCCTCTTCATGAATCTGCCTAAGCTCACCTGACAAGGACAGCTTCTTCGTTAACTGCGCTTCTGCTTGAACACTCGCCGTGCGGCGTAAATCTACCGCGACTTTTTCAAATTGAGTTGCCCTTGCAGAAAACGTAACACGCTCGCCAGCAGCAATACTAGCCTCGGCACCAATATCAATAGTGTTGGTACCCGTATCAAAACTTGTACTAGAGAAATTCTTCTCACGCTGTTTGTACCATGCGCCAATGGACGATTCACGATTCCATTTTTTAAGTTCACCAATATCGACTCGCGCCTCCACGCCCACTGCATTACCTTGAGTTGGGTCAGGGCGGGTATTACTGCTGAATTCGGAAAAGTTCAAACCACCATCGCCTGAAATAAAACTGCCAGACGCTTGTGCGTTGTTGCTCTGCGCAAATTCAGCTCGTAGCCAAGTGCCAGCACCAGCTGATAGCGTTGCATCCACCCCTTTAATTTGATGGTCAAACCCTTCGCGTCGATCAAGCACCCATGTGCCACCAAGCGCAAAGTGATCAGTTAACCAATGCTTACCTCGACCACCAACGGTCGCTTCGTCTTTTTTGAAAGCTGCGGGCACATACTCATAGTCGGCAACTAACCAAACTTGATTTCCATCAAGCGGCGTATCTTTGATAATAGAGGGTGCCACTTGGGCGCCAATGGATTGCAAAGGTCTGGTTAAAATCACACGCCCCTGGATATCATCAATTTGATAATCTCGGCCTTCAACAAGTACGACACGATCTAGTACACGAGCAGATTCACGTTGCCGAACTTCAACCACAAGCTTTTCAGAACCGCGAACAATATCTTGGTCACTTAAGTAATACAAGCTGCCGCCTGTTCCCAGAAATTCATTGTGACGATGAGCACTTTGTGCTTCTGACACGAACAGATTCAGATCTGTACGATGCTCTCCCGACTCTGTAAATGACTTACTGCGAGAACGCAATTGTGCACCGTACAAACTACGATTAAATTGAGCGAACTCAGTGCCAGTGACACCACTGTTAAAGTTGCCCCACAAAACTCGTGACTGATCCCAATCAACACGGACATACAACTTACCTTGACTATCCGTGTCGTCGATCAGGGTAGAGTCGTCACCATAAACGGGATAATATTGCTCTGGGTCTAAACGACGGAATACACTCGACGGATCAGCTCGATTGAAATCTTGAAATAGTTTTCCTAGTTCTTGAGTGTCAGTGTCCATCTGAGCCGTGACCAAATACTTTCCTTTAATTTTTCCTTTGAGATAAAAAGCCAATCGACCATCAACAAAAATATCACCACCGTAGTGCGCATCATCTGCAATTTCCAATTTATCAACAGAGCCTGATACCGTATTCTTCCCCACAGTAACATCCGCTAATGCGACCAGAAACAGGTATTCATCATCCAGTTTTACAGACAATGTTTTTTTCGCTATTGACCCGTCTCTACCTTTGATTTCAACATCAAAATCGTGTACACCGATCGGTAACAGATACTCAGCTGCGAAAGCACTACCATCATCAATGGCCACTTTTTCACCGTTGATGGTTAGCGATTGTGCATCCAGTAAGTCTCGCCCATATAGACGCACCCGTGAACCCCGAATATCGACTTCACTACGAGCAAGTCGGCTTCTTTGTTTACGCGACTCAAGTGCTAACTCTTCAAGCGTAGGCGCATCTTCATTCTTAATATTCCGTTGTGGCCCTAATACCGTCAAGGTTTCGGGATAGGTCTCGTCTATTCTTCCAGCTGCATCAAAGACGCGTAGAACATAGAATAGTTGATCACCACTTTTTATGCTCTCTCCACTTTCAAGCACACCATTCCATTCTAGTTCTGACTCATATCCGAGTTTCTCACCGTCGATCGATGCTAGCGGATGAGACATATCAGCGTCATCAATATCAAAGAACACCACTTCCCAACGCGTTAGATAAGTTGCGTAGTTGGTAAACAGACGAAGGCGAACAGGATTCTCAAGTTCACCTTCTAACGTGTTAACAGTCGCACTTGACGTTATCTCTAGCTGACGAGTCAGCTCTAAAGGGTCTTTGGTGACCCACAGAATACCGCCCTCAGGCAAATCAACTTTGCTGCTGTTTTCTGCAACCTCAGGTTCACCAATAATGGTGACATCAACTCGTCTATTTTGTTGCAACCCCTCTTCAGAGAGGTTCTCTTCATCCGGGTTACCTTCACCGTAGGTAATAATTTTTAATGTATAAGCAGGCTTTAGTGGCCCATCTCGCCTCTCTTGCTCTGTGCATTGAATGCCTTTGCATAGATCAATGGGCTTTGGCTCACTTTCCACCGCAGCGTAGCTGGTGTTAGGCAACACCAACGCTACCCCCAAAACTGCATTAACAAGGCAAGCGGTAGCTGAAAATTGCGGCATAGAATGACACATGGTTGTTCTCAGTCTCTTCCGATCAACGAATTTGTGCGATTTTTTGTAAAGACGGTTCATTGTCCGTCTCCTTTATAATCAATCGCCTGCGGATCGTTGTGCGGTAACTCTTTATAGGAGCCCTTGTCGACTTCCACGCTGACATTCTTCATTAGCTTATCGCCAAGCGCCATTCGTAGCTCTTTCTCTACCGTTCGAGCGCGTCGTTCTGCTAACGCAACGTTGTAGGCCATATTGTGCCTAGCATCAGTGTGAGCTTCGATAACTATCCGGGCTCGTTTGAATTGCCTAATACGCTTAATAATATCCAGCATGACACCGCGCTGGTCTGCACGTATGTTGTGCATATCAGTATCAAAGAACACCGAACCCAGATTCGCCTCAACATCAGCAACCCTAGCGGCAACTGGTTTAGCTCCCGCAAGTTTTGGCTGAGCTGGCAGTTTTACACCAAAACGCATGGTGTTCAGTGCACTGTTGGTCACCCTTAGCACACGTGGGTTCTCAGTCGTCATCACCGCCCCTTCCGGCAAAGTCGTTTTATCGAGCTTAACGATGAGTTGTTTTCCAATGCGTGTTTTTCCAGTATCCACATCTGGCAAATGGAATCGACCAAACTGATCGGTCTCTATTAAATATCCCTCAACTGTTGCCAAGCGGACGCCAGGCATCCCTTCTTCATCAATGCCGACGTTCTCAATGGTAATTTCAATAACCGATTGCACGCCACTAGCATTGCTTTGTAAATGTGACGTCGGAGTTGGAACCGCTTGTACTTGGCGTGTTGAAATACGCAGTTGCTGACCAGTAATACCCCGCGCTCGCATGCCTACATGGCTCTCGGTAACATTGCCATTGTGATCAATATTAATCATTGTGCCTTCACCGGTCGACACCGTGAAACTATTGTTCTTCGTTACCGGCATATTGACGGTAATGGCATGCTTACTAGGGCTATCAAAGGCACTAACACGGCCAGATAAATCCCCGGCGTGATAACTTGACCAACCAAAGTAGTCACTCTTAACAGTGACATCAGAGGCAAATGCACTTTCCTGATATCCATCACCATCACGATCGTGGAACACCTTGCCGACAAGCGTTGCCTGATGTAATACTGGGTCTGCTGTTATGCTCACTTTTGCAGAACTGACGTTACTGGACCCACCTGCGCTCACTTCAGCTGTGTTGGTATAGTCACCTTGCACTACATTTGTACCAACAGTGACGGCATAGTCAATCACAACGTACCCTTCACCAAAAGCAGGTATGTCGAGCCCTAAGAATATGACTGGATCGATTCCAACTGATGAGACAGGTGTTTGAGATACTTGCCCTTGCGCCGCGTCAAATGTGGTCACATTCGCCGAACCTTCAACGAATCGAAATCCGCGAGGAAGATCATCTTTGACAGATACATTGGGCGCCGCAACATCAATCGAATTCTCAACCCGAACGCTGTAACTTAAAACATCACCAGTCGAAGCTGTTGCGCGATTAACCGACTTTTGTACGGTCATTGCAGATACTGCCGCCGCAACAAACGGGTCAATTGGAATGTGATTAAAAATCACGTTCGTATCACCGGATTCAAGCGTGAACTTGGTGAAGTACTGCGTTGACTCACTATTTTGCGGTGCATCTGGCTGCGCTTGAACTTCGCAGGCGCCAGAAGATGGATGCGCATCGACAGTACAATTTGATTCATTTGAATCACTGTCGTAGGTTCTGTCCTCCGGTGGTAAACCAGTCGAATATCCAGCAACGTGCGTTGGCGGCACCACGACAATCAAGATTTCATACGTCTCGCCATTCGGGCAACTAGAATGCGCATTGGGAAATACATCGAATGCGTACAGACCATCTGTCTGAGTCGTTTGACCTTGTTGATTAGCACTGAGGCAACTTGGGTCAACAGGCACTCCAGAGTTATTAACCAGCTGCAAAGTAACTCCAGCTAGGGGTTCCCGAGATGCGCTGTCATATATGACGCCGCTCGGATCAACTGGCAACGGTAGATCTTGCGTATCACCAGCTTCTAGCGGGCCGTCGGTTTGTGAATCAGATATAAACACGCCTGCTTCATTATAAAAACGCACCGTGTATTCACCCGGAATGAGACCGGCTACTGAGTACTCGCCATTAGCGTCGGTCACAACCGTGGCTACAACATTACCTTGATCATCAAGAATCTCCAGCGTCCATCCAGCCTTCGTTTGCTCTTCAGGGTCAATTTGCCCATCACGATCAGAATCTAGCCAAACCGTACCCGTCAGCGAGGCGGGCTCTTCATAGTCAATCATCACTTTCGACGGATTGGATACCAAGCCAGTTGTATCAGTTACCGTGTATAGAATCGGCGTTGGGTCACCAACAAAGCCTGGCTCTGGGGTAAACGTAATATCTCCTGTAGCCGGGTCGACAGTCCAGGCTCCTTCTCCCGGCACAACCAATGATGTCACTGGTAATCCAGTTTCCGGGTCAATGATCATCACCGTAGTGGGGTCAATATTGTTTTCAGGATCACTGTCATTGTCCAGCACAGAAACCGTTACGGGTTGCCCCAACGGTTGATCAGTTTCTGAATCATCTTGAGTCACTGGTGGTTCAGGCGGGTCAACTGGTTCCGGTGGTGTAACGACTGATTCGGTTTGCGTGTCTTGCACTGAACCGGTTTGATCAGAGTCAGCACTTGCAGTGTTGACGATAGACCCATTGTTTGCGTCTGCCACCGTTACTGTATAGGTGCCAGCAAGCACACAAGTTTGCCCAGTTGTCAGTGCAGCACAGGTAATCGATGCAGGAGTCAACATTGCATCGCTAACCATAACGTTGGTTAGCACTGCCCCACCACTGTTAGTCGCTGTCACGACATAGTTCAGCACATCGCCTACAGTCACCGTTGAACTACCATCGTTGTCTGTATTTGTCGGCGCTGATTTCGCAATAGCCAACAAGGGTGCACTCAGATTCAATGACACAGCGTCACTGATCGTATCTAGCTGGTCAGTGTCCGCTGTGGCTGTATTATTAATCACACCAGCTGCCACATCGGCTGCACTCACCACATAAGTTCCTGTTAAAGTACAGTTCGCAAGCGGCGCCAACGATGCGCAAATTGCATTGCTAGGCGTGATCAAACTATCGGTCACCGAAACCATCGTTAAAGTGGATGAACCATTGTTTGTGGCAACCACAGTGTACGTCAACGTATCACCTTGACTAATGTCACCCGATCCATCCGCATCACTGTTGCTAGTAAGCGCTTTATTCAGCACAAGCACAGGCTCAGCAAGTTGCGTCACCACTTGATCAGTCACGGCATCGGTTTGATCAGAGTCAGCTGTTGCTATATTGTCTATTGAACCATTTGCTACATCGCCAGCGGTGACTATGTAGGTTCCAGTTAATACGCAGGTTGCACCTGTTGCAACTAATGCACAGCTCTGGCTTGTTGGGCTCAGCATGGCATCAGTAACAGACACGTTTGTCAGTGATGTTGCACCGGTGTTGGTTGCAGTAGCCGTATACGTAAGCGTATCGCCAATACTGATGTCTCCAGAACCGTCTTCATCAGCGTTGCCACTTAGCTCTTTGACTAGCTCTAGCGCAGATTCTGCTAGATTGACAATAACTTCATCTGAGGCTGACTCTGTTTGATCAGACTCAACGGTCGCTGTATTTGTGATACTACCGGCCGTCACATCGTCTGCGGTCACGTTATAGCTACCAGCCAGAACGCAAACAGCGTTTGGTGTTAACAGTGGACAGGATTGCGTAGAAGGTGCGATAAGCGAATCATTGATCACTACATTCGTCAGCACTGCCGTACCGTTATTGGTCACAGTGATGGTGTAATTCAGTGTATCTCCCGTCGTAATATCGCCTGAACCATCTTCATCAGCGTTAAGCGGCGTGGCCTTGCTAATATCGATCATA
>Ga0209828_1002122_pt1 | contig 16847 bp, 16 predicted proteins | sample MaitaG_FD_187429 | JGI IMG/M metagenome (GOLD analysis project Ga0209828, IMG submission 187429) | Marine algal microbial communities from Maine, USA - Maine_Asex2 metaG (SPAdes) (version 2) | ecosystem: Host-associated > Algae > Red algae > Unclassified | place: Maine, USA | collected 2015-01-05 | reverse complement strand
TTTTTGCCAAATACTATCTATAGCGTAGGATTTATCTTAATATTTATGTGCATAAGTTTTTTATACCATCACTCTATTATAATTGAAGCTAGTGGATCCAACTCAGTTCAATTTAGGTGCATAAGAGATCATTATCTAATTTATGTCGTTGTTGGAATGTTTTCTATAAGATTGGCTATTTTCACATTGGAATCTTATGTGGGGTGCGTGGGTTTGTGTATCCACTTTTTAGGTCCGCTATGTCACTACCATGAAAACAAGTATAGACATAACTAAAATAACAATTTTGTACCTGATGATATAATCGTAATGTTCCAATCTAGTTTAATATCAGTGTAACAAAAAAAGTAAGATGAAGATTTTTCGAAAGATCGTGCATTACGTCCCTGCATATAATCTTTGCATGATCAGCAATATCCTTGTAGTCAACTCGCTATATTTGTATTCCCAACTTCTAATGACTGTTATTCAGTAAGTCCAATACTCTTAAGAATTCAGTACTGTAAGGAGCCTCTATGATTATTTCTTTTTGATTTTTTCTGGTGAATGTAAGATTCCGAGCATGTAAAAGCATTGTATTCATATTAAAATTTTCCTTCCATAACCGATTTTGCTTATTGCATCCATGTGGACGGTCGCCGATAATAGGATGAAATATATGCGCCATATGTTTTCTTAACTGGTGGAACCGACCAGTTTCAGGCACTAGCTTTAGCAAGCTATATCGTGATGTTGGGAAATTATTGAATGGCAGATTTAATTCGAAATGCTCTAACAATTTAAAAGCAGTAATGGCATTTTGTTCTTTTTCATTGTGAGTAATTGCATAATCCACTACCCCATCCCCTTTCACATATCCTCGTACAATGGCTAAGTAAGATTTAGCAATTTCACGATTCATAAACATCTGCTGCACTTCAGAATTACAATCTTTTGATTTAGTAAAAAGTAATACACCTGATGTTTTTCTATCTAGGCGATGAGCAGGATACACTCGTTTCCCGACATGGTTTCTCACCATTTGCAAGGCAAACTCTGTTGCATCCGCAGCCATCCTTGACCGATGCACTAAAAGCCCATGCGGTTTATTGATGGCAATTAGGTCTTTATCTTCATATATTATTTCTGGTGTTTGGATAAGTATTGTTTATTTTAGAAATAGTAGCTTTTCTGTTTTTGTTCACTTTGATTAGTCACGGATTTATCGAAGTCTCTATTTTCCGTTTCTAGTATTTTTAGTGCCACGAGTCTTGCATCCGGATGCAACTTTGCAATATCTTGGTTTTCTGGATCTTGCAAATATCTCCAACATTCGATTATTAAATTGGTAAAGATATTATCTGGATTCAATGAGCTCAACTCATCGATGTACAAATCCAGCACTTCCGGTTTCTGTGCAGTAGACAATTGCACTGTCAATCCAATCATAAATTCTAGCATCCACTCAGGATGAGTAGATGCAATTAATTCAGTCAAATTTCTAAAAATGGGTAAGTGCTCTATTCTATCATTTAGGATTATTCCCCCCAGTGCTCTACCAATCATTGTTACTTTAGATATATTATTCGGTAACTCCTCATCAAATTTCAGTATCGAATCGAAATTAGATTGAATTAAAAGTGTTTTGAAGAGGTAATAGATAATTTGCACGTCATTCAATTCTTTCAAATTAAAATCACTGTCCCCTTCTTTAGATTTAAATTTTGTTTCATATACAGCTTCAACATCTGAAAAAACATTATTTCTAACATCTCCAGTCGTCTCTGAACCTTTTATTTTCAATCCTCTATAATCTGAAAGACTAATCAATAATGGCTTACTATAGGGATGTGATAAATCCATTTCATTAATTTGCTCTTTCCATTCATTTATACTGAAATACGCTGTCAAAAAATCGACGAAAACTCCTACGAACGAGTTCCGTTGGTCCGCAAAAATTTGCCTTTTCTGAGAATATAAGACGTATAGCCGATCCCTTACATAATAGTGTTTTGTATTACCTTTCGCCTGTTTTTTAGATACCACATAATAATTCTCAACTAACCAATTAAAAGACCGAGCTATAGTTTTTTGCTGTAACGGAGGATCAAAGGCATTCGCCAATTCACTCTGTGTTACATTCTCTCCAATTCGTATTAACATATCAAAAAGGGCTTTCGATTTCGGAGGAATATCTTTAGTTAGATCTTGATAATAAGCAGTTAAGTCATCGATGATACCATCTAAAAGGTCTGCTGTTTCCAATATCTTTTCATCTAATACAAGTCTGCTTAGAATTACAGCAAGTCTTGGACTTCCACCAGTAAAAGCTGTAATAGCTTTTATTTTATTCTTAGATATTTTGAGTTGACGTCGTTGACTCTTGTGATCTCGTGAAATATCTACTTTTCTTTTATAAAAGTCTAAAAAATCCTGTTCTCTCCATGGCTCAATATCTATTTTTTTAAAAACCTGAAATAGTTTTTTATTATAGTTACTATCCAAATCCGGTCGAAGGCTAGATCCAATAAGTGATATTTGAGAATAATCACTTAAGAATTCGCGTAATCTTCCATTCTCGATATCATCCAATGCCGGAATAAAATTTTGTAAATTTTCCACACCGATAAAGACTTGCTTCTTTTTGTTTTTTGCTATTTCTTCCAAGGCAGACTTTAATCTTCTTTTAGATTTCTCCCAAACAAAATCATTTGACTCCCACCGTGGTCTACTATCTACATAATGCTCTCCTTCAAGTTTAATAGAAATCATATCCAATAGATCTGAAACATATCTCACGTTATCTAATTCTTCTGGAAATTGTATGAAAATACTTTCATTAAAGTCTTTTGAATTATCGTGATGAATATTGAGAAGACGCATAAAATAGGATTTCCCAATCCCCCTCGGTCCAAAAAATACATAGTGCTGACTTAGATTTGAATCTAAACAAGATTTCATTTCTTTCAACATAACATGCAAAATTTTTTCTCTACCAGTGGCTAACGCCAATACGTCTTCTTCAGACATATTGAGAGGATTATATTTCTTTATGGTACGTCCTGCAGACATATGTTTATAAGTTTTTCTTTTTCCACCAATTGGTAATTGTATTTAATGCAAAACTATAAGTTTGATCCTTATTCAAAACAATCAACTCGTGACTAAGTAGACGATTCAAGGTTGAATAGGCATCATTTTCTTTTATAGTTGTTAATAGATCATTCTCTGATACGTTCCCTTTCAGTAATATCATATTAAGTATTTTCTTCACTACAAATAAATGCTCTTGAGAGAACTTACTTAAAATATCGTTAAACTGATATTCAAAATCACTTACAATAATAGGATAAACATATTTGTCATAAAGGCTTGATATATTATCTATCTGTCCTTCCCAATGAGTATTTATTACAAAGAAGAAATATTGTAAGAATTGAGGTATGAAATCAGGAATTAACAGTAGCATTTCATCGATCTCTACATTCTTTAAATCAACATTTCCATGTTGTGAAAGTGTTTGCAGAAGACCAAAAGCTTCATCTCGGGTATATTGAGGAAGAATTTGAGTATTTACACCTGCTAACAATTTTCGCGAAATTTCGAGATGCTCTAATTGTAAATGCAGGTTTAATGAACCACAAATTGCTTGTGCAACACCTACTTCTCTCCAAGCTCGGAGAACGGTCAAAATAGATTCGATTTCAAGAGCTTTTGTATTTCCTTTCGATTTTGCCATTTGCTCAAATAAAAATGGTAGCTCATCAACAAATAAAATTATTTGCTTATTTCTTTGAGCAAAAAAATTTGTTATTTCTTCCTTTATTGGGTTCGAGTAGCTTATAGCCTCATTTCTCAATTTTACTGAACCAATATATCCAAAATCTAATTCTCCAATATGATCTGTGATAAAATCGATCAATTTGGTAGGTATTCGTTTACTATCTTTTAGAGATTTTCGTAATTGTTGTCTCCAAGATAGGGGTAATGCTAAATTTAGATGCTTATAGAAATCCTCGATACTTCTGTAATTTTGACAATTGAGCTCAATGATGATGACCTCTTGGTCTTGCTTTTTCACTTGGTAAATTGCCTCTTTTACTGTTGAGCTCTTTCCAATTCTTCTCAATCCTAGCAGCAAAAAACTATTACCAGACAAAAGAATTCCAACTAATTGCCGAACAAATTCGCTCCTTCCAAAGAAATTTGCACCATAAACAGGAGTATTTCCAAAACTATTTTTCATTTGACTAAGTTTTATTATGTATGCATATCCATACATATACACGAATATACATATTAATTACCAATTATGCAATTATATACATATACGCTTTTAAGCATAATTGATTTTTTAATTTTATTAGCCACAGGTAAGGTTTTAGTGATATATATTGTATTATCACAAAAATGAAGATCGTCAAAAAAATCATGCAAATCTTAGGCTTCCTTTTAACGATAGGGCTTATCTATATAATAGGAGCTATATTCTACGCATGGTGGACAGATTTCTTACCAAAAGATACAGATTTACTAGAATCAATCAGCGAGAATACTAACCAAGTCATAGTCAGAGATACTTTGTCTTTCCTTGATTGGAACATTGGTTATGGTGGTTTGGGTGAAGAGTCGGATTTCTTTTACGAAGGTGGGGTTTCTGTAAACATGCCTAAAAACATTGTAAAAAAAAACCTAAGAGGCATAGTACAAACTTTAGAGCGATTCAAAGATTCTATAGATTTCTTTTTATTACAGGAAGTAGATATCGAATCCAAAAGAACACATTGGATAAATCAGTTTGAATTAATTAGTGCGTCCCTAAAAAGTCATGATGCTCTATTTGGCAAAAACTATGACGTTAAGTATATACCATTTCCACTTACTAACCCGATGGGAAAAGTAATGTCAGGCATTGCCACTTGGTCAAAATATAAAGTAAAGAAAGGCATTAGACATTCGTTTAAAGGAAACTATAATTTTCCTCATAATTTATTCTTCTTAGATCGGTGTTTTATGCTCAAAAGATATCCAACCAAAAACGGAAAGGAATTAATCGTAGTCAACACACATAACTCAGCTTATGATGATGGCAGCCTAAAGAAAAAGCAAATGAATCAAATGCGATCTATTCTAATTGAAGAATTTAGCATAGGAAATTATGTGATTATTGGTGGCGACTGGAATCAATTTCCAAGTGAATATCGAGACAAAGAAAAGAAAAATTTTCGCATTCCCCCAAATTACCCAGACCTAGGATGGCAATGTACTTACGACCCCAAAACACCAACTTATAGAAATTTGAATGAACCCTATAATCCTATATCTACAAAAACTGGACTCATAGACTTTTATGTTGTTTCTCCAAATGTAGAGGTACTAAATGTATCTACCATTGATCAACAATTTAAATACTCTGATCATCAACCAGTACTGATGAAAGCCGTACTGAAATAATCAAAGAACTGCAAGGTACATTCTTCAAGTACATATCTTATCTAACTGGCCATCACTTCTTTTCATTCTGGATGTTGTGTTTAGATTGTTAAGCCTGAATTCTAGGATTGACTTATTTTTACTTAACCGACTCTAATTCTTTCTTTTTTTTATGGACGTATAAGCCGAAAACCGCAGCTATAAATATTGAAATCCAACCTGCACCGATAATTAAGGAGTTGGTCGTATTACCTCCTTTTTTGAATAATGAAAATAAGAGTAAAACAGAAGCTATAACATATAGCAAACTTGAAATGCGTTCTAAAGTTTTCAATTCCATCTCGTATAAATATAAATTAAATATTAGTAATCATAGTTATTGAATTTTACTTATCATAATAAAAAGAGTAATTCTCAACAGACTTGCAGAAAGAGGAAAGATGAGCTGACTTTTTTATAATATCCTCATGCATCTTTGGATGATCTTTAGCCGTGATATAAGTTAGTCCATATTTTATTTCCTTCTGGGCATGATAACAATAGCCATCGTACAATAATGCAAGTTCATAATAAACTTTAATCAACTCATATCTGGGTTTTACATCATATGGATAGATAGATTTTGCATCAAAATAACGGTCTGCAGCTAGCTTTAATTCCCCAATTCTTTTATGGTCTTCGCCAAAATCCAAAAGAAAATCAAAAGATCTAGAAAGAACAGCTTTTTTTTTATTTTCCAATTTCACGGTGCTACTCAAAGAAGTAATCTGAGTTTGCTCGTTATACTTTGTTTTCAATTTATGCCAATCATATAACGCAAATAAAATCAAAGCAATCATTGCTAGTGCAACTAAATAAACTGGTTTTACATCTATCCTAAAAAGTTTTCTCACAATTTTTAATAAGATATTACTTCTTCTACAATATAACCTAAAACAAAATCCAATTATAAAGATGCAATATTATACCATTTAGTTGTATGGCTCTAATATTAAATATTTGAAAATTGATGATTGATATTAATATACTTATAAAGGCCTACTAATAAATTTTACAAATTCAGATAAAATCAAAAAATAACTTTTGTAAAGCCATATTATAATCAACAGAATGGTTTTTAGATGTAGACGAATCTTGAATATTTATAAAACCGTTATAAATTCTAATGATGCAAATATATTGAAGACACATATGCCTTTCCCAATAGTAAGACCTGAGTGTATACCATGGTCTATCCTATTTATTTGGGGAATTAACAAATCATCAAAGTCTATATCTTGCCTGAATACAGTATCTACATCATCATTCATAAACTGAAGTGTATGGGCTGATTGTACATGTGAAACTCCATATCCAAGGTTTACACCGACATTAAATTTATTGTCAAATAATTCTTTGGTATAGAAAACCATAAACGGCAATTCAATTTGGTTTAAATGTAATTCTGAATCTCCGAAAAACACAGGATACCAACCAGGAACACAGGCGGCACCCCTTTTCATGTATCCTGGTTCGATACCAATGGCTAGATTCCTTTTTAATTTAGTTTGGATGATAAAAGAAATATTAGCTCCATTTATGGAAGTATTGGCATTTTCCGGCAGTACAGCATCACCGTAGTCTCGCCATCTTTCACTCCATCCACCTTTGACACCCATAATGACTGATTGACTTTGCATTGAAAGATAACCTGAAAATATCAACAATATTAAAAATACATTTTTCAAAAGGTTAATGTTTTATTTACTATAAGAATATCTAATATCTAGACAGTGATATTTTAATCAAAATTGGTTTTACATTAGTTTTGCTCTCTAAAGTTTCATAGAAAAAGCAATCTTCACATAAAATCTAAAACATGCATGGTTTAGAAAATTTAGATCATATCATCAGTGAAATGTCACCAATACTCAATGAAAAGAAATGTGTCTTTGTGAGTGTTGAAAACTGGAATAACATTGACCTTTCGACAGTAATAGGATTCTTCAATGAGTAAGAAGGAATCACTAATATGCAGTAATTTTGGTAACGTCTTGAATGGGCCTGCTGAAGTACATTTTGGTGCAATATTGACAAAAGTACAAGAATTGCTTTTCGACTAACTCTTGCGTAATGATTTATTATAAGCAAATCGAATTCTCCTTCTTTATTTCAAAATGTATGGGTGCCTCATTTGGAATTTATATAAGAATTAGATAAAATTTTTAATATAATTATCTAACTTCAGCGACTCATAGATCACTAATTATAACCACATTTTACTTTGATAAAACCGATAACATTAAAAGGAAATATTATTGAGTTGATTCCACTACAGTTAGAACACAAAGAATCACTCTTAAAAGCCAGTCAAGATGGCAATCTTCATGAATTATGGTACACTTATGCACCTTCAGAAAACACAATTGAAGCTTATTTAAATCAAGCACTGAAAGAGCAAAAAGATGGGCTATCTGTTCCGTTTACCGTTATACATTCAGAAAGAAAAACAGTCATCGGGAGTACACGATATTGCAATATTGATTCTGTCAACAATCGGTTAGAAATAGGACATACTTGATATCGAAAATCGCATCAAAGAACTGGAGTTAACACAGAATGTAAATATCTTTTATTAAAACATGCTTTTGAAAAAATAAATACTATTGCAGTGGAATTTAGAACTCACTGGTATAATCATAAATCTAGAAACGCTATTCTACGGCTTGGGGCAAAGCAAGACGGGGTGCTTAGAAATCACAGAATCGATAAAGATGGCAGTCTTCGCGATACCGTTGTATTCTCCATCATTGCATCTGAATGGCTCAGCGTAAAGAAAGCACTTGAACATTATATGATTAGGTATGATAATCTTTAATTTCAAAGAGTTTGAAGATTATTTCAATAATCCTACATAGTCCTATTGGGCTATACAACCGTATAAACGACGGCCTTCGTACCTACAGATCTACCATCTAAATAAACGCTTGCACCAATTACAGATGTATTATCTGCATAAGTAACTGTACCTGAGAATATAATTTGAGTCATAATAAGGCTCGAAAATGTGAAAAAACAGACAACCGCTAACAAGCGAAATTTGCCTGATAATAGTTTTATCGTAATATTTGTTTTAGTTTATTGATTGGATCGGTTTAAAGTTTGCTTAAATAATTTTTAACAAAAAAAATATATAAACTAGCTATAAAGCATATACTATTCTATATTAGCACAATACTGACTATAATTATATATTATTTTAAATAATGAATAACAGATAAAGTTAAACCTGATTTAGAGAAAATATTAGATTTAAATGAACAATCGTTTATTACAAAGAATATTGTTAGGACTGATAGAACATTACTTTCATCTGCTTAGCATTACCATCCAGAGGTTGAGATTTGCTTCACAAAAACAAGTACGGGTAATCGATATGTAGGAAACAATATATCTGATTACTTCGAAGGAGATTTAGTAATGTCTTGGAATAATCTACCCCACGGTTTTACAACGACTGAAATGACAAAGCAAATTATAATCCAATTTAGAGAAGATCCTCTAAATAATTCCATTATGAATTACACAGACCTTCATGAGTTGAACACTTTATTGAGGCATAGAAAAATAGGGCTTCAGTTTACCGGTAACACAAAAAAGAATCCGCAAGAAATCATATCAGAAATCACTGAAATAGAAGGCTTGAATAAACTCATAAAGCTACTAAACTTACTCTCTCTACTATTTAATACAAATGAATATAATACCATTTGTTCTAAAGAGTATTCAAACACTTTAAATTTGAATCCTTCAATTCAAATAAGTCGAATGAAAATTACTTTTGATTATATAGAGCAAAATTTTAAAAAAGATATCACCATCTCTGATGCCGCAAACAAGATTAATCTGATAAATTCTGCTTTCTATGAATTTATTAAGAAACATACAAACAAGATTTTTACTCAAATTCTCTCAGAATATAGAAGTAACCATGCATCCAAACAACTCACAAATTCTGGGATGACAGTCGCTGCCATATGTTTTGATAGTGGTTTTAAAAATCTTTCCTATCTTAATCAAAGATTTAAAGAGATCTTCAAAGAATCACCAAATGAATTCAGAGAGAAAATTAGTTAATTAGAAGGATCACTATAACAACCTTACTTAGTTCACTATTTAAATAAATTCAATGACACGGAACATTCAAAAAGCAAAACGATTACGAGAAGTGCTTCTTGATGGCACTTGGATTGCAAACACAAATTTCAAGGATCAATTATCTAGAACTACTTGGGAACAAGCGACTACAAAAATAGGGTCTCTAAATACGATAGCTGTACTCACCTTTCATATCAATTATTATCTAGGGGGTGTACTTCAAGTTTTAGAAGGAGGCAGTTTAGATATAAAAGATAAGTTCAGTTTTGAGATGCCAGCGATCTCGTCTGAAGAAGAATGGCAAACGCTAAAAAACTCAATGTGGCAAAATGCGAAAAAATTTGAAACGAGATTAGAAGAAATGCCAGATGCTAAACTGGAAGAAGGATTTGTAGACGAGAAGTATGGAACGTACGAAAGAAACCTAGAGGGCATGATAGAACACTGCTACTACCATCTTGGGCAAATTGTGTTGATTCGGAAAATGATTACTGAACAAGATTAATTCGAAAAAAACTATTCTTCAGAATTTATTTTTAGACAAATGAGATTGGTAATTCTTGAAGGTTCTTGTCTTTTTCATATAGCATATTCATTTTATCCCAAAGGCTTGAGCTTATAGTTTGAGCATATTTCATTGGGAACCCTAATGCCTCCATGTTTGAGGTAGCTTCTGTATGATTTTAGCTTTATGATTTTTGGCTAAATGAGAACTTCTTTTCACCCACTAGGCACGTCACAACAAGATGTTCCTTTCGTTTCCAAAGCAAGTTATTTTTTGTGTGAAGAGAAAACCGGGTCAATACTAGCTTCTTTATGAGCTTTTTTGGCAAAATGGACAATTACAATATCAGTACGGCTAAATTCCAAGGGTGAAAATAATTTTTACACCTGCTAAATTTTCCAATATTCGAGTTTCTAAACGAAAGCATTGTAAAGGTGACGATTCTTGCTCCCATTTTAAATATATCGTTCGTCTAACTTAAAATTTTCAGGGTAAATAGCTACACTTCCTTTGTAAAACTCCATCATTTCTGTCATCACCACGTCCAATGTTTCTCCTGGCTGAAATACTGGACCGAATTCTATGGTCTTCGTAGTTGTATTGGCTCCTAACGTCACAATAGGCACTTTTGCATGTTGTGCAATATAATAGAAACCGGTCTTCCACTGATTTCTAGGAGCTCTGGTGCCTTCAGGTGTTATAACAAAGGCAATTTCTTCATTATGCTCAAATACACTAGCAAGCTTTTCTACCTGATTTTTTTTAGTTCCATCTGGATTCGGGGAACGGTCTATTCCGACACCCCCCAAAGGTTTAATAGCTATGCTTAATGGAAATTTCGTCCAAAAGTCCTTTATTACTACTTTCATCGGCACTCCCCACGCCATCAAACAAAGGGTTCCGAGATACCAATCCCAATTTGAGGTGTGTGGTGCAAAAACAAAAACACATCGCTGAGCTTCTATCGGAATAGGTTTCCCGACCAATTTCCACCCATGAAATTTAAATAATAGTTTTGCTATGGTTTTTTTTATCATATTGGAATATGATTCTTTTTTTATTTTGTATTACAATGCTACTAAATTTAAGGTTAGATTCCTATTAATTTACAAATCGTAATTCTGCTAATTTATTTCTTCATTTTTTATTGGCGAAAGGTAGATAAATGTTTGTTAATTTTTAATCAACTTAGAGTAACAAAAACCGATAGACAAATTATTATCAGCACGACTCCGATATGCATACTAATAGGTCGAGTCTTCTCGCGCACTATTCAATCTTATATATAGTGCTTGCCTAAAATTATATATAATTATTTTTTGGAATCACGAATATCCAAGTTAATCTTATAAATTAAGGTTCAGAAAAAATTAAAAATTATGGAATTCCCTATCTCCTAATTAGGTGATTCTGACATATTTTATTCTTTAATTATGTATGTCCACCCCCTAGCCTCAATGCAAAACACTGCAGCGGAAAAATATATGAACAACATACATATGTCAATTATATTACATATGTTTTCTTGAAAATTAGGCTGCGAAATCATTATACGACTGTTTTCTTAAAGTGAAAGATGTAAGAAGAAAGCAAGGTCTGAGTAGTGCTATTGCGGCATTTTTAGGGACGATAGTTTTGGCAAGGATGAGTGGAAACCAATCAATAAGGTCAACATATCGTTTTATAGACAGGAATGAACCATTCTTAGTTGAAAGTTATAAACTATGACATGCGGAAATAAAATAGTATATTCGCCCTTAATTGGACAAGTCTAAATACGGTACTATGACTTTTGGCGAAAAACTCAGACACCTTCGAGAATCTAAAAACTTGATGCAAAGACAAGTAGGTGCTTTAATCGAAGTAGATGGTGCTTTCATAAGTAAAATCGAAAACAACGACAAGCCCATTAAAAGGGAACACCTTAAAACACTGAGTAAATATTTCAAAATTGAATTGGCTGAACTAGAAACACTTTGGCTTGCTGACAAAATACAGCACATAGTAGAAAATGAAAAGAATGCGAAATCAGCAGTAGAACTTGTGCAAAATAGACTCAAAGAAAAGACCAAATGAACATAGCAGAAATAGAACAAAAAGTCTCAGTGCTGACCGAAAGTCTTAAAAAGTCATCATTTATATATGATTTTCTATTGGCTTATGGATTACCAAAAGCCTCCATCACAAGACTAAGAAAAGGGAACCTCAATTTAACCAAAAATGAAAATGAAATTTCTTGGAAAAAGAAATTGTATTTCAAAGAAGAAACTATAGAAGACTTACACCTTACACTTTCTGATATTGAAAACTCACTCAACCACCAACAACGATTCGTAATAGTCACAGACTTCAAAACCTTCTTAGCTGCAGATACTAAAACTGGTGACAAACTAGACATTCCATTTTATGATCTTCCAGATTACTACGACTTCTTCCTTCCATGGGCAGGCATGGAGAAAACTCAACATCAAAATGAAAACCCTGCAGATGTCAAAGCTGCAGAAAAAATGGCTAAGCTCTTTGACGAAGTCAAGAAAGATAATCCACAAGACGATCCAACATTTATCAAAGACCTCAATGTATTTCTGTCAAGGTTGCTGTTTTGTTTCTTTGCTGAGGATACCAACATTTTTGATGACAATCAATTCACCAATGCGTTAGCTTCTCATACTAAAGTAGATGGTAGTGATCTCAATGCCTTCTTTGATGAAATTTTTGAAGTGCTCAATACGCATAAAAGAAAACGAGGAAAATTGGCCGCTTACTTAGATGCTTTCCCATATGTCAACGGTGGACTCTTCGAGCAATCGATAGTAGCACCTACCTTTACGCGTAAATCCAGACAGGCTATTATCGCTGCGGGTGAACTCAACTGGAAAGATATCAACCCAGATATTTTCGGTTCTATGTTCCAAGCTGTTATCGGCGTAGAACAAAGAGGCAGCTTAGGGCAACATTACACTTCAGTGCCCAACATCATGAAAGTCATAGAACCACTTTTCTTGAATGACTTGTACGAAGAATATGAAAAGGCTGCTGATAGCTCCAAAAAACTTAATGCCCTACTTAATCGCATAGCTTCTTTGAAGATATTTGATCCAGCTTGTGGAAGCGGCAACTTTCTTATTATTGCTTACAAAGAACTTAGAAGACTAGAGATTAAGATTTTTCAGAAACTTAAAATCGGTTTTCCTTTCAGTGCCATATCCTTGACACAGTTTTATGGAATAGAAATAGATGCCTTTGCAGTAGAAATCGCTCAGCTATCACTATGGCTTGCGGAACACCAGATGAATGTAGAGTTCTTCCAAGCTTTTGGAAAGACCAATCCGACATTACCGCTTAAGCAGGCAGGGCATATTGTTTGTGCTAATGCTTGTCGGATTGATTGGGAGGAGGTTTGTCCAAAAGGTAAAGATGATGAAATTTATATTTTGGGGAATCCACCGTACTTGGGAGCTAGTATTCAAAATTCATCTCAGAAAGATGATATGGAGTTAGTTTTCAAAGGCCTGAATGATTTTAAAAAACAAGATTATATTTCATGTTGGTTTTATAAAGCCGCTAAGTATTTGAATAATAATTCAGAGGCAGCATTTGTTACAACAAATTCTGTTTGTCAAGGTGTGCAAGTAGGCATGACATGGCCTAAAATATTTTCTCTGGGAGTTGAATTTGGATTTGTTTCTAAAAATTTCCAATGGTCTAATAATGCGAAGCATAAAGCAGGAGTTATTTGTTCGATAATTAATCTGCGTAAAATTTCTAATAAAGAAAAATATATTTATTCAGATGGAGTTCGCAATAAAGTGAAAAACATTAATGCTTATCTTTTAAACTTCAGAAATATAATTATTCACAAAAGATCAAAGCCCCTTTCAAAACTTAAAAAGATGGTTTCTGGAAACAAACCACTAGACGGGGGAAATCTTGTTTTGACAAAACAAGATAAAGAAGAAAAAATTAAAAAACTTCCCAACTCTAAAAAATTCTTGAGACGATTTTTGGGCTCTGGTGATTACATAAAGGAAAGACTCCTTAAAGTAAAACTAATGAGACTCGCTGGTGGTAATAATGCCAGAAATAAAGCTAATACTCCTCACAGGTTTGAATTTTACAATGAGCCTAATTTTAGTCAAATTCTTGTCCCTAGGGTTTCATCTTACAGACGAGAATATATTCCTTTGGGATTTCTTTCGCCGGATTTTGTAATTGCAGATTCTGCTCAAGCAATCTATGATTCTGATGCTTCACTTTTTGCTGTATTGAACTCCAAAATTCATATCGAATGGGTGAAGGTTACCGCTGGAAGATTAAAACAAGATTATAGATATTCATCTTATTTTTCTTATCATACATTTCCATTTCCAACAATTACTAAAGCTCGCAAAGAAGAACTAACAACCAGTACCTTCCGCATCCTAGAAGAACGAGAAAAACATCCAGAAAAAACCTTAGCCCAACTCTACGACCCAGACAAGATGCCTGATGGCTTGAGAGAAGCCCATCGACTCAATGATTTGGCTGTGGAGCGATGTTATCGGAGTAAGCTTTTTGAATCAGATGAAGAGCGATTGGAATATCTCTTTAAGTTGTATGAGAAGATGATACAAGAGGAGAAGGATCGGGAGACTTTGTTTCAGAAGGAGAAGAAAACTAGGAAGAAAAAGAAGAAGTGATGAAAGACCAACAAAATATTATAATATACAACAGTTCAGATGGTAGTGCCAGTGTTGCTTTATTTGCCAAAGATGGACAGGTTTGGATGAATCAGGCAGAACTCGCCGCACTTTTTGACACCTCTAAGCAAAATATAAGTCAGCACATAGTTAATGTACTGGAAGACAAAGAGTTAAAGCTAGAATCAGTTGTAAAGAATTACTTGACAACTGCCACAGATGGGAAGAGTTATGAAGTAACTTTTTATGCTTTAGATATGATTCTGGCTATTGGTTTTCGGGTAAGGAGTAAGCGAGGCGTTCAGTTTCGTATATGGGCTAATAAGCATCTCAAAGCGTATATGGTCAAGGGCTTCATAATAGACAGTGATCGACTTAAAAACCCCGATGGTAGACCTGATTACTTCGATGAGTTATTGGAGCAGATAAGAGATATACGTGCCTCGGAGAAGCGATTTTACCAAAAAGTTAGAGATCTTTTTGCCTTGAGCACAGATTATGACAAGACAGATAAAGCGACGCAGATGTTTTTTGCAGAGACTCAAAACAAATTGTTATACGCTACTACTCAGAAGACTGCCGCGGAGATCATCGTTTCGCGAGCGGATGCCAATCAACCCAACATGGCATTAACTTCGTGGAAAGGTAAGATTGTTAGGAAAGGAGACATTGTTATTGCCAAAAATTATCTGACAGCTGATGAATTAGATACGCTTAATAGACTAGTAACAATATTTTTGGAAACAGCAGAGCTGAGAGCAAAAAACAAAGCGGCTATCACCATGGACTTTTGGAAGGAGAACGTAGATAGGATTATCGACAATAATGATAGGCCAGTATTACATGACAAAGGCACTGTGAGTAAGGTTGATATGGAAGCAAGAGTGAAAGAGATCTATATGCAATTTGATCAAAAACGAAAAAAGCATGAAGCAGAAGATGCTGATAGAATAGATATTGAAGCCTTGAAGAGAACTATAAAAAACAGGAGTTAATGAGAGAACAATTAGACAAATTGCTGGCTCTAGATACAGAGAATGAAGTTGTGGAATTTAAGAAAGCTGATTTCAACTATTCGTCAGATAAATTGGGTAAGTATTTTTCGGCACTAAGCAATGAAGCTAATCTCAAAGATCAAGATAGTGCCTGGATGGTGCTAGGTGTACTCGATGATCGAACAATTTTTGGAACAAAAATTAATGATAAGGCCATAAATGAATTCAAAAAACAGATTGGCGAACATACTTCCCCCAGAATGACATTTAAAGAAGTACATCGAGTGACTACTGACTGCGGTGATGTCTTATTATTTGAAATTCCCAAAGGACCTTTAGGCCAAGTTGTCTCCTGGAAAAATCATGCTTATGGCAGGGATGGAGAAAGTTTAGTTGGACTTCATGAGAATGAACGAGATCAGATTAAGAATCAGATCATGCAAGATTGGTCAGCACAAGTCATAGCATCAGTTACTATAGATGATCTCGATTCTGATGCTATTTTAAAAGCGAGGGAGGAGTTCAAAAAGAAGAATCAAAAATTACTGAATCAAATAAATCAATGGGATGATATTACTTTTTTGAACAAATCTAAAATCACAATTGATGGCAAGATCACAAATGCAGCGATATTATTACTTGGGAAATCTGAGTCAGAGCATTTTATAAATCCAGCTTCAAGCAAAATTTCTTGGATTCTAAAAGATGCCAATGGATTGACTAAAGATTATGCTCATTTTACTTGTCCACTTTTATTGACTGTAGATGATGTATTTAGTAAAATTCGAAATTTAAAGTATCGGTATATCCCTGATGGTTCCCTTTTCCCGCAAGAGGTAGATCAATATGATCCTTATTTGATTCGGGAGGCCTTGCACAATTGTATTGCACATCAAGATTATACCAAGAATGGAAAGATAAACCTTGTCGAGAAGGATGAAGGAGAATTAATTTTCTCAAATGTCGGAAAGTTCATTCCTAAAAGTGTAGAACATGTGGTGATGTCAGATACTCCTGAAGAGAGATACAGAAATACTATGCTTGCCAATGCGATGGTGTCTTATGGTATGATTGATACAGTAGGAAGTGGAATTAAGCGAATGTTCCTTATCCAAAAAT
>Ga0209828_1002120_pt1 | contig 16857 bp, 8 predicted proteins | sample MaitaG_FD_187429 | JGI IMG/M metagenome (GOLD analysis project Ga0209828, IMG submission 187429) | Marine algal microbial communities from Maine, USA - Maine_Asex2 metaG (SPAdes) (version 2) | ecosystem: Host-associated > Algae > Red algae > Unclassified | place: Maine, USA | collected 2015-01-05 | reverse complement strand
CGCCCTTGGATTTAAAGGGATGGAGCGAATGAGTATTGATGGTAGCGACTTTATGACTTCTTGGAAAGGCGTAAAAACCGCATTTGAGTTTGTACGAAAAGAGATGAAGCCGCTGGTTTTACATGCTACTTGTCCACTATTGGGGCACCACACTTCTGGCGTACGAAAAGAATGGTACCGAGGCGATGAAGATTTGGCAGAACATGCCGAAGATGAACCAAAGGATAAGCTGCAAGCTTTCCTGAAAAAGAAAGGAGTAACGAAGAAAGAATTTACCGCTTGGGAGCTTGAAGCGGAGGCTTACATCAAGGATTGCTTTGAGAAAGCCAAGAATGCCGATGATCCAGATTTGGCTTCGGCAACCATCGGAGAATTTGCCGATACACCAGTATTGGAAGAGAAAGGAAATCGTTGTCCTGAAGGTGGCTCTGAGGTGGTGATGGTTGATGCAGCTCTCCACGCAACGGAGGAAATCATGCGGGCCCATCCAGAAGCTTTGCTCTACGGGCAAGATGTTGGAATTCGACTGGGTGGAGTATTCCGTGAAGCCGCAACATTGGCTCAAAAGTTCGGAACAGATCGGGTATTCAATACCGCCATTCAAGAGGCGTACATCATTGGATCAACGGCTGGTATGTCGGCCACGGGCTGCAAGCCAATGGTCGAGATCCAGTTTGCCGATTACCTCTTTCCGGGCATCAACCAGTTGGTCACCGAATTGTCGAAATCCCATTACTTGAGCAATGGAAAGTTCCCGATTCAGTCGCTCATTCGAGTGCCGATTGGTGCTTATGGTGGGGGAGGACCCTACCACAGTGGTTCGCACGAGTCAACGCTATTGCCCGTGAAGGGAGTGAAAGTAGCGTATCCCTCCAATGCTGCGGATATGAAAGGGCTTTTGAAGTCAGCTTTTTACGATCCCAATCCCGTGGTGCTTTTTGAGCACAAAGGTTTGTATTGGTCGAAAGTGCCAGGCACGGAAGCGGCTCGTTGTGTCGAGCCAGACTCAGAGTACATAGTGCCATTTGGAAAAGCGCGAATTGCATTGGCTGCCGATGCCGAAAAAGTAGATGCGGGAGACAGTCTTGGTATCATCACTTACGGAATGGGCGTGCATTGGGGCTTAAACGCAGCAAAAGAATTCGATGGTCAAGTAGAAGTGCTGGATCTGCGAACATTGAACCCAGTCGACAACCAAGCGATCTTTGCGCAGGTAGAGAAACACGGCAAGGTGATCGTCTTAACCGAAGAGTCTCTTCGGAATTCATTTGCGGAGGCGCTCGCTGGTCGTATTGCCAATCATTGTTTCGAGCTTTTAGACGCTCCAGTGAGAACCATTGGCGCTTTAGATACACCAGCCATTCCTCTGAATGTGATACTCGAAAAAGAAATACTGCCCAATGCTGTCAAACTGGCAGTAGAAATCCGAAATCTGCTCGATTACTAGTAGATTTAACATCTTTTACAACACTACTCTTGCCGATTTAACGGAATTTGTCTGATTGGGATGAACGGAACGGGCTTTGCTATCGTTTAGGTAGAATTGCTGTTGAACTCTAGCAGTAAATAGTGTCAAACAGACATCAAGAGAGACCAAAGAGAGACCAAAGAGAGACCAAAGAGAAACCAAAGAGAAACCAAAGAGAAAGCCTTAGACCAACATTGTGAGTCTTCCGAAGCAACAACATATCACCACTTTAACCCTCCTGCTACTTACCGTGGTAAGCTGTGGAGCAGACGTCAGCCTCAAGCAGGGCACGTTTCGCTTGGGTGAAACGGTACAGCTTCGCATCGCCAAACAATACATCCCACAAGAAGATGCCTTTCAGCTGCAACTAGAAGTTGTAGATGAGGACAAGGAGTTGATTTCAGGTTCTGGCGCTTTTCAAGTTTTCTTTTCGACAATTAACCAAGTTAATTCCATTGAAAATCAATGGAGTGAGAGTAGTCTTACCAAACTGGCCAGTCGAAAGGAGTTGTCAAGCAGTCATTTTTCAGGATACAAATTGAAATTTCTTCGGATCCCAGCCGAACAATCCCAACTGACCCCACCATTGTCTTAAGCGCACGTAAGCTTTCATCAGCTCAATGAGCTGAATGAGTTGAATGAGTTGCAGTCAACCCGCACACTTCAGGCATCCTTATCATGCATTTTATCTTCATCAAGCCGTTTTTAGCTGAAACAAGCTGACAGCGTAAAGCAATTTGAAGATCAATTATTAATTTGAAGGTGATGAGTAAAGGGTTTTCGATGAAGCAATAGAACCTTCAAAAAGATACTGCGTCTTACCAGCCAAGCAGGCGAATAGGCTACCTTTGTGGCCTCGTTTTTCGATTATTAAAAATTCAAAAATGCCTTTTCAAGTCTTCAATTAGAAGGCGTGAGGAGACTATAAAAATTAGAAATCAATGTTTGATTTTGTAAATAAAGCCATCAATAAAATCCTTGGTAACAAGTACGACAAGGATGTAAAAGATGTGATGCCTTTGGTGGAAAAGGTAAACAAGGAGTATGCAAATCTCCAAAACATTAGCCACGATGAATTGCGTGGTAAAACCGATATTTTTCGCGCTCGAGTGGCGGATCACTTATCTACCGTCAACAAAGAAATTGATGCGATCCGAAACAGTATCAAGTCTGATCCTAAAATGGATCCAGATGAAAAGTACAACCGCTATACGAAAATCGATAAGCTCGAAAAGGAGCGAGACGGTCAATTGGAGGAAGTTTTGATGGAGATTTTGCCTCAAGCTTTTGCGGTTGTTCGAGAAACTGCTCGTCGATTTACCAACAATACAGAAATGCGCGTTCAGGCCACACAGCTTGATCGTGATTTGAGCATGAAGCTCGAATACCTAACCATTGAAGGTGACACCGCTATTTATCCGAACACTTGGTCGGCAGCTGGTAACCTGATCACTTGGAACATGGTTCATTACGATGTGCAGCTCATTGGTGGAATTGTTTTACACCAAGGTAAGATTGCCGAGATGCAAACGGGTGAGGGTAAAACGTTAGTGGCAACCCTTCCAGCTTACCTCAACGGGCTCACCGGTTATGGTGTGAATCTGATTACAGTAAACACTTACCTCGCACGACGTGACCAGGAGTGGATGGGAACCATCTTCAACTTCCTAGGTCTTACGGTAGATTGCATCGATAAATACAAGCCAAACTCTCCAGAGCGTCGCGCCGCTTATGCAGCCGACATTACCTACGGAACCAACAACGAGTTTGGATTCGATTATCTCCGCGACAACATGACGCGATTCCCTGAGGAAATGGTTCAAGGAAAGCACCACTTTGCGATGATTGATGAGGTGGATTCGGTTTTGGTTGATGATGCAAGAACGCCATTGATTATTTCAGGTCCTGTAGAAAGAGGAGAAGAGCATGAATTTGATTTTCTAAAGCCACGAGTGGAGAGACTCTTGGCCGTGCAGAAGAAGCTGACACAAGGGTTCTTGTCAGAGGCCCAGTCGGCAATTGCAAAGGGAGATCTTAGCGCTGAAGGCGGAGGATTGGCACTTCTAAGAGCTTACCGTGGATTTCCAAAAAGTCGCCCTTTGATTAAGTTCTTGAGCGAGCCCGGAATGAAAGCAGCTATGCACAAAGTGGAGAATCACTACATGGCAGAGCAAAACAAGCACATGCACATTTGTGATGATGAGCTGTATTTCACGATTGATGAAAAGCAGAACACCATTGATTTGACGGAAAAGGGACTCAACTTGATTACCGGTTCTGGAGATGATCCTGAGTTCTTTATTATTCCCGATTTGGCAATGGCTGTTGGTGATATTGATGATTCTGCGATGAGTGCAGAGGATAAGGTCGCTGCGAAAGACAAATTGTATCAAGAATATTCAGTGAAAGCCGATCGAATTCATTCGGTTCAACAATTGTTGAAGGCTTATTCACTCTTTGAAAAAGAAGTGGATTACATCATTGAGGATGGAAAAGTAAAAATTGTTGATGAGCAGACGGGTCGTGTTTTGGATGGTCGTCGTTATTCTCACGGATTGCACCAAGCCATTGAGTCGAAAGAAGATGTGAAGGTAGAAGCCGCAACGCAAACTTACGCGACTATTACTCTTCAGAACTATTTCCGAATGTTCCACAAATTGGCTGGAATGACGGGTACGGCCGAAACGGAAGCCGGTGAGTTCTGGGAAATTTACAAATTGGATTGTGTGGTAATTCCAACCAACCGTCCAGTCATTAGAAAAGACGAAGAAGATCTAGTTTACCGAACCGTGCGAGAAAAATTCCAGGCGGTAATCAACGAAGTTGATCGTTTGCGAAAAATCGGTCGACCGGTTTTGGTGGGTACCACTACGGTAGAAGTCTCGGAGATGCTGAGCCGAGAGATGGAAAGTCAAGGCATTCCGCACAATGTATTGAACGCGAAGCAACACCAGCGTGAGGCAGAGATTGTAGCAGGAGCCGGATTGCCTGGAGCCGTTACGATTGCCACCAACATGGCAGGTCGTGGTACCGATATTAAGCTAGGAAACGGTGTGAAGGAAGCTGGCGGTTTGGCCATTATTGGTACCGAGCGTCACGATTCACGACGGGTTGATCGTCAGCTACGTGGTCGTGCAGGTCGACAAGGGGATCCGGGATCAAGTCAGTTCTTCGTTTCTCTCGAAGACAAGTTGATGCGTCTTTTCGGATCGGAGCGTATTGCGAGTGTGATGGATAAGATTGGATACAAAGATGGTGAAGTGATTCAGCATTCGATGATTACCAAATCCATTGAGCGAGCACAAAAGAAGGTGGAGGAAAACAACTTCGGAATGCGTAAGCGATTGCTCGACTACGATGATGTCATGAACGCGCAACGAGAAGTGATTTACAAACGAAGAAAGCACGCTTTGTTTGGAGAGCGTTTGTCGGTTGATTTGAACAATGCCTTTTACGATTTAGCGGAAGAGTTGGTAGAGATTCACAAGAAGACCGACCAGCACAGTGAATTCGTAGCGGATGTGATTCGATATTTTGCGATTCAAACCACTATTGACGACCATGAACTACAGGCGCATAGCACTGAGGTTTTGAGCGAGCGACTGTTCAATGAAGCGATGGAATATTACCATCGAAAAATGCATGGCATTCGCGACAAGTCTCGCGATGGTCTGAAGAAAGCATTTGATGAGCGAGGAGAAGTTATAAAGCGTCTTGTTGTAGCTTTTACAGATGGAAAGAAAAGAGTTGGCGTTGGTTTCGATTTAGAAAAAGCGGTAACGAGCGATGGTGCTTCTTTGGTGAAAGCCTTGGAGAAACACATTGCATTGGCCTTCATTGATGACAAGTGGAAAGATCATTTGAGAAAAATGGACGAGCTGAAGCAATCGGTTCAATTGGCGGTTCACGAGCAAAAGGATCCATTGATGATCTACAAGTTCGAAGGTTATGAAATGTTCAAGAGACTGATCGGAGAGATAAACCGAGACTTGGTTTCATACCTGTTCCGTGCAGATTTCCCGACGCAAGAAGAGACGGAGCAAGTGCAAGAAGATCGCCAGAAGCGTCAAACCGACATGAGCAAGATGGAGTCCAACCGATCAGAAGCTCCAACGAGTTCTCAGGGGCAACAAAACGTCCAGCGTGCCCGTCAGTCTTCTGCTCGGCGACCTGCCGAACGACCTTCACCGGTTAAGGTGATGCCGAAAGTGGGAAGGAACGAGCCATGTCCTTGTGGCAGTGGTAAGAAATTCAAGAAATGCCACGGTCAAACGGCTTAAGCATTTACGAATAAAGAACGAAAAACCCCAACACTCTTTTCTTTAGAGTGTTGGGGTTTTCTTGTTTTTATGATGCTCAAAGTCAAGGTTTTTCGTGTCAGTGAGTATCAAAATATTATCTTCAAGCGTACAAGCTATTAACGATTCTACTGAGCAAATTCATGAAGCAATACCTCGATCTTATTACCCGAGTTTTGGAAGAAGGAGATACAAAGGGCGACCGTACAGGCACTGGAACGACCAGTGTTTTTGGTCATCAGATGCGTTTTGATCTGCAAAAAGGCTTCCCGTTACTAACGACCAAGAAGGTACATTTGAAGTCGATCATTCATGAGTTACTCTGGTTTTTACAGGGAGATACGAACATTGCTTACCTCCGTGAGAACGGTGTACGGATTTGGGATGAATGGGCAGATGAGTCGGGCGATTTGGGTCCCGTTTACGGTTATCAATGGCGGAATTGGCCAGCTCCGAATGGAGCAACCATCGATCAAATTGCTCAGGTTGCTCAGCAGATCAAATCCAATCCGAACAGTCGCCGACACATGGTTACCGCATGGAACCCTGCCGATGTAGAGCGGATGGCACTTCCGCCTTGCCATTGCTTATTTCAATTTTACGTGGTCAACGGGAAGTTGAGTTGTCAGCTCTACCAACGCAGCGCCGACATTTTCTTGGGAGTTCCTTTCAACATCGCTTCTTACGCGCTACTCACGATGATGATGGCCCAAGTTTGTGATTTGGAGCCCGGAGATTTCATACACACATTGGGCGATGCACATATATACTCCAACCATTTTGAGCAGGTCAATTTACAACTCACTCGTGATCTGCGGGCCTTACCAAAAATGAAGATCAATCCACAAGTGAAATCCATTTTCGATTTTGTCTACGCTGATTTTGAATTGGTGGATTACGATCCTCATCCGCACATCAAAGGGAAGGTGGCCGTTTAATTTCTTAAGAAGAATCGACTGCCATGGTGAGAGGTAAATCTCATAGAATTGACTTGCTCGCGAGATTTCTACTGCCAATCAGTGGAAAAAGCAGGTGTGAAATTTGCACTCAAATCAATAAGAGAGAAAATTAGCGATCATGACAATTTCAGCAATAGTAGCAACAGATCAAAAAGGATGTATAGGAAAGGAGCAAAGCATTCCTTGGTACTTGCCAGCTGATTTGAAGTATTTCAAGTCGACCACAATGGGTCATCATTTGATCATGGGTCGAATTTGTTTCGAAGACATTGGAAAGCCACTTCCGGGTCGAACAACAATCATCGTTACACGGAATAAGAAGTACAAAGCGAAGGGCTGTAAAATTGCTCATTCCATAGAGGATGCTTTGGCTATTGCTGAGATGGCCGGCGATAAGGAGCCAATGATTTGCGGTGGTGGTCAAATTTATCGCGCTGCTCTTCCGTTCATCGAACGTGTTTATCTCACCAAGATAAAACTGAAGGTGGATAATGGAGACATCTTCTTTCCGAAGCTGGATAAATCAGGTTGGAAAACCATTTCGAAGAAGGCCGGAAAAACGGATAAGAAGAATGTTTACGAGCACAAATACTTCATCTACGAACGAAAATTCTAAGCCGCAGAATTGATGCTTTAGCAAAGGTGTGCCACTTCCTTCGTTGATCAAATTCGTCAACTCGCGAGGATCCTTCTAGCATGAGTATCATGCGGCATATCGGTGGAAAGCAACTCAATCACTCAGTAACTCCAGTAATTCAGTAACTTTAATTAGATCAAAACGAGCTAGCCCTTTCTAGGCATTGCCAATTTCGAATTAAGAAATCGCTTTTCGGGCGCTGGCATTGATGAAGAGGAGGCAGCCCATTTGCTCGTAGCCTTTGAATAAATCGATACCACTATTTTTGACCGATTCTCCCCGGAAACCCACAATGGTTAAGGAAGTGTCTCGAGATCTTTCGCAAATTAAATCCCGCACCTGAATGTCTTCCTGTTGTTCGATGACTTGAACGTTATTCAGCGAAATGGGAAGTCGCCCTTCGCTAATCAGTCGATACATTCTTTCACGTTGCTCGTGAATGTCATCGTGTGGGAAAACGGAGTAGATGGTGATTTTACTGTTGCTCCATTCTGGGTGGCCCATAATGATGTAGCCCAAAAGGATCATCAAGTTGGCATTCTCGAAGTCGGTTGGTTTGATCCAAATATCGATGGTGCTTTTTTTGCCAAAGTAGCGCGTACTGGTTCCCAAAATGGCCACGTCAAAACCACCTGCTTTCACTAAGGGTAAATTCTCAACGATGTGATCCAAGTTCTCCGGTTCCTTTTTCGCAAATTCAAAAAGAACCATGTTGTTGTCTTGTCCTGAGATGCCCGGTAATTGAATCGCCTGCGCTATGGCAGCCGTGAAGGACGGCGAAATAATGGTATCGAGAAAAACATTGCTGTTGTCTTCTACTAAGTTCAGCAAACGCTTTTCTACTTCCTTAGATTGTAGATAAGTCTTCTTCGAATAGTAGCCATCAATTTGATGGATGTAAGTTCCAAATCCATAGCGGTGAGAAATCCATCTCAATAAATCGAAGGAAGTCAGTCGTTCAAAGGAATCTGCCGAAACGCTAATCACCGACGGTCGCCAAACAGTGGTCTTGTCGGTTTCTGCTTCTCGAATATTGGCTTTTTGTAAGTAAATCCGCAAGGTTCGACTCATTTGGAAGATCGCTCCTTGGAAGATCGCTACCATTCCATCTTTTCCTTTTCGATAGCTACTAATGGCGATGTACAAAATCGTCATAGAAACCAAGGCTGCGATGGCGTAGTTGGTATTGATTCGAAACATCAACCAAATACACATCACTGCACCAAACAAGGAAATGTACCAGCGCGATTTAAAAGCAGGACGATAAGCTGGATCTGCCGACCAATGCTGCAAGAATGAGATCGCGCAAAGCGAACCATAGGTCACCATAAAAAACATGGTGATGATTTCAGCTACAAAGTTCACATTCCCCAAGAGGATAATCATAAAGGCGATCACGATGGTAATCAGTGAAGCGTTAAAGGGCTCATTACTGTATCCTTTTCCCTGCGATAAAAAAGAATTCACTTGCCTCGAAGGAAAGATTTGATCGTTGGCGATTGCTTGAAGCGTTCTTGGTGCTACCATAATCGAACCCAATGCCGATGATACGGTTGCGCAAGCGAGACCAATTGGAATAATCGGTCCCCACAAAGCCACTTTACTCATCACAAATTGGTCAGTCGCTAAGTCTTCGGGAGAGGCAGAAATCGAAAGTTTGTAAGCAATCAAAATGTAGATGATCATACCCACAATGGTCGCCGATATGGTTCCTAATGGGATCGATCGCTTTGGATTTTTGAGATCACCAGACAAGCCTACACCTGCCGTCATTCCGGTAAAGGCAGGGAAACAAATCGCGAAGATCAAGAAGAATGACTCGCCGTTATCAATGCGTGCAGTCAGAATGGAGCCAGCACCAGTTTGCGGTGTACCAGTTCCAAGAAAGAACATAGTAAAGGATACGAATAAGACTGCCACCACGATGTAGAGGGCTTTCATGCCAAAGGCAGCACCTTTCGTGAGGATGAGTAGGGCTAGTAGAGACATGGCGCAACCCGCAATGATCTGCTTGAAAAGTACCAGTGGAATGGTCAAAATGTAATGTTGCTGAAGCCAAGTGTACACGGGCTCAAAGGCTTCGCCGAAAGCCAAGATGTAGAAAGCCACACTAATTGCTTGGGAGAGAAAGAGTGCCAATCCAATGGCAGCTCCAATGTTTAGCCCGAATGATCGGGAGATGATGAAGTATTCACCACCACCTTCTACTCGCTGGTTGGTTGCTATTTCAGCAATGGCCAAAGCGGTTGGAATCGTTACAAGGTGACCAATGATCACGATTCCCACAGTTCCGTAGAAACCCAAGTTTCCCACGGCAAAGCCAAAACGCAAAAAGAGAATGGCTCCCAAAATGGTAGAAATGGCGGTAAAGAACACCGGAAGTGTTCCAAAGCGCCCTGCAGGGTTGCTGAATGAATCTTTCATAGAACTTCGAAGCCAAAAACTTGGCTCCTTTGGCATTATCAATTACTGGGTGGCAAAAATAGTTCCATTTGACTCTTTCAGCGAGTAAAGGCCAATCAACTTGAATTGTTGGTGGCAGGGCTTTGGTCTTGTCAAGCCTAGATGATAGATAAGAACCAGCGCATTTTTCATTTTGGTATTCTAGCAACTCATTCAATTGCTATCCCAAATTTTCTAGGTTTACCTCGCTATATTTGGCAGACTTCCTTCAAAACAAAAACTCTGATTGATTCATGACGATCCGACAAATAGTAAGTGAAATTGATCAACTACTTCAAGGGCGATTTCCAGAGTTGGGTAAGTCGATGAATGCTCCAGCATCGGAAGTAGAGATTAAAGCATTCGAGGAGAAAATCGGATGGTCGTTGCCAGAAGATCTCCGGGAATTTTACCGCATTCACAATGGTGAATCGGAAGAAGTTGGGTTCTTTTTTGGACTGCCTTTTTTGAGTTTGACGGGAGCTGCATTCGAGTGGGAAGCCTGGGCTTCGATTGCGGATGAAGGAGAATCAGGGCTAGACACAAATGTCAGTTCGGTTCCAGATCAACACATAAAAGAAAATTACGCCAACAGAAATTACATTCCGATTAGTAAGGATTTTGGAGGCAATAATCTCGGAGTTGACTTGGATCCCGGACCGCTGGGGAAGCGCGGGCAAGTCATCAATTTCGGTCGCGATGAAGAAATGAGATTCGTCATTGCAGAAAGTCTAACTGAGTTTTTGGAGTTTATTTTGGCCCAGCTAAAAGCGAAGAACTTCAAAATTGTTCGTATCGATGAAGATATACATTGGTATTTGTCTGAGCCAGCGAACGAGCATTTTTTGGCTACGCTCCAACAGTTAGATCTTCCAATGGGCAAAGCTGCGGCAGGACTCAATAGTGGGAAGAAGGATTTTAAATCTTGGTTTGAAACCTTGGATGATATCTGGAAGAAAGTGATAGAAAACCAAGTGCACGGGAAGCCATCATTTGAATCCATCGAAAAAACAAGAAGATTACTGCTGTTCGATAAAGGCATTACGGATGAAAGTCTAAGAACGATTGTAAATTTTACCGGCTTAAAGGAAGCAATCTTAACGGGAAATCCTATTTCAAATATTACTCCTTTGTTTGAATTGGAGAATTTGAAAAAATTGTACCTCGCCTCTACCTATGTAAAAAATGTTGATCAAATAAAAAAGTTGGAGGCCCTCAGGCAGTTGAGTCTTTACCATGTGAAATTAGATTCGCTTGCTGGTATTTCGGAAATGAAAAAATTGAAAGATCTGGGGCTGAGCAATACAGGATTAAAAAGCTTAGAAGAAGTATCCTTAGTGCAGTCTCTATCGGTATTAAATATTTCAAACAATAGATTCGAGTCTTTTGAGCCATTGGGCAAACTCAAAAATTTAACGGATCTCGATATTTCTACAACAAATTTGGAAAGCATCAGCTTTATGTCTGATCTCAATAAGTTAAAGTCTTTGACTCTTTACGAAGTATCAGTATCGGATTTTACACCTTTGCTTGGATTGGAAAAGCTCATGTACCTCACTACTTCTTTTAGTGATTTTCAGAAAATAAGCGCCATGTTTGATCGCAAGCTTTCCTTCGCGATTTGTGGTGAGATGACTGAAAAGGAAGACCAGATTTATTCGGACTATCAACTTGGATAAGAGGAGAGAAGGTATTTCTGGTAGGACATTGCGGCAGTGGAGTAAATCAAGATAGTGTAGGATTTACGTCTATTTGACTTCTTGAATGTGGGCGCTACTTCTTGTCTAGCGACTAAGTTCATCAAGTTGGACTAGTTTTGTGCGCACTAAGCTGTTACAGCGCCAAGACATACTAATTGAAGAAACTTGAAAGTTACTGATTACCTCGAGCAGGCAAAAAAGCCACTCATATCATTCGAAACCATTCCCCCTCTTAAGGGGAAGGGAATCGCAGCCCTGTATGATGTGCTGGATCCATTGATGGAATTCAAACCGCCTTTCATCAATGTTACCTATCATCGATCAGACTACATCTACAAGAAGACAGAAGCAGACACCTTCCGCAAAGTTGTGGTTCGCAAGCGTCCTGGAACAGTAGGTATTTGTGCGGCTATCATGAACAAGTACGGTGTAGATGCGGTACCGCACTTGATTTGTGGCGGTTTTACAAGAGATACTACAGAGGATGCTTTGATCGATCTGGATTACTTAGGTGTAAAAAATGTGCTACTGCTGCGCGGAGATTCGCTGAAATCGGAATCGGCTTTTCGATCAGAGGCTGGTGGGCACAACTTCGCTCATCAATTGATTGAGCAGGTGATGAATATGAATCGCGGAATTTACTTGGCTGAAGAACTCCAAGGGGCTTCACCAACTGATTTCTGCATAGGTGTTGCAGGTTATCCTGAGAAACACTTCGAGGCGCCCAATCGCAAGACTGATTTGAAGCATCTCAAGCAAAAAATTGATCAAGGTGGCGATTACATCGTCACTCAGATGTTCTTTGACAATCAACAATTCTTCGACTTTGTAAAAAAGTGCCGAGAAATAGGAATTACCGTTCCAATCATTCCAGGCTTGAAGCCTATCAGTACTTTGAAGCAAGTGGTATCGATTCCACGTACATTCAAGGTGGATCTGCCAGAAGATTTAGCAGAGGCGGTGGAAAAATGCAAAGACAACTCAGAAGTTCGACAGGTAGGAAAAGAGTGGTGCATTCAGCAAAGCAAAGAATTGCTAGAATTTGGTGTGCCTTGCATTCACTACTACACAATGGGCCGAGTAAGCACCTTCGTTGACATCGCCCGCTCTGTCTTTTAGTCGCGGAAAATTGACTTTCGAAATCGACGGAAGAAGATTAGATAATTGCGATTTTTAAAATTCTATAGACTAGTTTTGCAACACGGATTTAACAGGCTTTTCAAGTTAAAAGCATGTTTAATCTGTTATCTAAGTCACTGGTGCAGGAGAGATTCAGCACTATTCATTTAACAATTAAACAATGCTTTTAGACAAGCTGGTACAAGAGCGCATTTTGGTGCTCGATGGAGCGATGGGTACGATGATCCAACGCTACAAACTTCAAGAGGAAGATTACCGAGGCGAACGCTTCAAAGACAACGAAGGTGATCTCAAGGGCAACAACGATTTGCTTTCCCTCACCCAACCCCAAATCATACAAGAGATTCACGAAGCCTATTTGGAGGCTGGTGCTGATATTATTGAGACCAATACATTTAGCTCCACTACCATCGGAATGGCAGACTACCACATGGAAGATCTGGCTTACGAATTGAATCTTGAATCGGCCAAGATTGCCAAGCGAGCCACTGCGAAATACAATCAACTAAATCCCAATAAGCCCCGATTTGTAGCCGGTGCACTTGGGCCCACCAATCGAACGGCTTCCTTATCACCCGATGTGAACGAGCCCGGTTTTCGTGCAATCAACTTCGATCAATTGCGAGATGCTTACTATGAGCAGGCGCGAGGTTTGATCGATGGCGGAGCTGATATTTTGTTGATTGAGACTGTATTTGATACCCTCAACTGCAAGGCAGCTTTATATGCGGTAAACGAATTGCTGGACGAGCGCAATTTGAAAACACCCATCATGGTTTCGGGTACCATTACCGACGCCAGTGGGCGAACACTTTCTGGACAAACCGTTGATGCCTTTTATACCTCGGTAAGCCATGGGAATTTATTCTCTATTGGTTTGAATTGTGCGCTGGGAGCCAAAGAGATGCGTCCGTATATTCAAACACTTGGTAAGATCGCGACCTGTTTTACGAGCGTTTATCCGAATGCTGGATTGCCGAATGCCTTTGGCGGTTACGATGAAACACCAGAATCGATGGCGGTCTACATCCGCGATTTCCTGGAGAGCGGATTTGTAAATGTGGTCGGTGGTTGCTGTGGTACTACGCCCGATCACATTCGTGCCATTGCAGAAGAAGCAGCCAAACACCAACCACGGCAAAAAGCGGAGCGAAAACCGTATTTGCAGTTGAGTGGTTTGGAAGCGCTCACACTTGGTCCAGATAGCAATTTCACCAACATAGGCGAGCGAACCAATGTAACTGGATCGCGGAAGTTTGCACGACTCATTTTGGAAGATAAATACGAAGAGGCGCTTTCAGTAGCACGCCACCAAGTAGAAGGTGGAGCTCAGGTGATTGATGTGAACATGGACGAAGGAATGCTCGATTCTGAGGAAGCCATGGTTCGTTTCTTGAACCTCATTGCCTCCGAGCCAGATATCTGCAAGTTGCCCATCATGGTCGATTCTTCAAAGTGGACGGTTATTGAAGCGGGTTTGAAATGCTTACAAGGAAAAGGAATTGTAAACTCGATTTCTTTGAAAGAAGGAGAGGAGCAGTTCATCGAACAGGCGACCAAGGTGAAGCGCTATGGTGCTGCCGTGATCGTTATGGCATTTGATGAAAAAGGACAAGCTGATACCAAGGAGCGTAAGGTGGAAATTTGCGAACGTTCGTATAAGGTGCTGACAGAGAAAGTGGGTTTTGCGCCTGAGGACATTATTTTCGATCCGAATATTTTTGCAGTTGCCACCGGTATAGAAGAACACAACAATTACTCGGTCGACTTCATTGAAGCGACCAAAGCCATCAAGGAAAAAATGCCTCTCGTTCACATCAGTGGCGGAGTCAGCAACGTTTCCTTTTCTTTCCGTGGCAACAATCCAGTTCGTGAGGCGATGCACTCTGCTTTTCTTTACCACGCGATTAAGGCGGGTATGGACATGGGAATTGTGAACGCTGGGCTCATTGAAATTTACGAGGAAATTCCGCCCGATTTGTTGGAGCGGGTGGAAGATGTAATTCTCAACCGCCGTGATGATGCGACGGAACGTTTGGTTGATTTTGCAGAGTCGGTAAAAGGCGGTGGCAAGGTTCGAGTGAAGGACGACAGCTGGCGACAAGGAACCGTCGAGGAGCGACTCTCGCACTCATTGGTTCGCGGAATTGTAGAGCACATCGTAGAAGATACCGAAGAGGCTCGGGTTAAGTACCAACGACCATTGAAAGTCATAGAAGGTCCTTTGATGGATGGAATGGGAATCGTGGGCGATTTGTTCGGCTCGGGTAAAATGTTTTTGCCGCAAGTGGTGAAGAGTGCTCGAGTTATGAAGAAGGCCGTGGCCTATCTCGATCCGTTTATGGAAGAGGAGAAGCAAGGAGCCAAAGGCGGTCCGGCTGGTCGAATCCTTATGGCTACTGTAAAGGGCGACGTGCACGATATTGGTAAAAATATCGTGGGTGTAGTATTGGCTTGCAACAACTACGAGATCATCGACATGGGTGTCATGGTTCCTGCGCACAAGATCCTCGACAAGGCTCAAGAAATTGGGGTTGATGTGATTGGCTTGAGCGGATTGATCACTCCATCTTTGGATGAGATGGTGACAGTTGCCAGTGAAATGGAACGCCGTGGAATGACAACTCCGCTATTGATTGGCGGTGCCACGACTAGTAAGGCCCACACGGCAGTAAAAGTTCAGCCCAATTATTCTGGACCAATCGTTCATGTATTGGATGCCAGTAAATCGGTAACCGTTGTGAGTAGTTTATTGAGTGGGAAGAAAGACGAATTCATGGCGGCGGTCAACGAGGATTACGTTCGAGTTCGCAAGCAACAATCGGCAAAAAAAGACATCAAGAAATACGTTTCAATCAGTGAGGCGCGCAGTAATCGCTACCGAGTAGATTGGAAAAAATACGATCCGCCGCAACCGGCTTATCAAGGAGTGCGTGTTTATCAAGATTTTCCGCTTGAGTTGATTGCTGAGTTCATTGATTGGACACCATTTTTTCAGACTTGGCAATTGGCAGGGAAATATCCGGCCATTTTGGAAGACGAAATTGTGGGCGTGGAGGCAACGAAACTCTTCAAGGATGCTCGAGAAATGCTGGACACAATTATTAAAGAAAAGTGGCTCACAGCGAAAGGAGTGGTAGGTATTTTCCCTGCCTCGAGTGACACGAAAGATACCGTGCATGTTTTTGCCGCTGAAGATCCGAATCGTGAAATCAGTCAACTGCATTTCCTGCGCCAGCAATTAGAAAAAAGCACAGGTCGATTTAACCATTGTTTGTCTGATTATATAGCGCCAGCACCATTGGATAAAAAAGACCACATCGGCATGTTTGCCGTAACTGCTGGAATTGGTATTGAAAAGCATTTGGATCGTTTTGAAAAAGAGAATGACGACTACAATTCTATTTTGCTGAAAGCTTTAGCAGATCGATTGGCGGAAGCATTTGCTGAATTGATGCACGAGAAAGTGCGCAAGAGTATATGGGCTTTCGATACCAATGAGAAATTATCAAACGATGAATTAATCAAGGAAAAATACCAAGGCATTCGTCCCGCTCCCGGTTATCCTGCTTGTCCAGAGCATACGGAAAAGGGCACCATTTGGGATATCTTAAATGTGGAGGAGCGAATTGGTATAAAGTTGACCGAGAGTTTTGCGATGTACCCAGCTTCATCGGTGAGTGGCTATTATTTCTCTCATCCCGATTCAAAGTATTTCGGTTTGGGTAAAATTAAAGTTGATCAACTGAAAGATTACGCGAGTCGAAAAGGGATGGACGAAGAGCTAGCACGTAAATGGCTCTCACCGAATTTGTAGATGTCCTTTAGTCAATTCGGTTGAAATTTTTGTGTTCAATAATGTAAGCTGTGCTTATGCAGCTGGAGCTCCGCTCCGGCGGAGCCGATATTGGAGCAGCTGTGCTGCGCTTCTCATTTATTGTAAGCCAAGACGATGGAGTTTATTTAATCGACGGGAAAGACAATTTGCTTTTATGGAAATTGGTGCTGAATAATTTAGCAGAGTCGGACCTGATAATATTCGCTCTAGGTATCCGTACCGCCGGAGCCAAGCTCCAGGCTATGGGTTTAATTTACTTCTCTATTTTTCACGAAATTTCGAACTTAGTAAAAAACTGCAAACTGCAAACTGCAAACTGCAAACTGCAAACTGCAAACTGCAAACTGCAAACTGCAAACTGTCTAGACTAAGCGG
>Ga0209828_1002118_pt1 | contig 16870 bp, 15 predicted proteins | sample MaitaG_FD_187429 | JGI IMG/M metagenome (GOLD analysis project Ga0209828, IMG submission 187429) | Marine algal microbial communities from Maine, USA - Maine_Asex2 metaG (SPAdes) (version 2) | ecosystem: Host-associated > Algae > Red algae > Unclassified | place: Maine, USA | collected 2015-01-05 | reverse complement strand
AATGCATTTCCGTACGATCTTGTGCCAGTGCGGTAAAGTCAGGGACGATGAAGTCACCTTTTTCTTTTAGCTGGATGCGTGCTAGTTCATTGGCCTCTTGATGAAAAATTACTTGTTCAATACGAACCGATTCCTCACGAATAGCCGCAGCAACGCCTGACGGTTCGAGAATCGCCATGCTCTCTGGAAGTATACCAACCGCGCGAGACAGATTGGAGGCTTCACCACGTTTCTCAATAATGTCGGGGATAATGCCATATCGCGCTAACTCAACGGCCGCGGTCAACCCGGTTGGGCCTGCGCCAACGATAAGAACTTTAGGTGTGTCAGCGTTTTGTTTTGGCATCGTTATCTCATAAGAATAGTTCGACATCAGAGGTGATGAGGGCCTCTATGACATCAAAGTGATGTTTACCTTCTGCAATTGTCAGGCGCGTATCAATGCCAAGTCCCGACCAGATGCTAGCGAGTAAAACACTCTGGCGAATAAATTCGGGTCGTTCACTTTCACCGACTAAGCAGACTAACTCTGGCTTATGGATGAGTTGCTGCAGAACGACACTTTCAGAAATGGCCTCAGCTTCATCAAGCTGCAAAACGTCATTCATACTGGTGTTAAGTAGCGGACGCAGATCGTGAACGCCGCTAATGGAAACTACTTTCTTAATACGCTTCTGAATCGGTTTGCTGGCAGCTGAAGCCAATGGCCCATTGGCACTTAGCATGCGTGTCACCAAATGCCCACCTGCTGAGTGGCCCGCTAAGTGAATAGGGCCATCGACCAAGCTGGCTGCGTGAGTAATCGCTGCGCCAACCTCATCCGTAATTTGTGCAATGCGGGCCTCAGGCGCTAGCGTGTAGGACGGCATCGCCACAGCCCAGCCTTGTTTAATAGCGCCTTGGGCTAAGTGTGACCACGTCGACTTATCAAACGCTTTCCAGTAGCCGCCGTGTATGAACACGAACAAGCCTTTTGCTTCCCCTTCTGGACGAAACAAGTCGAGCTTTTGGCGTGGTTTTTGTCCGTAGGGAATGTCTAGTTCGGCACGTTCGCCCATCTGTTGGCGAAAATCAGCGGCTTGTTGGTTCCAAAGTGGGGGGAAGCTGCTGCCATTTCCGATATGTGCGCCATTTTCGTAGGCATCGTCCCAATTTGTGATGGTGGGGTAGTGTTGAGTGTTCATTGGCGTGCTTTTCCACGGGCAATTACGTCATCAAATAAAGCTTTGCTTAAAGGAATGATCCTGCCAGCGCTTATTTCTTTATCAGCTTCATCAAGCTTTCCTAATAGCCAGTTTCGGTTATCTGGATGAAAAATATCATTTTCGTTTGATTCGTTTTTATCGAACTCTTTTTTGCTGCCTGTAAGTGTAGCTTTCATGAAAGTGCTCCTGAGAAGTCCTTATAATTAACTGTAGGTTTGATTCTGAGCTTTGTCAATTCAGCGCATGAGGGGTGAGAGCCCAAGCATTAAGAGAAAGTGACCCGTACTTAATTGCTCAAGGGTCTTAAGTTTAACCTTGAGGAGTTATTTTACTGAATACGTACTCTGGAACACTTCTCGTATGTGCCACTGAAGAAAATCTGGGTTTGGCCGGTAAGTTTTATTCCTAGGTGTTCTAATAGGCTTCCCATCAAAATTTGTTCTGGTCTAATGGAACTGGACACTTCGATAAGAGATAATTAGTTTATCTAGATTGAAACCTTAGTGTTCGCTCAATTAGTTGCCCAGATTGATGCTCAAGATGATGATTACCAGCGGTATCACTACCGTGATCGCGAGAAGCGGGAAATTGATTTCATCGTTGAGAATGAAGACGGTGATGTGTTTGGATTGGAAGTTAAGGCAGGTTCAGCGTTTAATAAAGGCAGCTTTAAACATCTTGTTTGGTCTAGAGACAATGCAAAAATAGAAGGCGACTTTGTTGGTGTTGTGCTTTATACCGGCGTCCTACAAAAAACGGCCCGATGCTAAAGCAATCGGGCCGTTATCATTCAAAGCACTGCGTCTTAAGAATTAGGGTCTTCGTAGAAGATGTAAGACGTAGAGTAATCACTAAATTCAAAGTAAACTGTTTTTTCACCATCATCGACTTTGCCGTTTAGATTTGCATCCAAAACGCCAGTACCATAACGGTAAGGGCGGTCAACGTCGTTGCTAGTCCCCGCGGCTGTAGAAAGCTTGTCGATTTTCATAAAACGCTTGGCTAGCTTATCGCCTGCGTAGATTTCGAGAATGCCGTTTGTTCCGGTCCAGTTGTTGATAGAACGACCGATACGGTTTTGAGTTTCTTGGGTACAAGCAACCATTAATGTACTGATGGCGGCTAATAGTATAATTTTACGTAACATATTTTCCTTTAAGGGCTCGACTAATGAATCAGAATAATCAGGCTGTACTTTACTACGTTCACGACCCCATGTGCAGTTGGTGTTGGGCATTTGTGCCGACGTGGACGAAAATAAAGCAAGCGCTGGGCGATCGTATTGAGATCCGCTATATCTTAGGTGGTTTGGCGCCAGATTCGGCTCAAATTATGCCGAAAGAGATGCAAAATACTATCAGTGGCTACTGGAAGAACATCCAAACGCGAGTGCCGGGTACGGAGTTTAACTTTGATTTTTGGTCGGAATGTGAGCCGAAGCGTTCAACGTATCCTTCTTGTCGTGCCGTGATTGCTGCGCGTAAGCAAAAGCCTGACGCCGAGTTGCCGATGATCCTAGCGATTCAAAAGGGCTATTATTTACAAGCTAAAAACCCGTCAGACGCGGATATGTTGATTAAGCTATCTGAGGAGTTAGGGCTTGATCCTGTGCAGTTTGCTGAAGATTTGAGTAGTCAAGAGACGGATGAGGCCTTGCATAAGGATATGCAGTTTGGACAAAGCATTGGTGCACAGGGTTTTCCAAGCATGATTCTGCAAACTCCAGAAGGATATGGCTATATCCCTCTGGATTATAATGATCCTACTGCTGCACTAGCTCTAATAGAACAAAACATCTAAAGATCATATTCTCAGCGCTGTAATCATGAAGTTAGGAGTCTGTTGTTGACGAACTCCTAGTAAGGTCGCTCGCCGATGTAGTTGCCTGCTGGGCTGTAGTTACACACCCATAGCTGTGATTTGTCGGCACATTGCTGATAGGCGCAGCCGACTTCTTTGGTCTCACGCCAGACGATTTGTGTGTAGTGGCCGCACTGTTCACCGGGTTTACAGCTATTGTTCGCGTAGTTGTAAAAGGGTCTTTCGTCAGCCCAGTCTTTCACGACGCGTTGGATAGTAATGGGTTGCAATTCTTTTAGGCCATTTGACCAAATTCTCGGGCTTGCCCACCACAGGTTTTCACCGTGCTTCTGTTTGTATGGCCCATAACTTGGGCGATGCTGCATGCCGCAGTTTCTGGCTTTGGCTGAGCGATTAGCCCATTGCTGTGCGTAGTTTGCTAAACGTGTAGACCAGGTGAGTGGTGGTAGGTTGTGTGCACCACGTACTGAGTTATGTGCATCTAGTGTTCGGGCAAAACGTTCACCGTCGGATACGCGTCGTTCTACAGCGTGCTCATGCGCGTCAAGCGGCTCGGCATAGGTCACCGTTCGAAAGTCTGGTTGCGTGCCGCCAGACGCTCTAGTGATCTCCATCTCCTTGTCTGGCAAGGTGCCGCCGTCACTACTACAGGCGATTGCCACCAGTCCACAGGCTAGTCCGAAGCTTATTTTTATAAGGCCTGTGTTTATTAAATTTTCCCCAAACATCATATTATTTTACTCGTATCGGTTGTCAGTCCCTTTGAGTTGATTTTTTACTTCCTGTAAAAAATATTATTTTTAGTTTTTAGTCCATCTCGTCTTCAATGGATTGAGTACTGATGCCCCAATCCACTGGTGCTTAGTTCAATTCGCTGAGTAGCAATGATTTGCACTTCATTGCTGAGGGTTGTTCTAAGCCCATCATTTGCAACACGGTTGGCGCTAGATTGCCTAGTCCGCCGTTGGTGTTGAGTGACCAATACTTCTGGTCGATGATTAAACATGGCACAGGGTAGACCGTGTGCTGTGTATTCGGTTCTTTGCTGATCGGATCAACATACTCATCACAGTTACCGTGGTCAGCGGTGAGAATGACGGAGTAGTCATTAGCCGTTGCTGCATCCAACACTTTACCCACTTCACCATCCATTGCTTCAACGGCTTTGATAATGGCATCGCCAATAGCTGTATGACCGACCATGTCGCCGTTAGCGAAGTTAACCACGATGAAGGCGTGTTCTTTCTCGTTAAGTGCATTGACCACGGTGCTTGAGACTTCAGCAGCGCTCATTTCTGGGCACTCATCATAAGTTGCAACGTCAGGTGACTTGATGACGATACGGTCTTCGTTGGCGTATGGATCTTCTTTTCCACCGTTGAAGAAGAAGGTAACGTGTGCGTATTTCTCAGTTTCGGCGCAGTGCAACTGCTTGAGTCCGGCGTCGCTAATGACTTTGGAGAGGCAGGTTTCTGGCTCTTCTTTTGCAAAGACGATTGGGCCGATGAGGCTGCTGTCGTATTCCGTCATGGTGGTTAGGCTGACGGCTTCAAAATCACCTCGGTCGAAATGCTCGAAGCTGTCATGTGATACAGCTGCGGCCATTTGGCGTGGGCGATCATTGCGGAAGTTGAAGAATATCGCATGGTCATTGGAGACGATTTTTTCTGCGCCTTTTATCACGCAGGGTTTTACGAATTCGTCTGTTTCACCATTTTCATAGGCTGCTTTAATGGCCGATTCTGCAGTGTCGTAGCTTTGACCTTCATGGTTAACGAGTGCCTGCCATGCGATTTCTGTGCGATCCCAGCGTTGATCACGATCCATGGCGTAGTAACGTCCGCTAATGGTTGCGATTTGGCCTGCGTTCTTGTCGAGACAGTCTTGTATGGTTTGTATGAAGTATTTGCCGGAGCTGGGTGAGGTGTCACGGCCGTCGGTAAAGGCATGTACCATTGGCACCACGTCGTTCTTAGCGCATAGCTCGATGAGTGCGCAAAGGTGTGATACGTGTGAATGAACGCCGCCATCTGAAACTAAACCCAATAAATGTAGCGGTCGTGAGGCGGCTTTAGCGCCTGCAATGGCATCTAGAATGGTTGGGTTCTGTGCAAAACTACCGTCTTCGATTGCGTCATCAACCTTCACTAAATTTTGCCTGATTATCGTACCGCAACCAATGGTCATATGGCCGACTTCAGAGTTACCCATTTGTCCTTCAGGGAGTCCAACCGGCGTGCCAGAAGCTTGTAACGTGGTGTGTGTATTTGAGCCGAAGTAACGATCTAGATTGGGCGTATTGGCTTCATAGACGGCGTTGTTTTGCTTGCTAGGGTTGGTGCCAAAGCCGTCTAAAATGATCAGGAGTGTGTTACGACGCGGTGCGGATTGCTTGCTCAATGGTGCGGCCCTTGTTGGATTGTTTGGTAGGCTAAGTTTAAGGGGTTTTGTGGTTTTTTGCATCTTAAGATCCCGTCCAATTCCCATCGGTCAGAAGTAGTACGGAAGCTAGGTGTGTTTTGTTAGCATATCGTTATAGCCGACTTATGCTAACAATCGAATAAGCCTTGGGTTTCAGTCTCCAGCGAGACACCTGCGAGCGATTAGTTGGTAGCACAATAACCAATAACAATAAGCGATTAATATGAGCCTTGCCGTAGCCTACACCCGAACTAATGATGGTATCAATGCACCTCAAGTCAGCGTCGAAGTAGACCTCAGTCATGGTCTACCTGGCTTTTCAATCGTGGGTTTACCCGAAGCAGCGGTGCGTGAAAGTAAGGATCGGGTGCGCTCGGCGATTATTAACTCTGGTTTTGAATTTCCCAATAACCGAATTACCGTGAACCTCGCACCAGCGGATCATCCTAAGCAAGGTGGGCGTTTTGATTTACCGATTGCGATTGGTATTTTAGCGGCCTCTGGGCAAATTGAGCAGGTGGCGTTGGACTCGTATGAATTTATTGGAGAGTTGGCGTTAAGTGGTCAGTTGCGTCCTGTAAACGCAGTGCTACCGACCGCTTTTGCGGCACATCACAAGGGTAGGGCGATTATTTTGCCTGAGGGTAACGCACAAGAAGCGGGTGTTATTGAAAGTGCTCTAGTGTTTCCGTGTACCGATTTAATGTCGGTTGCAAAGCATTTAAACAATCAGCTGCCGCTGGGGTCTTTTAAGCGTGAGAAGGTCAAGTCCCAAGCTGACTATGCGTTAGATTTGTCAGAGGTTAAGGGGCAGTTTCAGGCGAAACGTGCATTGGAGATTGCAGCAGCGGGTGGTCATCATTTGCTAATGGTCGGACCTCCAGGTACGGGTAAAACGATGTTGGCCAGTCGACTATCTGGCATTCTGCCCGCCATGACTGAAGATGAAGCTTTGGAGTCGGCGTCAATCGCTTCTGTGAGTCATCAAGGTTTTGATTTTGATAATTGGTCGCGACGTCCGTTTCGCGAGCCTCATCATACGGCTTCTGCAGTTGCTTTGGTCGGTGGTGGTTCTAAGATTATGCCTGGTGAAATTTCCTTGGCTCACAATGGTGTGCTGTTTTTGGATGAACTTACCGAGTTTAAAAGCAATGTGTTGGATGTGTTGCGTGAGCCTTTGGAGACGGGTCGTATTACTTTGTCACGTGCTGCTCGACAGGCTGATTATCCTGCGCAATTTCAGCTAGTGGCTGCTATGAATTATTGCCCAAAGGGTTTGGATTGCTCTGACAGTAGCGTGCAATGTGAGTGTAGCGCGGTGCAGCAGAGGCGTTATCGTAATCGTATTTCTGCGCCGTTTTTAGATCGGATAGATATACAGATTGATGTGCCGCGGTTGAGCCATAAAGAGTTAAGCGTTAAGGAAAGCGCTGAGTCGAGTGAAGTGGTACGGGAGCGTGTGTGTGCGGCTAGAGAGATCCAGCAGCAGCGTCAACAAATGCCTAATCATGCAATGGGTACGAAGCAGATTGCTGAACATTGTGTGTTATCAAAAGCGGATGAGGCATTGCTTGGGCAAGTGGTTGAGGCCTTTAAGCTTTCGGCCAGAGCATGCCATCGAATTTTGAAAGTCGCGAGGAGTATTGCTGACTTGGAGGAATCGGAAGTAATTGAAACTTCACACCTTACGGAAGCGGTCTCGTATCGATCTATGGAGCGGGCTTAACGGGCCAGAAATATTCATCTGGCCCGTCTGAGTCCATTTACAACATCGGCATTAATGCTTGATGATTAAGGTGGTTTGCTAATGCTTTAGGCGTCATGCCTTCACTGTTCTTAGCCGTTCGGCTCAGGCCTTGGCTAATCAAGTAAGCCGCAGTTTGACCATGTCCGAAACGAGCTGCTTCATGTAACGCGCTCCATTTCTTTTCAGTCAGGGCTTGTTTGTTGGCACCACTAGCTAGCAGTAATTGCACAACGGGTAGCTTACCTTTGGCTGCTGCTTCGTGTAATGGCGTTTCCTGAAACTTGTCAACTGCATTTACATCAGCGCCACCAGCAATGAGTGAGGTGGCGACATCTAGTAATCCCTTGGCTGCTGCTTTGTGAAGTAGTGATTCACCAATGCTGTCGGTCACGGATGTTGATGCACCTGCTTTCCCAAGCATAGATACTACCGAGGCATTACCGGTGCGAATAGCGATCTGCATAGGCGTTCCTTTAGGGCTGCCTACATTTGCATCTGCACCGTACTGCAATAACATTCCCACAATACCGCTTTGGCCTCGAGTGATGGCTGTGTGCAGCATTTGGCCTTCTTGACCACGTCCGTTTGGATTAGCTTTGTACCTCAGCAGGTGTTGTGCAATTCCTTTTTGACCATTAACAATGGCTGCGTAAAGTGCGGGGCCTTTGGGTCCAGTTGAATCAGGGTTGCCAGAGTACTCTAGTAATTTTTTAGTTAGTCCGGAATTGTTACTATCCACCGCCACATAAATAGCACTACCTTGTGGGCCTTGTTGGCTAGGATCTGCACCATTTTTTAACAGCAAATCGATCGTTGGTTGGTGTCCTTTTTGCACGGCCAAGAGCAAGGGAGTTGAACGATTGCCATTGGCGAGATTAGGGTTCGCGCCGAAAAGAATCAGCTCATCTGCAATATCGTAATTGCCACGCCTGATAGCGGTATATAAAACGGGTTCGCCATTTCCGCCAGTGAAATTCACATCAGCACCAAGCTTTAGAAAGCGAGCTGCTTCTTTCAGATTACCCGCGTTTAGGTTGTCAGCGAATGCCTTTGATACCACAAGACCACCGTTTGGTCTGGGTGGGACGGGTCTGCGTTGCAGCGTTCTTTTCTTAGTGCTATAGGCTGGTGCATCCGCAGGCTTTACTGCTGGAGTAGTAGCATCAGCTGTGCTGACAGAGGCTGCTTGAGGCTGTGGTGTGATCGCTGAGGGCGCAGATGGTATTGTAGATGAAGTGCCGCCACATCCTGACAGTGCGATTGCTGTAGGTACGACAACGACTGACATGAGTTTTGTTAAATTCATGGGTTGACCCTTTCCATAGTAGTCTATTTTGATTGTTCATTGAACGTGCCGATGATTCACACAATCAAAATCAAGAGTCCGCCTGAATTTGTTGCTGGATTGCTTGGAGAATAATCAACAGTCTTTTGTTGAGCCAATATAGCTTAATCTATCGGAGTTTGTCAGGTATTAGTTGAGCAAATTTGGTTTGAATGTTTGTTTTTAAAGCAAAATATCTTGCTTTAAGTATAGAAGGCCATTCATGACAGAGGACACTAACGTGCTTCCCCCTCTGGAACCCAACATTGTTATGCAAGGAATGCCAAGTTGTACGTGATTGTCCCATAGGTATTGTTTGGCCTCTACCGCGCCGATATATCCCCTAGGCATACCAATGATCAGAGCTGGTTTTTTGATTTCACCTGACTCAATTAAGTCCATGAGTCGAAGTAATGCAGTTGCTTCATTGCCGATTAAAATGATGCTACCTTCTGCAAACCGCTTCCAATTTTCTACTGATACCATTGCTCGAGTGAGCTTTTTTGCCTTGGCTTGAGAGATAACGTTGGGCTTGTCGATCAAGCAAATTGGCTCTTTTCTAAGATACTCTGTTTTCAGTCCCTCAGTAATCATGCCTGAGTCACAAATAATATTGGCATTTTTCTTAAGTGCAACAAGTCCCGCAGCAATTGCATTTTCACTAAATCGACTTGCCTCAACAAGACTATCGTCTCCGTAGGCGTAAACCATTCTTACGATTAACTGTTGCTTAGGATCGACTGGGTTAGTGATCCCGAGTGTTTCCCGAATGGTTTTTATCGATGCTGTTTGAATGAGCTTCGGATCGCGTTCATATTTGATCATAGGACGAAATCTCTGTGGAGACATTGCTCGAAAAGAAAGGAGTTGACGCGACTGATTATAGTCCAGCGGTCTAAGAGGTCAAATGCTGACAGAAAAAAGCTGTCGTAGTCAATAACTGACAGTTTATAAGGAAACGTAGGCCTGGTCGCTGCATATATAGATGTCTCTATGCAGCTGTTTTTATTTTAAAGTCATATAAAACATTTACTTGCGATAGCATTTAAAAACTTGGCATCGAGTTTGCATTTATCTAAATACAACAACAAACAAAATAACAATAAATTTACAAGCCCCGAGATAGAGAACGGTTTACCCCAGTGCCCTGATCCTCCCCCAGAGAAGGGCACATTTATTCAAAGGTAGTGTCGTAAAAGACATTACTCAACAAAGGATTTACCAGCAAGCCCCTCGAGATGTAGAGCGATTTAGTAATAATAAAAATAAAATCATCGCCGATCTCAACCCCTGCGCTCTTTGCTTCCCCCGGCAAAGGGCGCTTTTTATTTCAGTCCTAATGTTTGTACCTATAGCTCTCTTGTCGGTCAGCTAGAAGCGATGCTCAGTCCCTGAGCACCTAATGCAATGGCAAAGCATCCTTACTCTGTCCACTACCTCTAGTTCCTTAAGATGGTTTAACCTTAAAGCGGTTATTGTAGTCATTCCATGTGTTACGGATGGTAAGGCATTTTCCGCTTACCAGCCGTCATATGAAATTCAAAATCGCCTTTGATCGCTATTTATGCACCCTGTAGGCTTGATAAATCAGCAACTTGCAAGAATAAAGCGCGTAACGCGTTTAAAAGTGCCAGTCGGTTCTGCCTCAAGGCTTCATCGTCACTCATGATCATCACACCGTCAAAAAACGCATCGACTTCCGGGCGAATCGCGGCTAATGAACTGAGCGCCTGAGTGTAGTCTCTATCGGCTAGTAACGGCTTTAAACCTGCTTGTTGCTTAGTTACTGCATCGAATAATGCCTGCTCCTGCGCTTCGACAAATAATGAGCTATCAACATTTTTAGCGGTTGCTTTGTCATCCTGCTTTTTCAACAAGTTAGCGATACGCTTGTTTGCAGCGGCTAATGGCACGGCTTCAGGCAGTGTTTTAAATGTGTTAACGGCTTTAACTCGCTGCTCAAAATCAAGCGGTGAGTCTACTTGCATCGCTGCCACGGCTTCAACAACATCGTGGCTAACACCTTGATCCTGATAATAGGCACGCAAGCGCTCCATAATATATTGGTAAGTCGGATCGATTGCATCTGATGCGTCCACTTTACCTTTCAGGCCTTCTGCCGCTTGCTCTAACAAAGTACGTAGATCAACTGTCAGTTTGCCTTCGATAATAATACGCAGCACACCCAGTGAAGCACGACGCAAAGCAAATGGGTCTTTAGTACCCGTAGGTATTTGCCCAATCGCATAAATACCCAGAATGGTATCGAGCTTGTCTGACAGCGATAGAATTTTTCCTGTTGTGTAGCTAGGAATATCGTCACCAGCAAAGCCAGGCTTGTACTGTTCTTCGATTGCGTAAGCCACTTCTTCAGCTTCGCCATCGTTAAGAGCGTAATAGCGCCCCATGATGCCTTGCAGATCACTGAACTCTAGTACCATGTCACTGCTTAAGTCACATTTACTGAGTTCTGCTGCACGGGTTGCATGCTCAACGTTTTCACCAAGCTGCTTTGCAATAAAGCCAGACAGCAGAGCAACACGCTCAGTCTTTTCAAATGAGGTCCCCAGCTTTTGCTGGAAAACAATCTTCTTGGTATCTTCTCTAAATGATTCTAGCGATTTCTTACAATCCTGATTCCAGAAAAAGGCCGCATCACTAAAACGCGGACCAATGACACGCTCATTTCCATCACGAATGACACTAGGGTCATCAGTTTCAATATTGCTGATAGTGATGAAGTGAGGCATCAATTTTCCGTCGCTATCGACGACTGGGAAATATTTCTGATGGTCTTGCATACTACTAATGAGGCATTCCTGCGGTATTTCTAGGAACTCTGCACCAAAGCGACCACCGACAGCCATTGGCCATTCAACTAGATTGGTCACTTCATCGAGCAAGCTATCTTCGATAACGGCTACGCCGCCAAGCGTTTTTGCGCAAGCTTCGGCCTGTTGGCGAACAGTCTCTTTACGATGCTGCTGATCAACCAATACATGAGCTTGTTTGAGAGCTTCAACATAGCCTTCAGGTTGGTTGAGTGTTAACGAGTCAGGGTGGTGGAAGCGATGGCCACGAGTATCTCGGCCCGCTTTGATACCCAAAATTTCTGCATCAACCACTTCATTCCCTAGCAGAAATACGATCCAATGTACGGGTCTTACAAATTCTGTATCGTTGCCTCCCCAGCGCATGCGTTTAGCAATTGGCAGCGCTGCCAAAGCCGCGTTCAACATATCTGGAAGCAATGCCTTAGTCGCTAAACCTTGCTTAGTTTCGCTGAAGTTAAGGTAAGCGCCTTTGTCTGTTTCGATTTGTTGTAGTTGGTCAAACTCAACGCCGCAGGATTTTGCGAAACCCATTGCCGCACGGCTTGGGTTGCCTTCTGCGTCTAAAGCTGCTTTAACAGCAGGGCCGCGTTTTTCAACGTGTTGATCTGCCTGAAAAGCTGCAACATCACTAGCCAATACCGCAAGGCGGCGTGGTGATGAATAAGATCTAACCTCACAGTGTTCGATGCCAGCTTCTTTGAGACTTTTGCACAGGTGAGCAGTTAGCGCAGCTGAGAGTTTGTTAAGCGTCTTCGGTGGTAATTCTTCGGTGCCGATTTCGATCAGCAGGTCTGTGGTAGAGCTCATGCCTGATCTCCTGATTTTGCGGTATCGGTTTTCAACATCGGGAAACCAAGGGCTTCGCGAGAGTCATAATAAGCTTGTGCGATACCGCGTGATAGCGTTCGAACCCGCAGAATGTAGCGCTGGCGTTCCGTCACAGACAAAGCGTGACGCGCATCAAGCAGGTTGAACAGGTGCGAGGCTTGCAACATTTGCTCATAAGCCGGAAGCGGCAGGCCGTTTTCAATCAGTGCAAGACTAACGCGCTCTGCTTCATCAAACTGTCGAAATAGTTCTTCGACGTTAGCTATTTCAAAGTTGTACTTAGATTGTTCAACTTCGTTTTGGTGATAAACATCGCCGTAGGTAATTGTGCCTTCTGGGCTATCCGTCCAAACGAGGTCATAGACATTTTCGACGTTTTGCACATACATCGCGATGCGCTCAAGGCCGTATGTAATCTCACCAGAAACGGGTTTGCAGTCGATGCCACCCACTTGCTGGAAGTAGGTGAACTGAGATACTTCCATGCCGTTTAGCCAGATTTCCCAACCGAGTCCCCAAGCGCCAAGTGTGGGTGATTCCCAGTTGTCTTCTACAAACCGGATATCGTATTTCAGCGGGTCGATGCCCATAGCTTCTAAAGAGCCAAGATACAGTTCCTGAAAATTGTCTGGAGATGGCTTGAGTAACGCCTGAAACTGATAATAGTGCTGTAGGCGATTTGGGTTTTCACCGTAACGGCCGTCAGTCGGTCTTCTAGATGGTTGCACGTAGGCTGCACGCCATGGTTCAGGGCCAATAGCTCTTAAAAATGTCGCGGGGTGAAAGGTACCCGCGCCCATTGGCATGTCGTAAGGTTGAAGAATGGCGCAGCCTTGTTTGGACCAATAATCTTGCAGAGCGAAGATTTGGCCTTGAAAAGTGGAGACGTTATATTCAGACATGTCGGCGTATTCGGCAGTTTTTAATGAGTGGGAGATTATACGGTATTTTGTTGGGGACGTGTGGCTGAGTTAGCAGTGCTTTTGATTGCTAGTGACGGGTGATTTGTAGCAAGTGCCTTTCGCCGTCGACATAAGGTACATCGAGTGCTTGTCGTGATGCGAGAGAGTAGCCTTTTGGTAGATATGCGAGCTCTTGCACTGGAAATTGCCCCTTCATTGCATAGAGTGTGCCGTCTTTCGCGAGCAGTTCCGAGCAGCCGTTTACAAAATCAACAATTGAAGAAAATGCGCGGCTAATGATGGCGGGGTAGGGTTGGGGGGCTTGCCACTCTTCGACGCGAGTTTGTACGACATCAGCATTTTTTAAGCCTAGTTCGATAATCGCTTGTTGGATAAAGCGAGTTTTCTTACCGTTGGTATCCAGCATCATAAACTGACGCTCCGGCTGCAAAATAGCTAACGGTATCCCCGGTAGACCAGCACCACTACCCACATCAAGGCAATGATCGCCTTCAATAAATGGTGCAACAACCAAGCTATCGAAGATGTGCGTAGGGATCATTTCAGCAGGATTGCGCACGGCGGTCAGATTGTAGGTTTTGTTCCAACGGTCCAATAAGTCGACATATTGCTTGAGTTTTTCAAGTTGTGGCTCACTGATATCGAGGTCAATTGCTTTCAGTCCTTTGGACCATAAAACGTCGTGTTTTGAGTCGCTCACGCGCTGGCCTTTAGTTTGTATTGTTGCTTCTTTAAGTGAACGAGCAGAATCGAAATCGCTGCTGGTGTAATCCCCGGAATGCGTGACGCGTGACCCACCGTTGTCGGGCGCTGCTCGGTAAATTTCTGACGCACTTCGTTAGACAGCCCTGAGACCAAACTGTAGTCCATTGCATCGGGTAAGGCAGTGCCTTCCTGACGCAATTGTCGATCGACTTCTTGCTGCTGACGTTCGATATAGCCTGCGTACTTAATCTGAACTTCAACTTGCTCTGCAATGGCAGGGTCTTCAGCTTTTGGCCCAGCCGCTTCGATAGTCATCAGTTTATCGTAAGTCACATTAGGTCGGCGTAGTAGCTCGTCCATGTGATATTCACGGCCGAGTGAGCCGTCAAAAACATCGTCGATCGCTTCTTTGCTGAGCTGCGATGGGTGCAGTACCGTATCGCGCATTCGCTGCAATTCACGTTCAACATTCTCGCGTTTTTCACTAAATAACCGCCAACGGTTTTCACTGACTAGACCCATTTTATAGCCCACTTCTGTCAGGCGTAAATCAGCATTGTCTTCACGCAGCAGTAAGCGATGTTCAGCGCGGCTGGTGAACATGCGGTAAGGTTCTTGGGTGCCGCAGGTGATTAGGTCATCAACCAGCACACCGATATACGCTTCGTTACGTTTTGGGCTCCAAGGTTCTTTTCCTTGAACCTTAAGCGCAGCGTTTAAGCCTGCTAGCAAACCTTGTGCACCAGCTTCTTCGTAGCCTGTTGTGCCGTTGATTTGGCCAGCAAAATACAAGCCGTCTACAAACTTAGTTTCTAGTGTTGGTTTGAGATCTCTCGGGTCAAAGAAGTCGTATTCAATGGCATAGCCGGGGCGCGTGATATGTGCATTTTCAAATCCGACAATAGTACGAACCAGATCCAGCTGTACGTCAAACGGTAAGCTGGTTGAGATACCGTTGGGGTAGATTTCATATGTGTCTAATCCTTCAGGCTCAATGAATATTTGATGCTGTTGCTTCTCTGCAAAGCGCACGACTTTGTCTTCAATGGATGGGCAGTAGCGTGGGCCGGTGCCTTCGATTACGCCAGAATATAATGGTGAACGATCCAATGATTTGAGGATTAAATCGTGAGTGCTTTGATTAGTATAAGTAATGTGGCAAGCCACTTGGCGCGGATGTTCTTCACGAGTTCCTAGATAGGAAAACACGGGTATTGGATCATCGCCTGGTTGTGCTTGTAGTGAACTATAGTCAATGCTGCGGGCATCTATGCGCGGCGGTGTGCCAGTTTTAAGACGCTCTGTACGAAACGGCATGGCACGTAATCGCTGTGCTAATGCAGTTGATGGAGGATCGCCCGCACGGCCACCCGAATGGTTTTCCATGCCGATGTGAATCTTGCCGCCAAGGAAAGTGCCGACTGTCAGCACCACCGCTTTGGCTTTAAAGTCCACACCCATTTGGGTGCGTACACCGACTGCGCGGTCGCCATCCATAATCAGGTCATCGACAGACTGCATAAACAGGTCTAAGTGTTCTTGGTTTTGGACAATTTCAAGCACGGCTGCTTTGTAGAGGACTCGATCTGCTTGCGCACGCGTGGCACGTACCGCAGGGCCTTTCCGTGCATTTAGGGTGCGAAATTGGATGCCGCCGCGATCAGCTGCGTGACCCATCGCGCCACCTAGAGCGTCAATTTCTTTGACTAAGTGGCCTTTGCCGATCCCGCCAATCGCTGGGTTGCAGCTCATTGCACCAATGGTTTCGATATTGTGCGTCAACAGGACAGTTTGCTGACCCATTCGTGCAGCAGCAAGCGCCGCTTCAGTGCCGGCATGGCCGCCGCCAACGACGATGACATCATAGTGTTTTGGGTAAAGCATCAGCGGTATATCCAACAAAGTAGGTAGGTAACTTCTTAGTATAGCAAATCTATTAGGGGTTCTGGCAAGGTTGTCTGTTGATGGCCAAGGCTAAAGATGGGATAGCTAAGGTAGTCTTTAAGGTCAGCTTCGTTATTCATGGCAGTATCGCCAGTCGCTTTTTCTACTTGGTTTAGAACGATTGCGGCAAGTTTGAGTTGTCGTTTTTCGATGGCTTCACAGCACAATAATATCTGACTTATGCAGCCCAAACGGTTGTTGGCGATTAAAACAATAGGCAAGTTTAAGGCTGAGGAAAAGTCAGCATTGAGTCCGTCTTCAACGAGGGGAGAATAGAAGCCACCCGCGCCTTCTACATATAAAAAATCGTTTTCCTTGAGGTCTCGCAAGCACTGCGTTTTGATCGTTTGAAGTGACAACGCGCTATCTTCCATCCTAGCGGCTCTAACGGGGGAAAGTGCTGCGACAAAGCGGTTTGGGCAGACGGATACTAGCTTTTCAAGGCAGCCTGCTGCTTCTGCTAAACGATAAGCATCGGTAAATTGTTCGTCGTTTCGTGAGGCTGGCCAACCAGATTCAATTGGTTTTCGGGGAATGATATTAATATTGCGATTTTTCATTTGACGAATAATATTCGTACCAACCCATGTTTTCCCCACGTCAGTGTCAGTGCCAGTTACAAATAAGCCGTTCATTGGATTGCTGTTCCCATGCGATGTTGCTTGCCAAAAATAACCCGCGTTGCTTTACCAATAATATCTGATTGATTGATCAGGCCAAAAAAACGTCCATCGTTGCTATTATCGCGATTATCGCCCATTACAAATAGCTTGTTTTTAGGAATGATGATTTCTTGCATGTATCGGGAAAATGGCTTTTTAGCCAAGCGGCTATCGATGTAAGGTTGTTGAATGGCTTTTCCATTAACATAGACTTCAAAGTTTTTAATATTGACTCGATCACCCGGTCGGCCAATCAAACGTTTAATGTAATTGATGCTGCGATCTTTTGGATATAAAAATGTAATAACGTCATTGATTTGTGGCTTTTCATCTTTATAGGCACTTGTCGAGACGTAAATATAGTCCCCAGGTAGCAATGTCGGTTGCATTGAGTGACTGGGGATTCGAAATAATTCAAAGCCCAATACTCTGCCTCTAAATGTATCTGCGGCAGTA